>Ga0157371_10006056_pt1 | contig 10063 bp, 9 predicted proteins | sample C45metaG_FD_113462 | JGI IMG/M metagenome (GOLD analysis project Ga0157371, IMG submission 113462) | Corn rhizosphere microbial communities from Kellogg Biological Station, Michigan, USA - C4-5 metaG | ecosystem: Host-associated > Plants > Roots > Rhizosphere > Soil | place: USA: Michigan...
AACATTACCTTGTTGAATCTTAAAGATTCAGTGCTGTTACTTCCAAACTTTCAAAGATCTTTTGGCCTTTTTTGACCACCCATTTTTGATTTGGGAGTGCAAAAGTAAGAGCCATTTTTATTCCAACCAAATTTATTTTTTAAACTTTTTAAAATTTATTTTTTCATTCAAAAAGTCTCTTTTTTATCCGGTTATTTTTCTAAGAACTATGCTCTTTTTTTTCGAGCGGAGTGCAAAGATAGGACGAGTTAATTTCCCAGCAAAACTATTCTTAAATAAATTTTGTTAAGGATTTTGAAACCCTTGCCCCTAAAGGCTTTCACGGGAAAAATTTTTTTTGAGAAAATGGGATAATCAATCTGTTCCCCTAAATCGGAAGCTTCAAAAATTAAATTTTCAGATAGTTGACTCTTATTAAAAAAAGCCCCTTTGCCGGAACCGAAAAATCAGCTTTCCTGCAATCTTTATTTTTGATAATCTCCTCAAACTCTTTAATGGAAATTTTGTGCGTGGCAACACGAAGCATGGTGCCTACCAATCCTTTGACCATTCCTCTTAAAAAACGATTGGACTCTACTGAATAAACGAGCGTGTCATTTTCCTGCATCCAAATGCTTTTTTTAATATCACAAATGAAATGGTTTACCTGGGTATTCCTTTTTGAAAAAGAAGTAAAATCCTTATTCAATAATGCCAATTCCGCTGCTTTATGCAGAAGCTCCATGTCTATTTTGTAAGGATAATAAAAGGCCCTGTCCTGTAAAAAAGGATTTTTTTTACGAAAAATAAAATATTTATACTCGCGTGAAACAGCATCAAAGCGGCAATGCATATTCCCATCTACCTCGAAAATTCTTTTGATCACAATGTCGGGCGGGAGAATTGCATTCAGATTATAAACAGAACGGATTTCATTAAATCCGGAATCGGTGAGTAATGGTTCTTCGATATCAAAATGAAAATAGTTTTGCAAGGCATGAACACCGGCGTCCGTTCTCGACGACCCAGTAAGTGAAAAGTTTTGTTTAAAAAAAACCGAAAGTGCTTTTTCAATTTCAGCCTGGATGGAATTGGCATTTTTCTGGACCTGGAACCCGGAATAAGCGGTTCCTTTATAACTGGTTTCTAAAAAATATCGTGGCATTCCTTCTGATTATTTTCGAAGCATCGCCTTGAAGCGATTCAGATAATAAGGATCGGTTAATTGCGATTCCAGCATTTCATATTGGTCAGAATCTGAAGTATGAGCATAGGCGGCATCAAAAAACATATACTTTCCTTCTTCTGTCAAAAACAAATAAGAAAGATCTTTGATCTGCTCGGTGCTGTAGCATTTGGATTTAAAATATTTCCTGGCTGTTCTGATCATATCTTCCAGGTTATTTTCTGAGGCCATCTTTTTGCGAAGCCTTAAAAAATCTTCATTAGTCGCAAATGCCTTACAATCAGAATTATTGGACGAAGTAACCACTTTAGGCAACAGAACCACCTCTGCTTTTGGAGCCTTTACAGTTTTTTCGGTATGATTCTTTTCATCTGTATTCTTTCTTTCTTCTGACTTTTCTTCAGATCTTTTTTCTCCTTTATCTTTAACAGGCCCAATAGTAAAAACCTGGACGGGCCGTGTTTTTGTTTCGTCATTTGTCGCAATGCTGTCTTTTCTAAAAACAAAACCGGTACTGTCTTTCGAGGATGCTACTACTGTTGGAGTGATCGTATAATCCGCGTTGGCAGCGGACGAAGGAAAACCTGCATTTTTATTTTCAGTAGCTGTAGTATCCGTATTCTTTTCGGGAACAGTGGAGGAAGAAATATCGGCATTTTTCTTTTCAGCTACTGCTGTATTTTCCTCTTTCGGGGAAGGAATAAAAACACTTATTGTATCGGTTTTATCGGGGTTTTTATCTGAGTAAAGCATGGTGAGTCCGGATTCATTTTCATTGCTTAAAATCTTTCTAACGGAATCGTTTTTGACTGTTGGATTCGATTCAGCAGGGACAATTGCAGTGGCTCTTTTATTTGCAGCACTTATAGTATCTTCTTTTGCCACGGTTGGGGCTGTTAAAGGCTCTGCTTTGGCGACACTTGAAGAATCGGCTTTAGCTGAAGAATCTATTTTAGCCACGAGAGGCGCAGTTTGCATTTGATGGTTTTGCAAAATCGAAGAATCTTTCACCACGTTTGCCAGCATAGTTGAAAAAGCATCTGTATCTTTTTTGGCTGAAACAACAACTGTTTTGCTACTATCGCTTGCTCCGCTGATAAGTGCAAGGGTTTCTAAATTAAACAGTTGTGTTCCGTTGTCTTCAAAATTTTTTATCAAAAAGCCTTCATTATTATTGTCAATGTTGAATGAAAATGTTTCTTCAGGATGTTCTTTTTTAGGAAATCCAACCGTGATCTGATGTTCTCCATCTACAATCCCGGGAAGAATCACATATCCCTGTGCAGAAGAACTGATCACTTTATTATTCAACTTCACATAAAACGGTTGTCCATTATCAGTTTGCAAATAAACAAAATGCGTCTGCTGGGCTTTTGAAGAAAAAGTAAGCAAGCTTATCAAAAGCAGAAAGAATAATTTTCTGTAGCTAAAAATATACATAACAGCAAATCTATTTAATATAACAACAAATATTGCCTTCCATCTAAAAAATAAGAGCTTTTTATATTTAGCCTGTACTTTTGTTTGAACAAAAATAAATTTATGAATAAAATCTTTCTGACAATTCTTTTTTCGGCTGCATTATTTTCTGCCAGTGCCCAGGATGTTGATGATTCTGCAGGTTCGACGACGGATACTGCGTGGCGACATATTTATCGTGCAAGTTATCCACGAATCAATGATCTGGTTCATACCAAACTTGCTGTAAGTTTTGACTATGACAAACAATGGATGTATGGCCAGGAATGGGTTACACTTCAGCCACATTTTTATCCAACTGATTCTTTAACGCTGGATGCGAAAGGAATGACAATCAAAGAAATTGCGATAATAAAAGGAAAATCGAAAATTCCTTTGAAATATTCTTACGACAGTATGCAGTTGCGCATCATATTGGATAAAACTTACAAAGGAGGCGAAAAATATACCGTTTATCTCGACTATATTTCAAAGCCGAATGAAGTCAAACAACACGGCAGCACGGCCATATCAGAAGCGAAAGGACTTTATTTTATTAACCCCTTGGGAAAAACCAACGAGCACCGTGAAATTTGGACACAAGGCGAAACAGAAGCAAATAGTGTTTGGTTTCCAACAATCGACAAACCGGATCAAAAAACCACACAGGAAATTTCAATGACTGTTCCTGCAAAATATGTTACACTAAGCAACGGACTTTTGGTTCATCAAAAGAAAAATGCAGACGGCACCAGGACTGATGACTGGAAAATGGATTTGCCGAATAGTCCATATTTATTTTTCATGGGCGTTGGCGATTACGCGATCGTAAAAGATAAATACAAGAACATGGACGTGGATTATTATGTAGAAAAAGAATACGCGCCGGTGGCGAAAAAAATATTTGGCGAAACACCTGCCATGATTGGATTTTTCTCTAAAATTTTAAACTTTCCTTACGCCTGGCCAAAATACGATCAGATCGTAGGAAGAGAATATGTAAGCGGTGCGATGGAAAATACAACTGCCACTCTTCACCAGGATGGCGCTTACCAGAATGCCCGTCAGTTGGTAGATGGAAACGTTTGGGAAGATGATATTTCTCATGAATTATTTCATCATTGGTTTGGCGACCTCGTCACTACAGAAAGCTGGAGCAACCTGACTTTGAACGAATCTTTTGCGAATTATAGCGAATACCTGTGGCGCGAATTCAGGCACGGAAAAGATAATGCCGATGAACTGAATTACGAGGACATGCAGGGATATTTGATGAGCGGAAGCAGCAATAAAGATTTGGTAAGATTTTATTACAAAGACAAAGAGGATATGTTCGACGCTGTTAGTTATAATAAAGGCGGAAGAATTTTGAACATGCTGCGAAATTATGTTGGCGATTCTGCATTTTTCAAATCCCTGAACGAATACCTGAATCTATATAAATTCAAACCTGCCGAAGCACAGCAATTAAGACTGGCTTTTGAAGATGTAACCGGCCAGGATCTGAACTGGTTCTGGAATCAATGGTACTATGGAAGCGGACAGCCAACGCTTAATATCAATTATGATTACGACAATGGAAAAGAAAGAGTGATTGTTGATCAGACACAAAAGACAGGAAAGATCTTCAAGCTCCCTGTTGCTATTGATGTTTACAGCAAGGGCGCCAATAAAAAAAGATACAAAGTTTGGGTAGAAAATGCTTCTGATACTTTTTATTTCAACAGCTCAGAAAAGCCTTCGTTAGTGAATTTTGATGCAGACAAAGTTTTGCTGGCGATAAAAAAAGACAACAAATCGGCTGATGAATTTGAACAACAGTACCAGTTTGCGCCAAATTACATGGACAGAAGAGAAGCGCTCGAATATTTTTCAAAGAATAAAATGATCCCCCAATTAGCCTGGGGATTGAAAGACAAATATTATGGTTTGCGTTTGCTGACTTTGCAGAATATTGACGCGCAAAAACTGTTTTCCGACCCTTCAGTTTTGAGCCAGATAGAACAAATGGCAACAAAAGAACCTCACAAGAAAGTTCAGGCAAAAGCGATTGAAATTCTTGCCAGATTGAAGGACAATAAATACCAGCCTTTGTTTGAAAAATATGTCACTGATTCTTCTTATTCTGTTGCTGGCGCTTCCTTGGAAGGACTTGCCGCGCTTCAGCCAGCTGAAGCTTATAATTTGGCAAAAAAATACAGCAATGATGCTCTGGGCAAATTGGGAGAAGTCATTTCTGCAATCATTATAAAAAATGGGTCGGAAGCAGATTTCGATTATTTGTTGAATCACTTTTCAAATGAGCCACTTTCGGAAGACAAAATAAAAGACGCGTTTGGATTTGCGAAATATCTTGTTACTGTTAAAAATCCTGATAATGTAAGAAAAGGAGTGGATGAAATTATGAAATTCAGAAACCAGATTCCTGAACAATACCGGGGTTATATTGATCCGCCGTTCAAACAGGTCTTTGCGAAAATCAGTGCAGCACAACAACAAAACGGTAACGCTGATTTGGCAAATTATATCAATGGATTGCTGAAATAATTTTTGAGAAATAAAATAGAAAAGCGAATCAAACGGTTCGCTTTTTTCTTCTAGGAAATTACCAGTAGACCAGGAAATATGAACGTTTTTATTTTTTAAATCCAATTGTTTATTTAGTAAATTTGTTACAACACATTTTCAATTTATAAAATCACAAGAAAATGGAATTGATCATAGAATTTGATAAAATACAAGATACTTCCAAGAAAAAATTTCTCCTTGAAACACTAAAGTTTTTGGGTATTCAGTTTAAAACGACAGAAAGGCAAACACTTGAGCAATATAATAAAGAACTGGAAGATGCAGATGCGGAAATAGACAGAGGAAATTATATTACAATGGAAGATTTATTAAAAGAAACTGAGAAATGGTAATTACGTGGAATCAAATTGCTTCTCAAGAGTTAAAAAAAATTTATGAGCACATTTTAAATGATTCCTATCAAAACGCCGTAAAAGTCCGGCAGACAATTATTAATTCTATTTTGTCTCTCCCTGAGAATCCTGAAAAATATCCTTTGGATAAATACAAGACAAATAATGATGGTACCTGGCGTGCATTTGAAATTTATCATTACAGAATTTCGTATAGGATTAAACCTGACCAAATTCGCATCATTAGATTGAGACATACCAGCAGATCACCGTTGCACTATTAAAGGAGGTTTAATAAGTGAACGAAACCGTTCGCTTTTTTTATTTCGGATTGATTTGGAGCAAATGAAGAAATAAAAATGTTTTATTTCTTGTCTATTGTTTTCTTTTTACTCTGAAGTTACAGCTTGCATCATGGATTGAATGTGAATCATCCAAAGTTTCAATCTGTAATTTAATATTACCAGAAATATACCCTCCAATTGGCCCATCTTCAGTTATATTCACGATTGGCGGAGTCTCTGGATGTTCACCATAACCAGGATAAATATCGAATTCAATGAGAGAAAGTCCCGGCTTATTAACAGCTAGATATCCATCTATTCCAAAATAAACGTATGTCCCTCCTGTTAGTAAATTTCCTCCGAAAAAAAATGTCCAATTCGGCGTTTCTGGATGTGCATCAGGATTATCAGGAGGATAAAGAGAATAGTGAATTGAATCAATTGTGTAGTTGAAAAACTGAAGAGTATCTGAATTATTACATGCTTCGATTTTTCCAATATCAGTTTCAGGATAATGAAGTGAGAAATAAACCCGGTTACCAACTTGTGTACCATTTGCATCTGATGCATAAATGATTACAGGAGCTGAATCGCTTTTATTACAAATGGGAAATTGAAGTTTAAAAGTTCCATCGGGTTTAATGGATGCCTCATATCTTCTTGGATTCAAAAGATTTTTAAAAAGAACTCCTTCAACAATAATATTTCCAGTTGTTAAAAGATTATTGTTGCAGTCAACAACTCTTCCCGTTACAATTGTTGATATAGAATCAGGTGGAACAATAATATTTCCTAAATCAATATCTGTATTAAAAGTATTAAAGCTTTTTGAATATATCGGAGTGCCACAAAACTCATACACAATCAAAATATAAGCTGTTTTAAGATGTAGATCATAATTGTTTATTTTCCCCAATGAATCAGTAATCCCTGAACTGAAATAGATCGTATCAGGATTAGAAACAGGTTTAATTGCGTAAAAAAAATTGGATAACGGTTTTCCTAAACTATCCAAAAGTTTTCCGGTTAGTTTGACTCTAATGGTACTACTATCAATTTGAACTGTATCGTTAGAATGTTTTGTAGTATCTGTAGAAGAAACAGTACTGGCTTTGGTTTCATGAATTTTTTTACACGAATTAAAAAAAACAAAGAGCAGCAAAAAATTGGTTGTTGCTAAAAGAAAGCAAACGTGTTTGGCAATTTTGACTTGCATAAAGCAATATTTACAAAATCTTTCATAAATCTAATTGCTTTAAATTGTAAATAAAAATATATTTTAAAATATTTTTTATCCACAGAAATCAAAAAGAGAAAAATATAATAAAAGTTGCTTTACTGAAAGTAGCAATTGAGAGAATCATCTGCGCAATCCTTTTGGCTATATAAACTTACCATCCTCCACTCGCGCCGCCGCCACCGCCGCTTCCACCGCCGAAGCCACCAAAACCACCGCCACCGAAGCCGCCACCCCCAAATCCTCCTCCTCCAAAACCGCCACCACCTCTGCTTCCGCCACCACCAAGCATGTTTCCCAGTAAAAACCATGGTAAAGCGCCACCGAGAAAGCTTCTGGAACCTTTTCTGCTCATATAAGACCCTCCACCGCCACCGCCTTTTCCGGAAAAAAGAAATACAATTACGAGGAAAATGATGATCAGCGGAAGGATTTTTCCAAATGTTACATTAGTGTTTTGCGACTTTGCATCTGCTTTATATTCTCCGGCTGCTGCAGCAATTATTGCATCTACGGCGTTATTGAAACCGGCATAATAATCATTGTTTTTGAAATAGGGAATCATCCTTTCATCAATGATCTGTTTAGCAAGAATATCTGGCAAAACACCTTCCATTCCATAACCGGTTTCAATTCTTGCCTTGTGATCATTTTTGGAAACCAGGATTACCACGCCGTTATTTTTTCCCTTCACTCCTACTCCCCAATCGCGCAAATATTTTAAAGAAACTTCTGCAATATCATATCCCTGCAGATCAGGAACGGTAATAATTATAATCGCTGAAGAGGTGGAATCATTATAGGCATCCAGCTTTTGCTCCAACGCCTGCTGTTGAAATGGAGCCAGCATATTGGCAAAATCATTTACTGCCCTTGGAGGATTCGGCCTTGGTTCAATTTTCTGTGCAAAAACTGTCTGAAAGCCGGCAAAAAGAAAGAACAGTAAGAATATTTTTTTCATGATAAGGAGTTTCGGTGTTATTTTCCAAAAACAATTTCATCCGGAAGTTCGTTTTTGTCTACATCTTTATCGTAAAGAAAATTTTCTTTTAATGCCGCGCCAATCATTTGAATAGAAGTAATAATGCCGGCAACAAGGCTGTCTTTTGTAAAAACAGAAATAATATTTTTCACTGCATTCTGCCAGTAAGTATCACCGGTAGCTTCATGAATTCCCTTGTCAGCAAAAATGGCGAGTTGCTTATCTTTTACCGCCAGATAAAACAACACGCCATTTCTCAGCTCCGTTTTCCCCATCTGAAGATTGTTGAAAATTTCCGTGGCTCTGTCCAAAGCGTCAATGTATTTGCAATGGCTTTCAATAAAGATGCGTATCTCTCCACTTGTCTCCTTTTCTGCTTCCTGTATTGACTGAACAATCATTTCATTTTCTTCCTGAGAAAAAAATGGTTTTTTGCGGGAAAATCGCCACATAATAATCGCCGTTTATTTGATATCAAAATTTACGTCAGGCGCTTTTTCACTTCCCGGTGCTGCCTGGTAGAATGCTTTTTCATGGTAACCAAAGATGCCGGCAAAGATGTTGTTCGGAAATCTTTTTACCCTTAAGTTATAATCCTGCACTGCCGCATTATAATCCTGCCGCGCCACATTGATCCTGTTTTCTGTTCCTTCAATCTGCGTTTGAAATCCCTGGAAAGCAGCGGTTGTTTTCAAATCAGGATAGTTTTCCGCAACTGCCAGTAATTTGCTGAAAGAACTTTGCAGGCCCGCTTGTGCATTCTGATATGCTTCCAAAGATTTCGGATCATTAATATCCACATTGATGGAAGTTGCTTTTGCTCGCGCCTGGATTACCTGTGTCAAAGTGCTTTTTTCAAAATTGGCGGATCCTTCGATTGTCTTGATCACACTATTATAAAGATCAGTCCGCCTTTGATAATTGGTTTCTACATTACCCCATTTGGTTTTTACCTGCTGATCCGCAGTTACCAAACTATTATATTGACCACACCCCCAGAATATTAAAATGACGATAATACCAAGGATTATCCAAAGTCCCGTTTTTGATTTCATAAACTTGTTTTTATTTTTTATAATAAAATTAAAGATACTAATAAGACTGATTATTAATTACTTTTCATTGATCGCCTTTATTCCCGGCAATTCTTTCCCTTCAAAATATTCCAGCAAAGCGCCGCCACCGGTGGAAACATAACTTACTTTATCGGCCAGATGAAATTCATTCACTGCTGCTACACTATCGCCGCCGCCAACCAAACTATAGGCGCCATTTTGTGTAGCTTTTGCAATCGCTTCAGCAATAGCTTTAGTGCCTCTTTGAAATTTTTGCATTTCAAAAACTCCCATTGGGCCATTCCACAAAATCGTTTTGCTTTCAAAAATTGTTTGAGAAAAAAGATTGATCGAATCACGTCCAATATCCAGGCCCATCCAGCCTTTTTCGATGTGATCATTATCTACGATTTTTGTATCCGCATCTTCCGAAAATTTATCCGCAATCACACTGTCGACGGGCAATAAAAAAACAACATTTTTCTCTTTTGCTTTTGAAAGAATATCATTGGCAAGATCCAGTTTATCTTCTTCACAAAGACTATTTCCAATTTCTTTGCCCTGTGCTTTTAAAAAAGTATAAGCCATGCCGCCACCGATAATAATATTGTTGGCTTTGTTCAGTAAATTTTCAATGATCTCAATTTTATCAGAAACCTTTGCTCCCCCAAGAATGGCAGTGAAGGGTTTTTCAGAACTGTTCAAAACTTTATCCGCGTTAGAAACTTCTGCATTCATCAATAATCCAAACATTCTTTTGTCTGGAGGAAAAAATTGAGCAATAACTGCTGTGGAAGCATGCGCCCGATGGGCGGTTCCAAAGGCATCATTTACATAAACATCGCCCAGTGAAGCAAGTTTTTTTGCAAATTCTTCATTCCCTTTCTCTTCTTCTTTATAAAAACGAAGGTTTTCCAAAAGCAATACTTCACCTGGTTTTAAGTCTTTTGCCTTTTGTTCC
>Ga0157371_10006057_pt1 | contig 10060 bp, 7 predicted proteins | sample C45metaG_FD_113462 | JGI IMG/M metagenome (GOLD analysis project Ga0157371, IMG submission 113462) | Corn rhizosphere microbial communities from Kellogg Biological Station, Michigan, USA - C4-5 metaG | ecosystem: Host-associated > Plants > Roots > Rhizosphere > Soil | place: USA: Michigan...
AGAGCAATCAGAAAACTATTTTGAAACCATCGGTCCTTTATTTAAAAACTTCTATCAATTGCAGGCGCTTTGCGTTTACCGGTCTTTGGCAAAAGGGAAAAAAAGAGAAAAGGCAAACGAGCAGATCAGCAGGCTGGTAAACCAAACCGGCTTTGTTTATTTTACAAAATTTCTGTTACCATAAAGTTTGTAGTGATTCCGGTACCGAATATTACATAAAGTCTTCCGATATTGATAAATAAAGCCCCTTTTAATAATTGGTTTTTATTCGCGGCGTTTAATTAAAGAGATTTGCATTTCTTAAATGTGTTTTTTACAAAAATTGTAACTTCTGAATAAAAAAATCAAGAACTGAGTTATGACCGATGGTGCAGAAGTTTTGTGGTGGAAGTCGCTCAAGAAAAGAGAAATGCTTGAAATGGCTACTGTTCTTGCAAAACACGCTTTGCCTGCGTGGAATGATTTTCATTTCCATTGTGAATCAAAATATGAATTAAAAGAACTTCCCGGAAAAGCGCTCAAAGAAATTGAGTCATCTCTTAAAGGCAATTTGGAACACAATCTCTGCGAGCATTTCAATTCCTTTATAACGCCTGTAATTCATATTCGTGATGGTTATTTAAAATATCCGTATGAAGTCAGGCTCGCCTTTTTATCCGTCTTCCATATTTTACATGGAATGATTTCGACAAATAACCTGGTTGCTGCCAAAGAAGCATTTTCCTCTTCTATCAGCAAGTCTATTGATGCTATTAAAATTGCAGGCATCTTAACGGCTGAAGAAATTTCGTTGATAACGGCCAAGTATTACCTAATGACTTCAACGGTTTGAAAACATCTTTTCGGGTCAAATAAAAATTCTGTTTTTTTCTTTGTTTACTGTTGTGCCAAAGCTAATCGTCGTCTTTTTCTTTGCTCGCGACTTTAATAAATGCGCTATGGCGCGGCGCCGGCATGACGCTATTTTCTCCCTTTATTGCCTTCCAAATAATTTCGTTAAAAGGAACATCTGGTGCTGCATCTTCTACTGCCAGGTTAAATTTAGCAGATTCAATCGCTAACTTATTCATTGCCGTGTTTCTTTCGTTGATATCTATATTGGCAGGTTTTGCAGAATAAGGAGTCAGATCAGGTTTCGAAGTAAAAGATCTGAAAAAAGGCATGGCTGCCGCATCATACTGGCTCATCGGTGGGAGGCCGAGAATTAATTCGATGGTGCGCAGTAATCCGGAAGTAGAATACATGGTATGATCTACATAATTTCTTTTTGTATAAGGACTGATCACAAAGGCTGGTGAACGATGTGCATCCACATGATCAGGGCCGTTTTGTGCATCATCTTCCAAAATAAAAATGGCCGATTCTTTCCAAATCGGGCTATGTGAAATATGATCGATAAAGCGGCCGACAGCCTGGTCGTTATCAGCGACAGCTGCCAAAGGTGTATAGGCGCCTTTGGCCATTCCGCTGGTATGATCATCGGGAAAACGTAAAGTTGAAAAAGCAGGCAACGCATCAATGGCAACCAGCGAATCAAAATCATGTTCCCAAACTTTCTCACGATATTCGTCATGAATGCTAAGATCAAAATCAGGGAAGCCGGCGCAGTAATGTCCTTCAATTGAAGGCAGGATTGGCTCTTCGCCGTTATGTACAAATTCGCCATAATTACGATAGCTTATGCCTGCCCGTTTGCAATAATCCCAGATAAATCCTTTGGCCGGGTAAGCAATTTTCCTGGTGCCTTCATAATCATAATTGCCGCCCCGCCCGCTATAATTCGTAGGCCATGTTTTTTCCACATAATCGTTCGCATAAGCGGCGGTGCTCCAGTTGTGGCCGTCGGCGCTTACTTCTGCATCAACATAAAAATTATCAAACAAGACAAAATCTCTTGCAAGCGCATGGAAATTAGGAGTGATCTTTTCGTTGAAAAGGCATAAAGAACTATCGCCATTTCCTTCTTTCATATCACCCAAAATCTGGTCGTAGGTTCGGTTTTCTTTGATCACATAAAACACATATTTTATAGGCGAGTGCCCTCCGACTATTTCAGGAACCGGATTGCCATATTCACCTTCAGCCAGCGCTTCTTTGTTTTTGTTGTAAGGTGTATTCTTATAAACAGCAGTTGAATAATTCACAAGTTCTTTCTCATCCGGAACGGGGATAAAAGAAAGTGTTCCTTTGAACAAACTTCCTATATATTGCGAAGGAGGATTGCCTTTAACATTAATTCCTTTTTGATAAGGAGTAATTTGTTTTTTGTTCATCGGTTGAGGTCCATTTGGATTTGCCATTGATTGAAAACCTTTGCCGTTTGACACCAATATATTATTTCCAAGTATGCGCACACAAGTGGGATACCAGCCGGTTGGAATAAATCCGGCTGAGATGGAAGAACCCGGATCTGAAACATCAAAGACTGAAAGACAATTGTTATCTGCATTCGCAATGTAGAGCGTTTTGTCATCTGCAGAAAGGGCGACACTATTGGGAGTACTTCCCGCCGGCGCATCAGGATATAAACTGACAGAAAGGGTTTCGATTGATTTTCTTTTATCTATGTCAATGACTGAAACGCTGTTACTGTTGGCGTTGGCTACAAATAGAAACTTACCATTTTTGGTAAGCGCCATATCATTTGGATGACTTTCTGTTTCAATTGAATCCGTAATCGTTTCTTTTTGCAAATCATAAACGTCTACTTTTTCACCTCCCCATAAAGAAATGTACAATTCATTTTTTTGCGGATTTAAAAGGCAAGTGTACGCTTCTGAACTTAGTGGAATTTGCTTTATAATTTTATTCGTTTTGGTATCGCAAACATAGAGGGAATTATTTTCTTTCGTAACTGCGTATAGGCGTGACCGTTGATCGTCCAAGGCAAGTCCCGTAATGCCAATTTTGTTCGGCCACGGTTTGCCCAAAACGATTGAATCTTTGACAGCCAGTTTATCATTTTCAACTTTAAAGCGAATAATCTTATTCATTTCGCCGGTAGAAGCGTACAGATATTTTCCATCACTACTGAATTGTAATCCTACCCATGCGGCATGTACCTGGTTAAAAGATAACAACTCTTTTTTGTCTGCATTTACCAGGTCAATTCCTTCTTTACCATTACCATTGTCAGTAATGGCCACGTATTTTCCGTCCGGAGAAATCGCCATGTTTAAAGGAAGGTCGCTGCTCAGATTTATTGCTGTTCCTGCAGGAGAAAGTGACCAGCCGTTTGGAAGTTCCACCGGTTTTGTACGAAAAGGTTGTTGTGCGCTTACGTTTAAGGAAAGAAAAATAATAAGAGTAAGAAAAATCGAAACGTGTAATTTTTGTGTAGTCAAAATAAAGGATTTTATGTTTATAAAGTTAGCTATTCAAAGTAAAATAAGTTCTGCTCCAATTTGTTGTTTTACTGATCTCTTTTAAAATCCAGATCCTGGAAGTCGAAACTAAAATCAGTAAGTGGCGAAATAGGTTTCATTTTTATTCCATTTGGTTTTCCTTCAGAATCAAGATTGAACATTACAAATGCATCGGCATCCATACTTCTGTCGTTCCATTTTACAATAAAAGTATTGCCTTTATAATAAAACATTTGCCCGGTCAGCCTTGGAGAATTTTTAGAATCAAACCAAAGTTTGCCATTTTTTTCTGAAATTTTCACGTCGCCAAACCATGGATCCGTATAGGTGCCGGTGTAAAGATTGAAATCTGCTGTCGATTTATTTTTTTGTTGTTCGGCATTAATATCACTCCAGATTTTGTCAGTAATTTTTTTTGCATTTGCTTCACGCTCCATCACTAAATCATGATATTGTTGCACCCGATCAATTCCTGTTATTCCAAAATAACTGTCTTTTATCGAATTGGTAATGGCCGTGAAAGCCGCACCTGATTGCTGATTGGTGAAAACGATGACACCTAATTGTATTTCAGGAATGAGCGTAACCTGTGTAACAATTCCTGCAAGTCCTCCGGTATGTGTCGGTACTTTAAATCCGTTTTCATCACTTAAAAACCAACCCAACCCATAAGAAGCAAAATGTGTGTTGTAGGCAGTTTGTCCATGAACAGGAATGATGGTTTGCGGTGTCCACATTTCTTCATGTGTTTTTTCAGAAACCAAATGTTTGCTCAGATCATCTCCATATTTCCCATCGTTCATTTGCATGATAATCCATTTGCTCATGTCATGAACACTGCTGTAAATGCCTCCTGCCGCGTCCGCAACATATTTCCAATCCCGATGAATTACCCGGACTTTTCCATTTACCGGCGCATGAGGATCAATCACGTTACTTTTATTTTTTAAAAGAGAATAGTTAGGCGCACTTTCTGTCATTTGCAAAGGATCCATAATATTCTTTTGAATAAAATCTTCCCACTTCATTCCTGAAACCCTTGCCACTACTTCACCTGCTATGATGTACATCAAATTATCATAATCATATTTAGTGCGGAAATCTGAAGTTTGTTTTAAGAAGCGAAGGTTATGGATGATATCTTTTAATGTAAAAGTGCTGCTGTCCGGCCAAATCATCAGATCACCGGCGCCTAAGCCCAATCCGCTTCTATGGGTAAGTAAATCACGAATAGTAAAATTTTCAGTAACATACGGATTGTACAATTTAAACTCAGGAATATAATCAGTAACACGATCATCCCATTTTAATTTCCCTTCATCCACCAATATGCCAAGAGCCATTACCGTAAAAGCTTTGCTATTAGAAGCAATGCCGAAAAGCGTATGTGCATCTACGTTTTGCATCGTGTTTAAAGAAGTTACTCCATAACCTTTTTCATGAATGATCCTTCCGTCTTTCACTACGGCCACAGCAATTCCCGGAACATCAAAAGTCTTCATTGTTCTTTCAACCAATGTGTCTATCTGATCAGAGGTAAGTGGTTGCGCGAAAATGTTAACGCTAAGAGTAGAAAAAATAAAAAGAAGCAGAAGTAGTTTTATATTTTTCATCTTAAAAGTTTTAATCAACAAAGAAACTATGAAAAATATAAAAGTAAGTTCTTCTGGCAAAAGAAACGGCAGTAAACGAAGAAATAATAAAGATTTTTCTTTCGGGGCTATTTACTGAAATGAGGCTGGTAGGTATCAGTGCGAACCGTTGCGCCTAATTCATTCAATAAAGTATACAATCCAAAATTCGTTCTGTTGACATAGATGAAATGTTTTACGCCACGCGGTTGTTTAAACTCCGGCATTCTGCCAATCTTTTCACCCCATGCATATAGCTGTTCAAAAAAATCAGGTTTACTGAAATCAAAAGTTTTGCTTGTATAGGGAAGTGCAAAAAGTGAAATCATTTCTTTGTATGCCTTGTAATAGAATTCGATCTGTTTTTTATCATCATTCGGCTGAATCATTTCCAATTCCCGGAAAGCCTTTATTGTAGCTGCTTTATCGCTCATCAAATCCGGGAAGATTAATCCAAAAAAGGGATTATAAAAATCTTCCGGCAATTCTTTAATGCATCCAAAATCAATAACGGCCAGCTTTTCATCGGGAGTAATCAAAAAGTTTCCGGGATGCGGATCCGCGTGTACGGCTCTTAATTCATGCTGCTGAAAATTATAAAAATCCCACAACGCCTGCCCGATTTTATTCTTTAATTTTTGTGAAGGATTGGTTGCAAGGAATTCTTTTAAATGCAACCCTTCCATCCAATCCATCGTGATGATTTTATTGGACGAAAGTTTAGGATAATAAGTAGGAAAAACAACATTTTTTAATTTACTACATGCTTTCGAAAATTTGATGGAACGACGAACTTCGAGTTCATAATCGGTTTCTTCGAGTAGCCGCTCTTCTACTTCGCTGATGTAAATACTTAATTCTTTTTCACTCATTCGCAACAAACGAAAAGCAAAAGGTTTTACTAATTTTAGATCAGAAGAAATACTGTCACCCACGCCGGGATATTGCACTTTAATCGCCAGCTTTTTTCCATTTAAAGTAGCTTCATGAACCTGGCCGATAGAAGCAGCCTGGATAGAATTGAGGTTAAAAGTATCGAAGATTTTATCAGGCGATTTCCCAAAGCTTTTCGTAAACGTTTTGATGATAAGTGGCCCTGAGAGCGGCGGCGCATTGTATTGTGATTGTGAAAATTTATTTACATAAGCTTTTGGAAGCATGTTTTTATCCATACTGAGCATTTGCGCAATTTTTAACGCAGACCCTTTCAACTGGCTTAAAGAATCGTAAATATCGCTCGCGTTGTCCTCATTTAATTCGTCACGCGAAAGATCAGGATTAAATAATTTCTTGGAATAATGTTTCACATAATTGCCTCCGATCCTGAAACCGGTTTTTACGAATTTTGCTGAACGTTCCACTTTCGTGGTAGGCATTGATTCCTGTGTTTTCATACAATCTTAAAATCCCATTTTTTCTTTGAACTTACCGTTGCGTGTTAAAAATTTCCCGTATTCAAAAAGGTTATCAATCGGTGATCTTTGAAACAGATCGAAGGTTACGTTAATACCTTTTTCAATCGCTTCATCCGTTTTTTCAAAATCTTTGCTATCATCATCCATCCAGAAATTAATAATGAAGGCAAACTGCACCCACAAAGCATCTTTGTACTTTTTGCTTAAAAATTTCCGGTCGGCCAGCTCGCCACTTTCCAAACCTTCATTCACTACATCTTCTGCAAAACTTTCAAACACTGGGCGTGCATCCTTTAGAGCAGAGGGCATAGAGATCTTTTTCGGATTCTTTTTTAAAGTATAAATAATGAAGCTGCGTTTGGTTTTCAGTAATTCGAGGTAAGTATAAAAAAATGAAAGCATTTTTTCCCGGGAAGTATATTGAGGCCAAACTTCCTGCTCCTTAATTCTTATGATAGTTGCCAAAGTCAGATCTTCCCAAACCGCTTTTTCAATTGCTTCAAACGATCCGTAAATTTTATAAAAATCTGCTTCAGTAATTTTCAATTTTTTTGCAAAATTATAAACTGACTTAGGCGGTTCCCCATTAGTAAGTACATAATCGATATAACTATTTTTTATTTCTTCTGCGTTTGCCATGATTGATTTTTTTAGATAAAAATTTCCACAAAACATTTTAATTTCCAGGCTCATAAAGGTAACACATTCCATAATTGAACCTTCGATGTAAAGTTGTAAAAAGGGCAATAGGCTGATGCTTTAACAAAATAATTAGGAGAACAATTTGAGACGCTTTTAAAGTTTTTTATGCAGTCAAAAAGATAAAGCCTTAAGTTTGACACTCATTTATTTATCATCATTATTTTTGTTACTTATGATCGTTGAGAAGCACGGATTTATCCACCATGTTTTTTTCTGGCTTAAAAACCCTGAGAGCGACCAAGAACGCGAAGAACTTATTGCGGGTTTACAAAAACTTTCGAAAGCACCCACGATTAAAGATTTTCATATCGGGAAGCCAGCGAATACCAACCGGGATGTGATTGATAGAAGTTACGCTGCTTCATGGCTGCTATTGTTTGAAAGTGCGGAAGACCAGGATGTGTACCAAACCGATCCTGTTCATTTAAAATTTATTGAAGAATGTTCGCATTTATGGAGCCGGGTAGTAGTATACGATACAATTTCTGTTTAAGAATTATTCCTACAAATTATTTTATTTAAAAATTGTTTGCCTTGAGAAAACTTTCACTTTTCGTGTATGCGTTACTGTTAGCTTCTGGATGTTTTAGTCAAAAAAAGAACGCAGGCTACCAGTTGCATATTTATCCCACAACCGAAAAAATCACCATCGATGGTGACGCAGATGAAGAAGTGTGGCAGCGCGCGGAAGTGGCAAAAGATTTTTTTATGGTTCTCCCGATGGATACCAGCCGCGCCAACGTTAAGACAGAAGTTGAAATGACTTATGACAGAACCAATTTATACTTGCTGGCAAAATGTTTTAATGCTCCGAAGAAAAATGAAATAGTTGAATCATTAAGAAGGGATTGGAATTTTCAAAAGAATGACAACTTTATTGCTTTCATAGATCCGTTTGACGACCAGACCGATGGATTCGCGTTCGGAGTGAATTCTGAAAATGCACAATGGGATGGATTGATGTATGAAGGCGGTTCGGTAGATTTAAACTGGGATAACAAATGGGTTTCTGCGGTTAAACATTTTGGCGATGAATACGTGGTAGAAATAGCCATACCTTTGAAGATACTCCGATATAAGAAAGGCGTGAGACAATGGGGTATAAATTTTAGCAGGAACGATTTAAAAACTACGGAGAAGTCTAGCTGGGCGCCTGTTCCACGCCAATTTCCTACTGCGGCTCTTGCATATACCGGCACACTTGTTTTTGATTATTCTCCTACTGTTCAAAAAGGAAATGTTTCTCTTATCCCTCATGTTTTGGCGGGAGGTTCACAGGAAAAGGTTCCTTATGCGCCTATAGACTTGAAGCATGAAGTAGGTTTGGATGCGAAGGTGGCTGTTACTTCTTCTTTGAATCTTGATCTTACAGTTAATCCCGATTTTTCCCAGGTGGAAGTGGATAAGCAGGTTACGAATCTGGATCGCTACGAATTATTTTTCCCTGAAAGAAGACAATTCTTTTTAGAAAACGGAGACCAGATCAACAACTTTGGGTACTCAGATATTCGCCCATTTTTTTCAAGGCGAATTGGCCTGGGAATACCGATTGAATATGGTGGAAGATTGAGCGGTAACCTGGATAAAAAGTGGCGAATGACTTTAATGGATATGGAAACGAGAAAACAAAATGACATTGCGTTGCCTGCTCAAAACTTTGCTGTTGCTGCATTACAGCGAAGAGTTTTTTCCCGTTCCAATATCAATATACTTTTTGTAAACAAGCAATCGGTAAATTATACATTACCAAAAGATTCAACGCTTCCGGTTTATTCTTTGTACAATCGGAATCTCGGGTTTGAATACAATCTTGCTTCTTCCAACAATATGTGGACAGGGAAATTATTACTTTTAAAATCATTTACACCCCAAAAAAGCGCTAACAGTTTTACGCACGCAGCTAACCTCAAATATGCCGGAAAGAAATGGACGATCAGCGCTGCTTATGAATCCGTAGGAAGTGATTATAATGCAGAAGTAGGTTATGTGCCACGCATCAATTATATCAAGTTGAGCCCCCAGATTGCTTATAATTTCTTTCCGAAAGGAGGAAGCATTTTAACACATGGGCCGCAGTTTACTGCCAACTATTTTTATGATAAAAAATTTAATGAATCTGACCATCAGGACATTTTTACTTATCTGATTACCTTTAGAAATAAAGCAACGCTCTCAGCAGTGCTAATGGATGATTATGTGAAAGTCCTTTTCCCTTTTGATCCGACCAACAGCGGTAAAGATTCATTGTTGTACAATTCAAAACATTCCTGGCAGACAGCCGGCGCTGATTTTGTTTCCAAACCGCAAAGTCTTTTTAACTATAGTTTTTCAGCCAGGTATGGAGGTTATTATGCTAACGGTGATAAGTATACGCTAACTGCTGAAGTTGGCTATCGTTTCCAACCGGTACTTAACTTAAGCCTGGCCGCTTCTTACAATGATTTACAACTTCCCGCACCATGGGGACATACTTCCTTTTGGCTCGTGGGACCAAAAGCTGATCTCACGTTAACGACGAAACTGTTTTTTACTACTTATGTTCAATATAATGAACAATTGAATAACACCAATATTAACGCAAGGCTTCAATGGCGCTATAAACCCGCGTCCGATCTGTTCATTGTATATACGGACAATTATTTGATAACCCCTTTTGCCGTAAGAAACAGGGCTATTTTATTAAAATTCACTTATTGGTGGAACCCGTAATGGAAAACAGGAATATTATGTCACGAAGAAGTTTGCTTGAAAACATGTAGTTACGGCAAGTTCATATGTAGTGAAGAAGAAATCAACAGCTTCTTAAAAAATAAAAAATATTATTTTTTATTCGTTTACTGGTCACCGTTAGTAAGCTAAAAAAATGCATCATTAATTTAAATAAAAAAGTAAAATTTTTATTTGTCTTTCAAAAAAATAAACTTCTTATCTTTCTCTAATGAAAAAA
>Ga0157371_10006058_pt1 | contig 10060 bp, 7 predicted proteins | sample C45metaG_FD_113462 | JGI IMG/M metagenome (GOLD analysis project Ga0157371, IMG submission 113462) | Corn rhizosphere microbial communities from Kellogg Biological Station, Michigan, USA - C4-5 metaG | ecosystem: Host-associated > Plants > Roots > Rhizosphere > Soil | place: USA: Michigan...
CGGGCCAGAAGCTGCCGCTGCTCGTGTACTACTACGAGAAGCTGTCGGACCAGCAGAACCGCTACGAGGTGCCGCGGTACGCCTCGGCGCCGCAGTACGTGGACTACGTGAGCAACGGCTACGCGGTGCTGCTGCCCGACATTTATCTGCACACCGGGCATACCCACACCGATCATCTGAACTCGGTCGAAGCGGCAGTGAAGCGCGCGATCGATCTCGGATACGTCGATCCGAAGCGCGTCGGTCTGCACGGAGGGAGCTTCAGCGGCCAGGGCGGCGCGTACATCTCGACGACGTCGAAGATGTTCGCGGCGATCGCGATCCGGGCGGCCGCGGTCGATCTCGTTGCGGACTTCAACCAGCTGTGGAAGACGACGGGCACGAACCAGCACAATTACGACATCAACGGGCAGGGCCGCTTCGGCACGAACCCGTTCGACAATCTCGAGCTGTTCATGGATCAGTCGGCGCTCTTCCACGCGAAGGACATGAACACGCCGCTGCTGATTCTCCAGGGCACGAACGACGGATCGACGGAATGGCTGCAGGGCGTCGAGTTCTACAACGCGCTGCGCTTCCTGAAAAAGCCAGTGATCTTCCTGTCGTATGAAGGCGAAGGCCACGGGTTCACCCGCTACGACAACCAGTACGACGTCGAAGTGCGAATGCACCAGTTCTACGATCACTACCTCAAAGGCGTGCCCGAAGCGGATTGGATCGCCAACGGCGTTCCGTTCATCAAGAAGAAGACGCCGACTGGCGCGGCCGCTCAACCGGTCCAGCTGATGGGCGGCGGCGCCGGCATCGGCACTCCGATGAGTGGTGGCGGCGGTGGCGGTGGCGGCAATCCTCCGGCAGGACCGCCGAATCCCTAGCCGCGGATTGAAGGGGCAGCATCAGTGATCACGACGGGCGCCGAGATCTCGGCGCCCGTCTTTTTTCATTCATTCAACGGCAGTTCTCTTGTCACGCCGTCTCCGTGCCTTTCCGCGAGCATCTGTGCATTTCATCCGCGTCAAGATGGGACTGAGTAGTGGCCTCCAGGCCTCGAGACCGGGTCAGTCATCGAAAGAAGACACGGAGAACGGCACGGATTTTCGCTGAAAGGCACGGAGACGGCGTGACGAGTTTGAAGAGCTAAACGCCGGTGGTTGCGCACATCCCCTGAAACGCGTAGAGTTTGTTAACCGTTTGGTCAAAGTGAATGGTTAAACCAAAGAGTAAGCCCAATGTCAGCCGGGACCGGGATACCGAACAGCGCATCCTCGATGCCGCGCATGTTGTGTTTATTCGCCGAGGCACCGCTGGGGCGCGGATGCAGGAGATCGCGGAGGAGGCCGGTGTCAACAAGGCACTGCTTCACTACTACTTCCGCAACAAGAGCCGGCTTGGCGAGGCGGTGTTTCGACGCGTCGCGACGGGGATGTTCGCGCGGCTTGCCGGCATCATGGGCGGCGATGCGGAGATCGAGACCAAAGTCATCCAGGTCGTCGAGCTCTATTTCACCCAGCTCTCCAAGGTCCCGTACGTCCCGGGCTACGTGCTGAGCGAGCTCAATCAGCATCCGGAGCGTTCGGGCCAACTACTCGAGATCGTGCGCACGCTGCGGACCAATCCGAAGGCGCCGGACTTCGTCGGCGCGCTATCGAAGCAATTGGCGCGAGCGGCTCGTGACGGGCGGATCCGTCCGATCGCGGCGGATCAGTTTCTCGTGAACCTGGTGTCGCTCTGCGTGTTTCCTTTCGCCGCGCGTCCGATGATCTGCGCGGTTCTCCAGCTCGACGACCGCGGATACGACCGATTCATGAAACAGCGCGCCGCGACGCTCGCGCAGTTCTTCCTCGACGCGCTCCGCCCATGAGATCGACCCTCGCGGCCGCATGCACCATCACATCGCTTGCCGCGATGCACGGCCTCGCTCAGGGCACGGCCGGCGATACGCTCCGACTCGGCGCGTTGCAGACGCAAGCGATCGCCGCCGACCCGCGCACGCGACAGCTGCAGCTCCAGGCAGCCGCCACCGAGCTGCGCCTGCGCAACGTCGACGTCGAACGCTTGCCGACCTTCAACGGCTTCGGCCAACTGCAGTACCAGTCGGCCGTCACCTCGATCGCCGTTCCGATCCCGGGAATCCAGATCCCGACGCCGCACTACACGTACGATGCGCACGTCGACGTCCGCGAGAGCGTGCTCGATTTCTCGCGCCGACCTCGCACGGCGCTCGAACGCGCCCAACTCGTCGAGGCCCAGGCGCAAATCCGCGTCGCGTTGTTTCCGCTCCGGCAGGAAGTGAACGACGCCTTCTTCGCTGCGCTCGTGCTCCAGGAGCGCCAGGCGCAGGTGGAGGCCGCGATCATCGATCTCGAGGCGCGGCTCGCCGAAACGACGATTCGCTTCCGCCAGGGCGCGGCGTTGCCGAGCGACACCGCTCTGATCGCCGCGACGATCCTCCAGCGCCAGGAAGAATCGCTCCAGCTGCGCAGCGACCGCGCGGCTGCCGTCGCCAGACTCTCCGATGTTACAAAGCGACAGATTCCCGACACCGTGGTCCTCGCCGTTCCCGATCTTTCGACCATTGTCGGCGCCACGGCCATGTCGCTCGACGAACGGCGCCGTCCCGAGTACGCCCAGTTCGAGGCGACACGCGAGCGACTCACGGCGCAGAGCGCCGTGCAAGCGGCGCAGGAGCGCCCGCGGCTCTCCATGTACGGGCGCGTCGGCTACTCGCTGCCGGGATTGGACGTCCTGAACACCAGCGCGCAGTCGTATTGGATCGCCGGCGCCCAGTTGACATGGACGCCGTTCACGTGGGGCACGGTGCGGCGCGAGCGCGAAGCGCTCGGCCTGCAGCGCGACATCGCCGAGGCGAGCGAAGCGGCGTTCACCAACTCGCTGTCGCGCATGGGGCGCCCGCTCGTCGCGGCGATCGCTCGGCTCGATTCCACGCTCATGCTCGACGATCGCATCGTCGCGCTTCGCGAGCAGATCGAGCGCGAGGCGGCCGCGCGGCTGCGCGAAACGGCCATCACGGCCGCCGAGTTCGTCGATCGCTCCTCGGAGCTGACGGCCGCGCGGTTGCTGCGCGCGCAACACCGGGTCGAGCTGGCCCAAGCCCGCGCCAATTACCTGACACTCATCGGAGTGGACGTTCCATGAGACGGATGTCTTTCCGCGGCGCCATGCTCGCCGCGATCACGCTCGCCGCCTGTCGCGGCGAAAAAGGACCGGACGCCTACGGCAACGTCGAGGCGATCGAAGTCGTCGTCGGATCCCAGGTGGCGGGACAGCTCGAGTCGTTCACGCCGAAAGAGGGCAACACGTTGTCCGTCGGCGACGTCGTGGCCGTCGTGGACACATCGGCGCTCGTGCTCCAACTACAGCAGGCGGTCGCGCAGCGTACCGCGTCAGCCTCGCGCATCGAAGAGGTCGCGCGGCAGATCGGTGTCCTCGAGACCCAGCGCGCGATCGCGCAGCGCGCCTACGAACGGGTCAAGCGCCTGTACGATCAGCAAGCGGCGACGGCGCAGCAGCTCGATCAGGCGGAGCGCGACTACAAGACACTCGTTGCCCAGATCGAGACTGCCGGCGCGCAACGGCGGACGGCGGCGCGCGACGTCGCCGCCAACGACGCGAAGACAGCGCAGGTTCGCGATCAGCTCCGTCGCACGAGGGTCGTCAATCCGACCCGCGGGACGGTGCTGACGCTCTACACGCGCGCCGGAGAGTTCGTGCAACTCGGCCAGCCATTGTACAAGATTGCGAATCTCGACACCGTCGAGCTCCGCGCGTACGTCAACGAATCACAGCTGGCGGGCGTGAAGCTCGGAGCTCCGGTCACCGTGACGATCGACGCGGGAACGGGAACCCGGCGTGCCTTCCCGGCCGTCGTCTCGTGGATTTCGTCGCGCGCCGAGTTCACGCCGACGCCGATCCAGACGCGCGACGAGCGCACCAACCTCGTCTACGCCATCAAGGTTCGCGTGCCCAACCCAGGCGGTACGCTCAAGATCGGGATGCCCGCCGACGTCGAGCTCACACCGGTGACGGCCGCGAAATGACCGCGCCGCCGCCGGCCGCGCGCTCGGCCGAACCGCCCGTCGTTATCGACGACGTCGTCAAGCACTACGGCGAGGTCGCGGCGGTGGATCATGTGACAATCGAGGTGCGACAGGGCGAGCTGTTCGGCTTCATCGGCCCCGACGGGGCGGGAAAGACGACGCTCTTCCGGATTCTCACCACCCTGCTGCTGCCCGACGCCGGCTCGGCGCGTGTGCTCGGCCTCGACGTCGTGAGCGGGATCTGGTCGCTTCGCCGGCAGATCGGCTACATGCCGGGCCGGTTCTCACTCTATCCCGACCTGAGCGTTCGCGAGAACCTCGATTTCTTCGCTTCGGTGTTCGGAACGACGATCGCGCGGGAGTACGACCAGATCGCGCCGATCTATTCGCAGCTCGAGCCGTTCAACGATCGACGTGCCGCGGCGCTGTCCGGCGGCATGAAGCAGAAGCTCGCGCTCTGCTGCGCGCTCGTTCATCGGCCGCGGATTCTCTTTCTCGACGAGCCCACGACCGGCGTTGACGCTGTGTCGCGTCGAGAGTTCTGGGAGCTGTTGGCGCGGATGCGTACGTCCGGCCTGACCATCGTCGTCTCCACGCCGTACATGGACGAAGCAAACCGCTGTGACCGGGTCGCGCTCATGCAGAGCGGACGCATCCTGGCCACCGACGCGCCCGCCGCGGTCGCCGCGTCGTTCGACCGAACGCTGCTCGCCGTCCGCTCGGGCGATCGGTATCGAACGCTCCTGGCGCTGCGCGGATATCCGCACACGCATCTCGTCTATCCGTTCGGCGACGCGCTGCATCTCGCCGACGATCGAGTCGGTGTCGACGCGGCACACGCGGCGACCGACGCAGCCGCGTTCCTGCGCGAAAAGGGGTTCGCGGACGCGCGCGTCGAGCCGACGCCGCCGACGATCGAAGACGTCTTCATCGCGCGCATGAGCGTCGTCGAGCCGACGGAGGCCGCGACATGACCGCGCCGGCGGACGGCGCTGCGATTCGCACGAACGGGCTCACGCGCACCTTCGGCCGGTTTACCGCCGTCGACCACATCACGTTCGACGTCCGGCCGGGCGAAGTCTTCGGATTTCTCGGCGCGAACGGCGCCGGCAAGACGACGGCGATTCGCATGCTCACCGGCCTGCTCACTCCGTCGAGCGGCGAGGCCTGGGTCGCCGGCCACGACGTTTATCGGGAGAGCGAAGCGATCAAGCGTGACATCGGTTACATGAGTCAGCGCTTTTCGCTGTATGACGATCTCACCGTGCGCGAGAACATCCAGTTGTACGGCGGCATCTACGACCTGAGCGGCGATCAGATTCGCGATCGCACGGAACGCATTCTCTCGCGCCTCGGCCTCAGCCACACCGCGCACGATGCCGTCGGTGCGCTGCCTCTTGGTTGGAAGCAGAAGCTCGCCTTCTCGGTCGCGCTGCTGCACGAGCCACGCATCGTCTTTCTCGACGAGCCGACGAGCGGCGTCGACCCGATCACGCGTCGCCAGTTCTGGGAGATGATCTACGAAGCGGCGCATGCCGGAACGACGGTGCTGGTGACGACGCACTACATGGACGAGGCCGAGTACTGCGACCGGATTTCGATCATGGTCTCGGGACGCATCGCGGCGATCGGATCGCCGTCGGAGCTGAAGCGTGATTCCGAGGCTTCGTCGATCGACGAAGTGTTCGTGCGCCTCGTGCGACCCGAGCTCGCCGGGCGGGGGGGTTCGGCCGCGTGAGTGCGCTCTACGGCCTGTTGCGGAAGGAGACGTACCACATCCTGCGCGACAGGCGCACCCTTGGCGTGCTGATCTTCATGCCGATCGTGCAGGTCATGCTGTTCGGCTTCTCGATCTCGACCGACGTGCGCGACGTCCGCATGGTAATCGTTGATCCCACGCCGGACGCGACGACGCTGGCGATCCGCGACCGCTTCGCGGCGGGCGGCATCTTCCGCGTGATCGGCGTTTCGCAGACCGAGCAACCCCTCGATCGCCTTTTTCGCACCGACACAGCGCAGGTCGCGCTCATTTTCGAACCCGCGTTCGGCCGGCATTTGGCCGCGGGGGACGCTGCGCAACTGCTCGTCATCACCGACGCCACCGAGCCGAACACGGGGTCGTCGCGCCAGCTGTACGTGAACGCGGTGATCCAGCAGTACGAGAGCGACATGGGAAAGCGGTCCGGCGCGGTTCGGATCACGCCCCAGGTGCGGTCGCGCTTCAATCCGACGCGCGAGAGCACGAACCTGTTCGTGCCCGGGCTCATGGCAATGGTGCTCACCATCATCGCCGCGCTGATGACAGCGCTTTCGCTGACGCGCGAGAAGGAGACCGGGACGATGGAGGCGCTCCTCGTCTCGCCGCTGCGCCCCTGGCAGATCATCGTCGGCAAGGTCGCGCCATACCTCGGGATCGGGTTCGTGAGCGTGCTCGCCGTGCTCGGCGTCGCGAAGATCGTGTTTCACGTGCCGATGCAAGGCAGTCTCGCACTGCTGCTGGCCGAAGGGACGCTGTTCATCCTCGTCGCCCTGTCGCTTGGCATTCTCGTGTCGGCGCGTACATCGTCGCAGCGCGTCGCGATGCTCGCCGCGATGATGGGAACCATGCTGCCGACGCAGATGCTGTCGGGCTTCATCTTCCCGATCGAAAGCATGCCGCGCCCGCTGCAGTGGGTCTCGATCATCGTCCCGGCGCGCTGGTTCGTATTGATCGCGCGGGGCATCATGCTCAAGGGGATCGGCCTCACCTATCTCTGGCGAGAGACACTGGTCTTGGCGGCGATGACGCTCGTTCTGCTCGTCGCGAGCGCACGCTCCTTCAAGGTGCGGCTGCAATGAGCGCCGTGTCCGCCCTGCGCGGGTTCGCCCGCCGGACGTTGGCGTTGGCGCGCGCCGAGGTTCTGCACGTGATTCGCGACCGCGCGAGCCTCGTCCAGATCATCGTCCTGCCGCTCGTCCAGCTGCTCGTGCTCTCGAACGTGGCGACGTTCGCCGTGAAACGTTCGCCCGTCTATTTCGTCGACTTCGATCGTTCGGCGACGTCGCGCGGCATCGTTTCGCGGTTCGCGGCGTCGGAGCTCTTCGACATCGTCGGCCAGACGGCTTCGCCCGCCGCGGCCAATGAAGCGTTGCTCCGTGGCGACGCAACGATCGTCGTGACGATCCCACGCGACTTCGAGCGCGATCTCACGCGGGACAAAGCGGCGCCGATCGGCCTCGACGTCAACGCCGAGAAGGGCTCGGCCGCCGGAATCGTGCAAGCATACGCCGCGCAGATCCTCACCGACTATTCGGCTGAGCTGGGGCGTGAAATCACGCCGACGCGACGCAACGTCGTGGACGCCACATCGGATGTTCCGCCGCTCGCCGGCGCCGGCCACATAGAGGTTCGGCTCCGGTCATGGTACAACCAGACCCTCGACTACAAGCACTATATGGTTCCCGGAATCCTCGTCGCGCTGGTGACGATGATCGGGACGTTGCTCACCGCGCAAAACATCGCGCGTGAGAAAGAGATGGGGACGCTGGAGCAGCTCAACGTCACCCCGATCGGCAAAGCCGAATTCATTACCGCCAAGCTTCTGCCCTTCTGGGTGTTGGGGATGATCGATCTCGGGCTCGGACTGGTCGCGGCGCGCCTGGTGTTCGGCATCCCGATTCGCGGCAGCCTCGTGTTGCTCATGGGTTCGGCGGGGCTTTACCTCATTGTCGCGCTGGCGATCGGGCTTTGGATCTCGACGCTCGTCGAGACGCAGCAGCAGGCGATGTTCTTGTCCTTCTTCGTGATCATGATCTACCTGCTGATGAGCGGCCTTCTGACGCCGATCGACAGCATGCCGCATTGGGTTCAGGTTGCGTCGCTCGTGAACCCGGTCCGTCATTTCGTCTCGATCTCGCGCGCCATTCTCGTGAAGGGCGCCGGCCTCACCGAGATCGCTGTGCCGCTCACTACCCTCGGCATCTTTGCCGTCGGGTTCCTCACGCTCGCCATCCGCCAGTACCGCAAGCGGGTGGCGTAAGGCGCATTAGATTAACCATCAGCCTGGCGGTCGACGTGCGCGTCCCGCCAGTGGCTCCGTCAGTCACCTCGCCGGCGCATCGCCGCACCGAGAGACAACGTCCAAATGACAAGCAAGAATTCCTTCAACAGCCGCGCGACGCTGGACGTCGACGGCGCGCCGTACGCCATCTATCGGCTGTCGGCAATCGAGGCACAATCGGGTAACAAGGCGAGCCGCCTTCCTTTCAGCCTGAAGATCCTCCTCGAGAACCTGTTGCGGAACGAGGACGACGCGTTCGTCAAAGCCGACGACATCCTCGCGCTGGCTCGCTGGGACGTGAAGAGCACCGCCGAGAAGGAGATCGCCTTCCGCACGAGCCGCGTGCTGCTGCAGGACTTTACCGGCGTGCCGGCGGTCGTCGATCTCGCGGCCATGCGCGACGCAATCGCGGCACTCGGCGGCGACGCGCAGCGCATCAATCCGCTCCAGCCCGTCGATCTCGTGATCGACCATTCGGTGCAGGTGGACGAGTACGGCACGCAGGCGGCCTTCCTCATCAACACGGAGCTCGAGTTCGACCGGAACAAGGAGCGCTACGTCTTCCTGCGCTGGGGTCAGGATGCGTTCCGCAACTTCCGCGTGGTGCCCCCGGGCACCGGTATCTGCCACCAGGTCAATCTCGAGTATCTGGGCAAAACAGTCTTCGTGTCGGAGGAGGACGGCGAGCGGGTGGCCTATCCCGACTCGCTCGTCGGCACGGACTCGCACACGACGATGATCAACGGTCTCGGCGTACTCGGCTGGGGCGTTGGCGGTATCGAGGCCGAGGCGGCGATGCTTGGGCAGCCGGTGTCGATGCTCATCCCGGAAGTGATCGGATTCAAGCTGCACGGAAAGCTGCCGCCCGGCGCGACGGCCACGGACCTCGTGCTCACCGTGACCGAGATGCTGCGCAAGAAAAAGGTCGTCGGAAAGTTCGTCGAGTTTTACGGAACGGGTCTCAGCTCGCTCCCGCTGGCCGATCGAGCAACGATCGCCAACATGGCGCCGGAGTATGGCGCGACGATGGGATTCTTCCCGTGCGATGAGGAGACGCTCAAGTATCTGCGGATGACCGGCCGCCCCGAGCAGCACATCAAGCTGGTCGAGGCGTACACCAAGGAGCAGGGACTCTTCCGCACCGATTCGACGCCGGATCCCGTCTTCACCGACACGCTCGAGCTGGATCTCGGCACGGTGGAACCGAGCCTCGCTGGACCGAAGCGTCCGCAGGATCGCGTACCGTTGTCGAAGGCGAAGACGATGTACCACGAGGCGCTGTCGTCGGACCTCGCGAAGCTCGGCACGCCGGCGGCCGCGGCGCAGGTGAAGGAAGCGACGAAGGTGTCCGCGGAGCCGGCGCTCGCGCCGGCGGCCGTTGTCGTCGCCGACGGCGAAGAGGTCGCGAGCGACGGCGTGAAAGTCGACTACAACGGCCAGTCGTTCACGCTTCGTCACGGAGCCGTGGTGATCGCCGCGATCACGAGCTGCACGAACACGTCGAACCCGTCGGTGATGCTCGCCGCCGGCCTGCTCGCTCGCAACGCGGTGAAGAAAGGTCCGCAACGAAAGCCGTGGGTGAAGACATCACTCGCGCCGGGGTCGAAGGTCGTCACCGACTACCTCCGACAAGCGGGCGTCCAGGAGTATCTCGACCAGCTCGGCTTCCAGCTCGTCGGCTACGGCTGCACGACGTGCATCGGCAACTCGGGGCCGCTGCCCGAGCCGATCGGCCAGGCGATCGAGAGCAAGAAGCTGGTGACTGCGGCGGTGTTGTCGGGTAATCGCAACTTCGAAGGGCGCGTCAATCCGCTCACGCGATTCAACTATCTCGCGTCGCCGCCGCTCGTCGTCGCCTACGCGCTCGCCGGCCGGATGGATCTCGACATCACGCGCGAACCGATCGGCGTCGGCAAGGACGGTCCCGTCTTCCTGCGCGACATCTGGCCGACGCCGCAGGAA
>Ga0157371_10006059_pt1 | contig 10059 bp, 13 predicted proteins | sample C45metaG_FD_113462 | JGI IMG/M metagenome (GOLD analysis project Ga0157371, IMG submission 113462) | Corn rhizosphere microbial communities from Kellogg Biological Station, Michigan, USA - C4-5 metaG | ecosystem: Host-associated > Plants > Roots > Rhizosphere > Soil | place: USA: Michigan...
CTTTTTCTTCTTTGGATTCTTCTTTTTCGCTGCTGATAGTAAGTAAATTTCCGCTTACGTCGATCTTAAAATCGTTCTTCTTCATTCCCGGAACGGCGAATGATAATTTGAAGTCTTCTTTGCCTTCAACAATGTTCACAGACGGAACAGTAAAGGTGCGTCCGAAGTAGCTTCCGCCATCAAAAAATTCGTTCCATGGGCGTAAAAAATCGTCAAAAACTGATGGAATCATTAAATCGTTGGTTCTTGCTAATGCTCTTGTTTTCATATATCCTCCTTGTTTTTTAAAAGATTTACAATAGTAATTATTTCAGGTGTAAAGGTATCGTCAACAGCATGCCAAAACCGATAATGATCGTCAGTCTGTTCTATGAGTTTCGTCAGTGAAATTGTGGAAAAAATGAGAGAAATTATTGCGGTCTTCTTTTCTTTGTTGAAACAGATTTTGTGATAGTTTTTCCTTTTAAACCGGTGGCTTTTTCTTTCATTTTTGATACAGCATTTTTATGCGCGTCTTTCATCAGTTTAGTGATGTAAGTTTTTGGAAGGTCAATTTTCTCACGAATAGTGATATGCCTGTACAAACTTCCTTCGCCTTTTAATATATTTTCAGGATCAGAAATTTCAGATCCGCGGTTAAAACCAAAATTTACATGCTTACTGTAAACGGCAATGCTACAAAAAACATCACCCACTTTATCCGTAAGTGAAAAACCAATTGCCAAAGCATTGTAATTGTCGTAAATCAATTCATTAGAGTCAGGATACAGGTCCCAAACCAATCCACGCAGCCACAACGTTATTTCCTTCACATTTTCAGGAAAAGGTTTTAAGAATTGAATCAAATCTTTAATATCTTCTTTGGCCATCGAGTTTTTTTGCAGTAAACAAACAAATACAGCACATTTTTATTTTCTGTTCAACTTGGCGTAGATACACAAGTCGATAAATTTTCCGTTCTTTATTTCACATTCTTTCATCACGCTTTCGCACGCAAAATCCAATTTTTCAACTATTTTTTTTGATGCAAGATTTTCGTTTTCGATAATTGCTTCAATGCGGTGCAGTTGCAGTGTTTCAAAAGCAAATTGAAGAATAACGGGTAACGCTTCTGTAACAATTCCTTTCTTCCAATGTTCTTCCAATAACCAAAATCCGATCTGACCCTTTTGATGTTCGTGCTTGATGTCATTTATTCCCGCTGCACCATAAAACGTTTTGTTTTCAGCAGAACAGATCGCCCACCAGATGCCCGTTTTGGTTTTTTCAAGTCCGGCGAAAAATTCAATTTGTGCTTTCGTTTCTCCTAATGTTCGGTAGCTTACTCCGTAGAATTTTATTACTTCCGGATTGGAAAGCCCTTTGAAAACATTCATGAGATCAGCATCAACGAATTGCCGTAGTAAAAGCCTTTTGGTTCTCAAAACCGGAAAATCCTTTTCCATAAATTGAATTGCTTATTGAAGTTAAAAATTTTATGCCTTAGTCTTTATAATTTTTCGTGCACTATTTTTGAGCGGATCATCTCATGAAAATTAACTTTTTAAAAAAATGGACAATAACGAACAAACTGCGCTTTTGGTAATGGACGTACAAGGTGCAACAGTAAAAGGGTTAAAGGAAAATGAAAAGGAAACATTTTTTGCTTCACTACAAAAAGCAATTTCTGCGGCCCGCAAAAATAAAATTTTAGTAATGTATGTGGTGGTTGGTTTTAGAAAAGGTTATCCCGAAGTGAGTTCAAACAATAAAATGTTTTCTTCGATACTCAGCGGAACCAGGAGTTTTGACAAGGAAGAAGATTATAAAGTGGCCGAACAGGTAGCGCCACAAAACGCGGAAATTGTCATCACAAAAAAACGAGTGAGCGCATTTGCCGGAAGTGATCTCGAAGTGATATTGCGCGCTCAGAAAATAAATCATATTGTACTCGCAGGCATTGCTACAAGTGGTGTTGTGTTATCAACTCTACGGGAAGCTGCAGATAAAGATTATGCGATCACCGTCCTTTCTGATTGTTGCGCTGATAGGGACGAAGAAGTGCATCGCGTACTTACTACAAAAGTTTTTCCACGGCAGGCTGATGTAATGACCGCCGATCAATGGAGTAGCCAATTGGCAAAATAAAAATTCTACGAATTTGTTCGCCTGCTGCTTAAAAATCCGATGAGCGAATAGACAGCTCCAATGATAAGCAACATGAAAACAAAATTGATCAATGTATCACTTACTGAATGCGAGTGGCTGTCAATCTCAATAAAGGAATACACCGCATAAGCGATAGCACCTAGCAGGATAAGCCATCCAGCGATGGCGGTGGGCAGGAAAAATATACCGACACGTTTAAACCAGGGAAAATTCATTTTTTCTATTTTAAAAATAAACGATGAGTATGAAAAGAGAAAGGATAACCATCAGCACATTAAACCAAACCTGTAACAAAAATGAAATGCTTTTTGGGCTACCTGATAAAAAATAGATCTTTCGAATGGTGAACAAATTAATAATCATAAAAATAACTGGCACTGCGACGAAAAAAAGTAAAGAAACAGACCTTTGGTGAATACTTATTTGATGAATGTTTGAAAAAAAACTTGTGTGAGTGTAAAAGGATTTCATGAGTAGTGCCGCAATAATATAAAGCGGAATGCAAAGCCACCACCAGCTTACAGCCGATCTGTCTTTTGCTGAAAGAAGTGTTTTTACCAGCATTTCCTGGTGATCAAGTTTTATAACTTCTGGCTTTGTCATTTGTTCTAACCTTTCTTCAAAATTTTTTGCTTGCATAATCAATAATGTAAAAGATTACAAATGGTTGCACTTTTTTCTCAGTTTTTTCAGACCTCTTGAAAGTAAAGATTTTATAGTGCCTTCTTTCATATCGAGTATTTCCACGATTTCTTTGTTGTTTTTTCCTTCAAAATATTTAAGGGAGATCACATCCTGGTATTTTGTCGACAAGGTTTTTAAAGCATTCAGGATTTTCAAAAACTGTTCGTGTTGCTGGAGTTCTTTTTCCAGCGCTTCTTTGTCGTTATCCAGTAATTGAATAAACTGTTGTTTGTTTTCAAAATCAAGTTTTTCAAAAAGTGAATTCTTTTTTCGGCTGTGCCTGTAAAACATATTGACTTCGTTCGTGGCGATGCGAAAGAGCCACACCTTTACAGAAATTCCCCTGTAAGAAAAATAACGTATATGCTTAAACGCTTTTAAAAACGTATCGGCAGTAATATCGGCGGTATCGTCAAAACTACCGGTTCTGCGGAAGATATAACCGAAAACAGGTTTATAATAAAGATTAAATAACTCCGAAAAATCGGCGGGGCTGTCCTTTATTTTTTGTAATAGTTCTGATTCAGTCACATCTTTGAATGCTCTTTAATCAATAATGCAGGAGTTCGTTTTTAGTTGCATTCTTGAAATACAGTTACTATTTGTGCTGCCGGAATAACCACTCCATCATTGCCGGATCGCTGTATGCCGCCAACCATGAAAAATGTCCGGTCTCAGGATACATCGTCAAGCCGGGGTGAGCACCTGCTTTTCGTAATGCTTCAGCCATGTCCAAAGAATATTGCGGATTTACTGCAGGATCTTCTGCTCCATGAAAAATCCACATAGGTATAGAAGCAATTTTTGGCGCCAACGAAACATCTCCGCCTCCACAAACGGGAACTGCAGCAGCAAAAAGATTTGGATATCTTTCAATGGCATCATAAGTGCCAAAGCCGCCCATCGAAAGGCCTGTTATATAAATCCGGTTTGTATCAACAGGAAGTTTAGATTCTGCCTCGTGAATAAGGGCAATTACTAATTTCATCGGCTCCGATGGTTCTGATAACAATTTCATCGGCCCGTGATTACTATTTGAAAAATTTGACCAATGCTGATTGGTTGGGCATTGCGGCGCGATCACTATCGCCGGATGAAGCCTCATCATTTCATCGGTTCCAAAATTTTGTACGCCCCATTTTAGTTGCGCTTCATTATCATTGCCACGCTCACCTGAACCGTGCAAAAAGATTACCAAAGGATATTTTCGCAATGTATCTGAATCCGGAAATAAAAAACGGTAGAGCAGGGTATCTCCGTTTTGAACAAATTTCTGAGCACTAAATCGTGCTGATGATTGGGAAAAGGAATGCTGACTGAAGCAGGAAAAAATAATCAGAAAAAAAGCGACAATACTTGTTTTTGCAAATCTCATATCGATATTATTTTGAAGTGATCAAATAGGAAGCAAACATTAAAGATGGAAGTTAACACAAAAATTGAAATGCCATGCAAGATGAGTTCGCAATAAAGTTGGCGTCACGCGGAACTTCTGAAGGTGATTCGAAGTAAAATAATTCTGAGCAAGTAGTTCTGTTTCTGCCGGCAGAATCAAAATAAAAAATTCAACTATTTCTTCGTTTGCTATAAAGTTGTAGATTGCCAGCCTTAATATGGAGACATTAAAATTTGATGTGCTGATAGCGGGAGCAGGCCCTGCGGGTTGCGCTGCTGCTTACAAACTTTCAGGAAATGGATTGAGGATCGCGCTGATAGATAAAGAAACTTTTCCGAGAGATAAAATTTGCGGCGACGCGTTGGGCGCTGATGTTACCAAACAATTTCACCAGATAAGTGAAAGCCTTACGAATAAATTGGAAATATTTCCTGAAAAAATTGAAGCGAATGGTGTTCGGTTTTACACACCGAATCACCAAAAACTAGATATTAAATTCTTAAAACCAAAAGACAAATTCGGTGGAGGGTTTGTTTCGAAGAGAGTTGATTTTGATAATTTCTTTTTTGCTGAAACGGCGAAATTGCCTGACGTTACTGTGTTTCAGAACGAGAGGATTGAATCAGTAAAAAATGAAAACGATAAAATTATTTTGCAATCGGCCAATAAAATTTTTGAAGCACCGATTGCTTTGGGCGCTGACGGTGCACACTCCGTTCTCAATAAAAAACTCACCGAAAATAAAGTTGAAAAAGATCATTATTGTGCCGGTGTGCGTCAATATTTTTCCAATGTAAAAGAATTTCATCCCGATAATCACGTTGAGCTGCATTTTTATAAACAGATTCTTCCCGGCTATCTTTGGGTTTTTCCTTTGGCCAATAACCAGGCGAATGTGGGGCTGGGAATACTTTCCAGCGTGGTAAGTAAAAAGCAAATGAACCTTAAAAAGGAACTGACGCATTTGCTTTCAACTGAACCAACGCTCAAAGAACGCTTTAAAGATGCAACTCCGTTGACTGAAATCCAGGGTTTCGGTTTGCCACTTGGTTCAAAAAAAAGATCTATTTCAGGCCATCATTTTTTGCTTCTCGGTGACGCTGCCGGATTGATCGATCCTTTTACGGGCGAAGGAATTGCTAATTCCATCAGGAGTGGCCGCGTGGCCGCAGCACATGTATTAAAGGCTTTTGAGCAAAAACGTTTTGATGCGGAATTTAACCGGCGTTATGATAAGGAAATTTATGCAAAAATGTGGAATGAATTCAGGTTTGGGCGCACTTTGCAAAAACTTTTCCGGCATCCGGCTATCATTAATTTTGTAGCAAAGAAGGCGAACAATAATAAATCGATTCAAATGCTTTTGAGTTCGATGCTGGAAGATTTGGATCTTAAAAAAGAATTGGTAAAGCCGGGATTTTATATAAGATTATTTTTCACGTGAGATAATTATCCGCCTGTGTGTGGAATAGAAACTTTAGATTCTACATTGATTTTCCGTTCCTGGATCTCTTCAACTTCGGCTCTTTTTTCCAATCCTTTCATTCCCCAATGGAGAAGAATGGGAATGAGCAATAATATCAACTTTGAAGTTAAAGGTAGGACCAATGACACCAAAAAGGAGACGATAAACACAACCGGTATTACCAGGCTTCTGTATAAGCCTAGCTTGATCCTGGCTTTTGATATTTGACGTGAAAGCATTTTTCTATTTGGGTTGCTAACATAAAGCCACAGCCAGCAATTCATAAAACCGGTGAGAACCATATTAAAAGTGTAAACTGCATAAGGCAGTTTAAGATTCTGGTAAGAACTGTATTGACCGAGAAAACCCGAACTGAACGGAAGCAACACAACGGTAAAAAGAAAAGCAAGATTGAGCCATAATAAACCGGTAGTATATTTCACCACGTAACCAAAAATCCGGTGATGCACTGACCAATAATGACCTACAATTCCGAAGCTGATAACGAAACCTAAAAAACGCAGCGACATGTGCGAAAGTGATTGCCACAATGCAGAATCTGTAGGTATTTCAAACTCCGGAACTTTCAGCTCGATAACCAGCAGCGTAATACAAATAGCACAAACGCCATCAGTAAAAAAGGTGAACCTTTCCAGCTGAAAATCCTGCCTCTCTTTGTCGTGTTTTGGTTCGCGCATAATGATAGTTTATCGACTCTTAATATTTCTTTCAGTAAATATATGAAATGGCAAAATAAGTAAGAAAACTTTATGCGAAGAGCCGGAAATGCAAAATAAAAATCGCGCGAATTTGTTGCTTTATTATGTCGGATGAATTGCCAGCGCAGGCTTGTGCTTGCAAGTCTGACAAGATACATTTTAAGCAATAAAATAGATGCGATGAAGTATGCGGGCTTCAGAACTTTCTGGTGTTTTTTTATTGCAAACTTTTTAATTGATCAATAAATTGTTGATTGTCGTAATCAGCCATTCCTTCATGCTTCAAAACAATTTCTCCTTCTTTATTCAGTACAATCGTTGTTGGTAGCGTACCTCCAAACAGTTCATCTGAGACAGTATTTTGCTGATAGAACGGAATCGCCAGGTTATTTTTTTTGATGAAGTTCAGTCCTTTGTTAGTGTCTTCATCTTCATTTACAAATAAAAAAACAAAACGGCTATCGTCTTTAAGAGCAAGATAGAGATTATTCAACGACGGCATTTCAGCTCTGCATGGCGGGCACCATGAAGCCCAAAAGTTGATCAGCACTACTTTCCCTTGTACAGCGGCTGATGTAACAATTTTTCCTTCTGAATCAATAAACGAAAATGCAGGAGCAGGTCTTAAACTTTTCTCTGCTTCTTTTTTGATATCTGCTTTAAAAAATCCTGTAGATATTACCCGTTGCAACAACCACGCTTTTGCACCAGGACTGAAAATGAAAAGAAGAATTGCGGCATAAAACAATAGCCTGCCCCAGTTGTTTCTAATTTTTGCAAAAATATTTTTAGAGTTCACTTTAATATTCTTTAAGCTGTAAAAATACAATGATAAATTCTTCTTCTCTGTTACAAAAGTTGCATGTTTTGGTTACCAGCTTTGTATTTGAATTGTCCGTGGTTATTGATTTTCTAATATATTTTTCCTGCAGAAGGGTGATAACTGCTCACGCAGTAAACCAACAAATTCGCTGTTTTTATAATTACTGCATAATTATTGTATCGAAATAAATATTGATCATTAAAACGGATAACTATGGGTATACTATTTATATCAATAACGGTTGGCATCGTTTTTCTTGCCATAATTCTCATCATGTATTTCCGCAAAAATAAAACGATGGATAAAGTTGGCGGCCCGGCTGCAAAGGATGTGTTAGAAAAAGAAACAGGAAAAGATAAAGGGATTTATGATTAACCAAAAGGGTTTTTACCGGATTTGTTATTTATTCTTAATTTTCGCGTTCTGAATATTATTAGAACATAATTTCTAAAATCTTATTTATGAAAGCATACGTTATTGTTGAAATCGATATTCACGATCACGATTTATATGAAGAATATAAAAAACTGACTCCGGCCAGCATAGCTGCTTACGATGGAAAATTTTTAGTGCGTGGGGCGAAATCAGAATCACTTGAAGGCGACTGGAACCCGCAAAGGATTGTAGTCCTGGAATTTCCTTCACTTGAGCGCGCGAAGGAGTGGTGGAACTCTGAACAATATACGAAAGCAAAAGCGATACGACATCGCGCAGCAACTACCAAAATGCTCCTTGTTGAGGGATTTGAATAACGAGTTAACTGTCCAGCGATAAGATGTAATGCACCATTTCTTTTGCCTGGAAGAGGTTGGCCCATGATGCGGTTCTGCAGAATTTTCATTGTTGTTACTGTTGCAGCAATAAAAACTAAACATGGAAGGAGCAAACCCAAATGTTTTCTTCTCATGATCAGGATTTTAATTTTCAAAAAATCGCCCAAGGACTGTACCAGCGAAAGCTTTTCTTTGCGGTTTAATTCATAATTTAGTGGTTTATTGCGACTTACCTGTAAATCCGTTTATATGAAGTTTTATCGAATGATTCTACACTTTGTTTTCCTTGGTTTTCTTTGTGTTCTTTTCAACAAGTCTTACTGCCAGGGAAGTTATGCAAGCGACAGCCTGATCTTATTAAGCATGATGCAAACGAGGCAGTTTGCCATGAAGAAAAAAGACATACCGGCAGTGATGAAACAGTTTGCCGACGATGCGACTTTGGTAAATCCCGGTGGCTATTTTTATACTAATAAAAAGGAAATACAAGATTATCTTATTACGGTAAATCATCTTGACACGATTACTTACAACTATTCGCTGGGCAATGTTGATGTAAGAATGCTGGATGGCAGCAACGCATTGATCTATTACCCGTGGGAAATGGACTGGTACAATATTAAGCAGCCGGGGAAGATTCTTTATAAAGAATTTGGCCTCAGTTCCATCAGCGCTCAAAAAAGAAATACATTGTGGTTTTGGGTGGCAGTGACAGATCAACATGTTCCTGATTTTTTTGAAGACCTCTCTGATCATAAAGGAACAGTAACTCACAAAAATGGAAACCCCTGATAAGCTGAACTGCCGCGTTAATTTTAAATAAAAATTATCATTCTCATGTTTATCGCGGCCTGAAATAATACCGGATTTGATGTAAATTTATTTACTTCAAAAGGGATATATGCATTGGTCAAATTATTTCTTTTACCTGCAAAAAATTGGGACGCGATATTTTATCGTTGCAGGAATTGCTTTTATAATATTTTACCTGGTTATAAAAGAAAGGACCATTTATAAAAAGATCCAGCAGAAATTTCCCCGTTCAAAAGATTATGCAAGAGAGATTGGTTATTCTATGCTTACCATTTCTATTTTTGCCTTCGTCCCATTGATCATACTCCATATACCGGTAATACGTACACGCACTTTATTTTATACAGATATTCAGCAATATGGCTGGCTTTATTTTTTCCTGGCTTTTCCGCTGATGTTCATTATTCACGACAGCTACTTTTACTGGACGCACAGGCTGATGCATCATCCCAAAATATTCAAGTGGTTTCATTTGGTGCATCATAAGTCCACCAATCCTTCGCCGTGGGCGGCTTATTCTTTTCATCCTTTGGAAGCAATTGTAGAAGCGGGAATTTTTGCCGTATTTCTTTTTGCCCTTCCGATAAGCCCGTTGCATCTTGCCATTTTCTTTTTTGCAATGATAGTTTATAACGTTTATGGGCACCTTGGCTATGAATTATATCCAAAAGGTTTCAGCAGGCACTGGCTTGGTAAATGGATCAACACATCAGTAAACCATAATCAACATCATCAGCAATTTAAAGGAAACTACGGCTTGTACTTTTTGTGGTGGGACCGATGGATGCACACTATACGAAAAGATTATGACGAAAAATTTGAAGCTGTAAAAAATCCTTCTGTTTCCCAAGAAGTTTTACGATACCACGGACCAAAAAAATAGAGCCGGATAGAAATCCAGCTCGTTTTAATCCAATATCCTATGAAAAACCTACCGCAAATATAACGTCCTTTTTTTATTTTCAAGAATCATTTTATAATAAATCCTGGCGCTCCACAGATAAAAAAAATTGTAATTCATTAGTATAAAAAAGAGAGCCGAATGAAAATTCAGCTCCGTTTCTAATCCAATATCCTATGAAACCGATGTAAATATAGCTTCGACTCAGACCGGTTTCCTATGACCATTGTCAGTAAAAATATTGATAGCCATTGGTAATTTTAAAGAGTGCCGACCACAATCACTGAAATGGTTGACTATCGTCATTCCTACAAGATGTTTTCAGACATACCTTGGA
>Ga0157371_10006063_pt1 | contig 10056 bp, 9 predicted proteins | sample C45metaG_FD_113462 | JGI IMG/M metagenome (GOLD analysis project Ga0157371, IMG submission 113462) | Corn rhizosphere microbial communities from Kellogg Biological Station, Michigan, USA - C4-5 metaG | ecosystem: Host-associated > Plants > Roots > Rhizosphere > Soil | place: USA: Michigan...
CCGCGCCTGCTCCTGCTGGTTATCCTCCGTAAACGCGACGTAGAACATCTTCGCGTTCGGCTTCGAGCTCGATTCGTCGACGGTGACGAGGTGCCCCGCCGTGGCCGTGTAATTGATCTTTCGCCCGCCGATCACGATCGTGTGGTGCGTCACCGCCGCCGTCTCGCTGGCATCGGTCACGGAATCGTCGGGGCCCTTCCCGTAGGCCACTTCATCGTAAAAGGGCTGGTCGTCCTGCTGGCGCCCGAGAAAAACGTGCGGCATCGACGCTCTGCCTGGCGTTGGCGCATGAGCATTGTGAGTCGATGATTGCGGGCTGCCCGTATCGGAATTCATCGTAATCGCTCCATCAGTTATGGCCGGCGCGCGAGTCCGAGCGCATGCACCGGCTGCGTTGGCGAACTGCTTTTGCTTGCCCGCGCGACTCGACTCAGCCGCGCGGACGATAAGACTCCTGGCTTCGGGGGACTATTGCGGCCCGCCCCCCGCCCCCTTATGCACGCCGGCGGCCCCCGCCCGCGGCCCCGCTAACGCCGCCGCGATGCTCCGGCCCTTGGGACTGCCCAAGCCCGTGCATGCGTCCCAACCCGGCGCCGCCGCATAGCTTCCGTTGTTGCCCGAGGTGATGTCGTTGAAAGCGCTTGCCGATCGATAAAGCGTCGCATTGACAAAACCCGCCGGCTTGCTCGCTTGCGCATTGATTCGGGCGATGAGCCCGGCGAACAGTGGCGCGACCGCGCTGGTGCCGCCCACCGGCGCGGCTTGGCCATCGATCAGCACTTCGTAGCCGGACCCTGGCGACGCATCGGCGGCGACATCGGGCACGCCGCGATTCGAAAGCGGCGCGACCGATCCGTCGGCGCGCGTGGCCTGGAGCCCCTCCTGCCACGGGGGCAACGCGAACCGGGCGCTGACGCCGCCACCGGTCGCGCCGCCATTCGCGCCGTCGTTCCACACCACTTCGCGAGAAATGGCCTTGCCGCCGGCCGCGGCTGTTAGATGCGTCCCACCGCAGGCAAGCACATAGGGGCTCGCCGCCGGAAAATCGACGCTATCCCCGCCGTCGTACGCGCCGTCGCTCGAGCCGCTATCGCCCGACGCGGCGCATACGGTAACGCCCAATGCGACAGCCGAGCGTAAGGTGTCGTTGAAGCTCGTGATGGCCTGCTCCGTCCACGAGGACTCCGGGCCGCCCCAACTAATCGACAGCACCGAAGGACGATTCGATGCGTCGTGCAGCGCTTGCGACACCGCATCGATAAAACCGGCATCGCTGTTCGGCGCGAAATAGACGGCGATCTTCGCCTTTGGAGCAATCGCCCCCGCGATTTCGATATCGAGCGTGACCTCCCCGTCGGGGCCGCTCGGATCGCCCGTCGGGCTATTACGGGCCCCGTCGACCGGGACTGACACAACCTGCGGGGCCGGCACACCCAGGTTGCCGAAGTACGTCGATAAGTCCGACGACCGGTAGCCACCGCCCAGTTCGATCAGGCCGATGCATTGACCCGCGCCGTCGCCGTCGGGAAAGTCGTATAACGTCGCGAGTTGGACAGGCGTGAAGGCCCGGGCCGCCGCATGAGCCGTCACCGGCCCCGATACGGGCAGCCACCGAAAATGCGGCCGCGCTTGCGGACGATCGTCGAGGCCCAGCACGGCTGTCACGACTTCGGCGAGTTCCTCGGGAATCGTCACGCAACCCGTCCGACCACGGAATTGGCCGAGCTTCGGATGCTCGTAGCGGAAAAGCTCGACGCCGAAAGCCGCTTGCATGTGTTCGGCGGCGCCGGCGAGCACGACCTTGGCCGCAAGCGGGTCTTGCCGTTCGATCGTGAGCTGGTATTCGCGGGCAAACGCTTCGAGCTTCGCGAAATCCTCGGGCGCAACCGCAAAGCTTTTCGCGAACTGCTCTCGCGAAAGCGGCGCCGCCTGATCGTGCGTAATACGCTGGGCCAGTTCTTCGAGCTCGCGCGCGCCCCGCCGGCGGAGGGTCACCACCACGCGCAGGATTTCTTTCGGATCGATGGGGCCGAGGCGCTTCGACTGCTCAACGGGCGCACGGTCGCTGCCGGCCAACCGCTGTCTCGCTTTAGACATGTGTGACGCTCCTTACGTAAGTAGGTACGTCGAAGCTCCGACATGCGCGCGGGCCTTGCGGTTCCTGACGCGCTACGGCCGCGCCTCGGCGGGCGCCAACCGGCGCATGCGAGAGGAACAGGCATTCGTCGGACAACACCTCAAAGTGTAGTGCAATCGATGGCGATACGAGCAGGCGTCGCAGTCATGTTAGCCATTCGGTCTACGCACGCTCGTCCGCCACAGCACCCGGCCGCACCTGGCGGCCCACGCCGAGCAGACATTGCGGCAACGGACTATGATGGCCGCGCAGCGAGCCGCGAGCGCGCTGCCGGGTCCGCCCCACGCGGCCCGACCGTTCGGACACGCAAAATAGAAAGGAAGACCTTCTAAATGACTCTGTCTGTTTATCAAGCGTCGGTACCCGTGTTCGCGCGCGGGCTGACCAATCTTCGCGCCGTGCTGCAAAAGGCGCACGATCATGCGTTGACGAAGCACTTCGAGCCCTCGATCCTGCTGTCGAGCCGGCTCTATCCCGACATGCATCCCCTCACGCGGCAAGTGCAGATCGCATCGGATGCGGCGAAGTTCGGCATCGCGCGGCTGGCCGGCGTCGAGCCGCCCAAGTACGAAGACGTGGAAACGACGTTCGACGAACTGTACGCCCGCATCGACAAGACGCTCGCCTACCTGCAAGGGTTCGACGCCGCCCAACTCGAGGGCAGCGAATCGCGCACGGTGACGCTCACGGTGCCGAGCGGGAAGCATGAATTTAAAGGGGAGGTTTACCTCCTTCATTTCGCCCTGCCGAACTTCTTCTTTCACTTGACGACGGCATACGCCATCTTGCGTCACAACGGCGTCGAACTCGGGAAGTTCGATTATCTGGGCCGCATGTCGTAGCGGGATCGACGGCTTGCCACGGCGCTCGTGGCAAGCGGTCATAAAAAGCGGGCGGGATTCGACCTGGCAGGCAGGAAATCCCGCCGCTCTTGGCTTAATCGCGGCTCAATCGCGGCTCAATCAAGCGACAACCGCAGCGCGAAACCGAGCAACGCGGCCGAGAACGTCCATCGCTGCACAGTCTGGGCAAGCGGATACTTGCGCAGCACCATGGAAATACGCGCGGCGCCGACCGCATAAAGCGTATCGAACAGCATACCGACGACGAGCAAGATGACGCCCAACTCGGTAACTTGAAGCGCCACGGGGCCGGCCGTCGGCCGAATGAACTGCGGCAGCAACACCGAGCAGAAGAGCAGCGCCTTGGGATTGAGCAGGTTCGTCAGCAGGCCTTTGACGAACGCCTGCCGCGGTACACCGCTTTCCTCTTGGGGGGCAGCCGCCTGCGCACCCGCCTGCAACGCAAATACAGGCGAGCGGAATATTTGAACCGCGATGTAGGCCAGATAAACGGCGCCGCCGTATCGAACGATTTCATAGAGCCAAGGCGCCGCCTTTAGCAGCGCGGCCACGCCGCAAGCCGAAAGCGTCACATGCGTGGCGCGCGAGACAGCCAGCCCGCCGGCTGCGGTCAAGCCGGTTCGAGTGCCGCGGGCGATGCTCGTTTGGAGGATCAGCGCCATGTCGGGGCCAGGAATCGCATACACAACGATGAGCGCGACGATGAAGGCGATAAGCAAATCGGCGGAAATCACGGCAACCTCGATGGATCGAATCGTTATTGGGATAGCGATATTTTGCCGGCGAGCGGGGAGGGATTTTTGGCTTCTTTCGGCTCAGTCGGCTAGCCTTTTAGCTGATTCCACTATCTACCTGATCCTCGTCGCCATTTATTCTTCATCCGCGCGCCAATCGGACAAAGGGGTCTCGACACCGGCCGAACATCGAATTGAGCAACGAAGTAGGATATTTTCGATTTATCCTACTTTGTTGCTCAATTTAACTTGACGTCGATTGAGCAGCAAAGTAGGATTTCTCACAAAAATCCTACTTTGCTGCGCATGAAAACCCTTTCAGAGATCGCGAGCTTCCTTCGGGGGCGAATGAAAGCCACCGGCCTGACCCAGAGCGAGATGTCCGCGGCGGCCGGCCTCTCGCGACGAACGCTGACAGCAGTCCTCAGCGGCGAAGCGGATTACCGAGTCACCACACTCATAGCGGTGTTGGACCGTCTCGATTATGAACTGGTGTTCGTGCCTAAAACCGCCACGGCCGGCCTCACTGACGAGTCTCGTGTGCCAACGAAGCCAATGATCAAGACGCGCGTCGAGCGAGCGCAAGAGGTCGTCAAAGCGCCGGAAGCTTCATCGGGCGGGAACCGCGGAAAGCCCCGCTCGCACGACGACGATTAACGACCGGCCAAGCCAAAGCGATCAAACGATGAACGTCAAAGCACTGGGTATTTATATCGGGAAGGCGCCGCGCGTCGGGGTGCTATTTCAATATGCGCTCGGCGATGCGCAAATCATCAACCGTTTCGTGGCGGACGACGCTTTCGCCAATGCAAACGACGCCCCGGTGCTGTCGCTGTCGATGCTGGCGGACGATCCTACCGCGCAGCGGGCTCTTTGGGCGGACGTCGGCGCAACGCTGTTCAACGGTTCGTACAGCCCCGCGAACGGCTGGCTGCTGCCGGCGTTTTTCCAGAATCTGCTGCCCGAGGGCGTGTTTCGCGACCATGTCGCCGCCCAACGCGGCTGCGATCCTAAAGATCACTTCGAGATGCTGGCTGCGTGCGGGCTCGATCTGCCGGGGAACGTCCGAGCACTGCCACTGGAACTGACTCGCGGCGAATTGGCTCACTATGTGACGCAGGACGCCGACTCGCTCGAAATGTCCGTGACGGCCGCTCCGCTCGACGACGGCGTCTCCCTGTCGGGCGTCCAGCCGAAAGTGGGTGTCGTCAAGGAAGGCGGCCGCTACGTCGGCCGCACCAAGATGCAAGACACTCACATCATCGCGAAGCTACCCGTGGTCGGGCAGCCGCTTTTGCCAGAATTGGAAGATCTATCCCTACGCCTGGCGGGAGCAGCCGGTGTAAACGTCACCGAAGCGCGCCTCGAGCCGCTGGATACGCTAGCCGTCGAACATGGCTACGATCTTGGCGAGGTCGACAGGAAGACGAATTTTCTCGCGGTAACCCGCTACGACCGCACGCCGCATGGGCGCCTCCATTGCGAGGACTTCGCACAGGTGCTCGGCGTGCAGCCGGAGCAGAAGTATCTCGGCGCGAGCTATCTGGATATCGCGAGCGTGATGCTCGCGTTTCCCTCGCTCGGGGAAGCGGCTGTCCATGAGTTGCTTCGACGCATTGTGGTCAACGAGATGCTCGGCAATCCCGACATGCACCTCAAAAACATCGGCGTTTGGTATCCGGACGGACGGACACCCGAACTGCCACCCGCCTATGACATCGTGGCGTACGCGGCCTACCACCGGCGCATCGGCCATGCGCTGCATATCCTGCCGACGGGGGCAGACAAGCCCAGGATGTCGAGCACGGATGCCAATCTAGGAAAAGCGGCCAAATCCAGCATCGGCCCGCATGTCGTACGGCAGTTTTGTTCGGCGTTGGGGATCCCTGAGAAGCCGGCAACGGCCGTGATACGCAAGACGGTTACGGACGCCGTTCGGCTATGGCCCACCATGATTCAAGACTCGGCGCTCACCGAGATGCAGAAGGCGCGCCTCACGGCGCATTTCAACACGCATCCGATCGTCGAATCGCTCACGCGGCGGCTGAACCGCCGCGCGTCGCAGGCATGACGCCGATTAATGCGCTGCCTCTATCACCCACTTAGCCAACGCGGGTTTGCGTATATCGTTAAAAAACGATATAAACTTCTGGCAACGGCGATACCCGTATCGGATCAAGCACTGTCGTGCCACGGCGGGCCGCCCTAACGTTTGATATGACGATAGACATCGACGCCATTCACAAGGCCCTGGCCAATCCCGTGCGACGCGAAATTCTCGCGTGGCTGAAGGAGCCGGACGCCTACTTCCCCGCGCAAGAGGTCCCGCTCGAGTGCGGCGTGTGCGTGGGCCAGATCAACGCGCGCTGCGGTTTGTCGCAGTCCACGGTCTCGGCCCATCTCGCCACGCTGCAAAGTGCGGGGCTCGTGACGGTGAAGCGGATCGGCCAGTGGAGCTTTTTCAAGCGAAACGAAACCGTCATTCAAGCGTTTCTGACATCGCTGCGCGACGATCTATGAGGCCGGCTTCATTTGCGCTTCATGGATTCACGCTCAGTCCGATGAACTCCATTGACGTCTGTATCGCAACGCGCCTGCCGCGTTGCGCCCATGAGGAAAATTGCCATGCCTAATTTGTTCGATCCGCTCGTCGTCGGCGATCTGACTTTGCCCAACCGCGTCATCATGGCTCCGCTCACGCGTCAGCGCGCGGGCGATGAGCGTCTGCCGAACGCGCTGATGGCGCAGTACTACGCCGAACGCGCTTCGGCCGGTCTGATCCTCAGCGAGGCGACCTCCGTCACGCCGCAGGGCGTAGGCTATGCCAAGACACCGGGCATCTGGTCGGACGAACAAGTGGCCGGATGGAAGCTCGTGACCGACGCCGTACATGCCGCCGGCGGGCGCATTTTCTTGCAGCTTTGGCACGTCGGCCGCGTGTCCGATCCCATCTTCCTGAACGGCGAATTGCCGGTCGCGCCGAGCGCGATCGCGCCGAACGGCCACGTGAGCCTGGTGCGCCCGCAGCGCCCGTTCGTGACGCCCCGCGCACTCGAACTGGACGAGATCGCCGCAGTCGTCGCCGCCTTCCGCAAAGGCGCCGAAAACGCCAAGGCCGCCGGCTTCGACGGCGTGGAAGTTCATGGCGCGAACGGCTATCTGCTCGATCAATTCCTGCAAGACAGCACGAACCGCCGGACCGACGCCTACGGCGGCTCGATCGAAAATCGCGCACGGCTCTTGCTCGAAGTGGTCGACGAATGCATTTCGGTGTGGGGCGCGGCGCGCGTCGGGGTGCATCTCGCGCCGCGCGGCGATGCGCATACGATGGGCGATTCGAATCCGGCGCAAACCTTCGGCTATGTCGCGCGAGCGCTCGGGCAGCGTGGCATCGCCTTTATCTGCGCGCGCGAATCGCTCGGCGAGAATCGTCTGGGGCCGCTGCTGAAGCAAGCGTTCGGGGGCGTCTATATCGCGAACGAGAAGTTCACCAAGGAAACGGCGCAGCAAACGCTCGATCAAGGTGAAGCCGATGCCGTCGCTTGGGGGCAACTGTTCATCGCGAACCCCGATCTGCCGACGCGCCTCAAGCTCGACGCGCCGTTGAACAAGCCGAATCCGGAAACGTACTATGCCGCGGGCGCCGTCGGCTATGTCGACTACCCCGCTCTCGAAACCGCTTGAGTCGATCGATATCCGCTATGGACCACACCTCGAACGCCGTCACCAAAGCCATTGTCACGGGACACACGCGCGGACTCGGCGCGGCCATCGTCGATGCGCTGCTGCTGCGCGGCATCGACGTGTTGGGCCTATCGCGCTCGCGTCGTGCGCCGGTTACCCACGGCGCGCGCCAGCCAGGCGCTTTCGCGGAGATCGAACTCGACTTATCCGATAGCGGCGCGCTGGGGCAATGGCTGGCCGGTGGCGGCCTCGCCGAGTTCGTCCGCGGCGCCGAGCGCGCCGTACTGATCAATAACGCCGGTACGCTCGGGCCGGTCGGGCCGAGCGCCAGCCAGCCGCCCGATGAAGTGGGCCGAGCGGTGGCCTTGAACGTCACCGCCCCGCTCATGCTGTCCGGTGCGTTTTCGGCGGCCACCGCCAATCTGCCCGACCGGCGCATCGCGCACGTTTCGAGTGGCGCCGCGCGCAATCCGTACGCCGGCTGGACGATCTACTGCGCGACGAAGGCGGCGCTCGATCATCATGCGCGCGCCGCCAGCCTCGACGGCGAACCGGGGCTGCGCATCGTCAGCCTCGCGCCGGGCGTGATCGATACGGATATGCAAGCGCAAATCCGTAGTGTCGATGACGATCGCTTCCCCTTGCGCGAGCGCTTCGTGCAAATGAAACAAGAAGGTCAACTGACGTCCCCCGAACAAGCGGCGGGCAAATTCGTCGACTATCTGCTCTCCGACGCGTTCGGGCAAACGCCCATCGCCGACGTCCGATCGCTATAGGAGATGCCTGCACCGATGAACAAACCGGGTAGTCCGCGCCATCTCGACGGCCTCCTTCGCGAAGCGGTCGAGCTCCAACAAAACGGCGCACTGGCCGAAGCGGAGGCCGTCTACCGCGAGATTCTCGCACTGCGCCCGCGCCATTTCGACGCGCTTCAATTGCTCGGCGCGTTGGCATTGCAGACGGGCCGTTATGAAGAAGGCGTCGCGCTGCTAAAGCAAGCGCTTGAGATCGATCCGCGCCAAGCGGCCGTGCATTCGAATTTGGCGTTTGCGTTGAATGCTCTCGGCCGCCACGAGGCGGCGCTGGCCGCGGCGTCTCGCGCACTCTCGCTCAAAAACGGCTTCGTCGATGCGTTGAACAACCGCGGCGCCGCGCTGGCCGGGCTCGAGCGCGCCGACGAAGCGCTCGCTAGCTTCGAGAAAGCGCTCGCCGCCAAGCCCGATTTCCCCGAGGCGTGGAACAACCGTAGCTGCGCACTGCGTGACCTCGGCCGGCCGCAAGACGCCGTCGCCAGTTGCGACCAAGCCATCGCATTGCGGCCGAACTACGCCGAAGCGTGGAGCAATCGCGGCAATGCGCTATCGGATCTGAACCGCCCACTAGAAGCGCAAGCGAGCTACGAGCGGGCGTTGTCCGCCTCGTCGACCCTCGCCGATGCCTGGAACAATCTCGGCCTGACGTACGTCGACATGAATCGCCATGCCGATGCACTCGCTTGTTATGAGCGCGCGCTCGCCCTCTCGCCCGATTCCGCCGAGACGCACTGGAATCGCGCGCTCTGCCTCCTGCAAACCGGAGAACTCAGCGCGGGCTTTGCCGAATACGAATGGCGGTGGCAACGCAAGCGCATCGCCCCGAGCCGCCGCGCATTCGAGGCGCCGCTCTGGCTCGGCGAGACGCCCCTCAGCGGCAAAACGATCCTGCTGCATGCCGAGCAAGGCCTCGGCGATACCCTGCAGTTTTGCCGCTATGCGGCGCTCGTCGCGGCGCAAGGCGCACGCGTGGTGCTCGAAGTTCAGCCCGAACTCGCGCGCTTGTTGAGCACGCTTGAAGGAGTGGACGAACTCGTCAGGGCCGGCGAACCGCTGCCCGCCTTCGATTGCCATAGCCCGCTGTTGAGCTTGCCGCTCGCGCTTGGCACAACCGTCGGGACTATTCCGGCTCGAACGCCCTACCTTTTTGCCGACGATGCCGCCACCGCGCATTGGCGAACCCGGATCGCGCAAGCAGCGCCGTCGCACACGTTGAAAGCGGGCCTCGTCTGGGCGGGCGGCCATCGCCCGCACGTGCCCGAGCTGCGCAAGAACGACGCGCGCCGCTCGCTGACATTCGACCGCTTCGCGCCGATCGTCGAAACGCCGGGCGTGCAGTTCTTCAGCCTGCAGAAAGGGGAAAACGCGGCCCGGCAGTTGAGCGCCATGGCCGAGCGCCACGAGGCAAGCCGGCGCGTGATCGACTGGACCAACGATTTGACGGACTTCGCCGATACTGCCGCGCTTGTCGAGAACCTGGACCTTGTCATTTCCGTCGACACGTCCACGGCCCACTTGGCCGGCGCGTTGAATAAGCCTGTGTGGATCCTTAATCGGCTCGACACCTGCTGGCGCTGGATGCTCGAGCGAGAGGACACCCCTTGGTACCCCAGCGCGCGGCTGTTCAGGCAACCTTCGCTGGGGGATTGGGATAGCGCGATCGATTCGGTGACGCACGCCTTAGCCGCGCTCGCCGCTGCACGCGCACCTTGAACAAAGTGCTGCGCTATGTGTCACGCGTTCGCTCCGTTGCGCACGAATTGCTGACGATAGGCGGAGGGGCTTGTCATAGCGATCCGACGAAAATGCCGGCGCAGCGACTCCTC
>Ga0157371_10006064_pt1 | contig 10056 bp, 9 predicted proteins | sample C45metaG_FD_113462 | JGI IMG/M metagenome (GOLD analysis project Ga0157371, IMG submission 113462) | Corn rhizosphere microbial communities from Kellogg Biological Station, Michigan, USA - C4-5 metaG | ecosystem: Host-associated > Plants > Roots > Rhizosphere > Soil | place: USA: Michigan...
CCGGGAAAGTACTTTTGGAATTCGCTTTTCATGTTGTAAGAAGCAAAATTATCATCCTGTATTTTACCCTCTTCTGTTACCAATACATACCGGGGGATTCCATTGAACCTAAATAACTCTCTCAGTGCCAGATACTCGTCAGCCGTGATTCTATGCGTATTTAACATCAGATTCTTTTTGATATAATCGTCATAAAATGCAGCTCCTGTATTTTCGCTATCTGTTACATATACAAAATCAAAATCAGGATTGTCCTTATATTTCTTCCGGAACTCCAGGCTGCTCTCTATTCCGGCACGGCATGGTCCACAATTCTCCGCCCAAAAATCAACGATCAACACCTTTCCTTTTATTGGGTTAATGATTTTTTTGAATACGGCTGCTGCTGTGGTATTAGGTAAGTCGTAAGCTACATTTCCTATTTTATATTTGTCATACATTCGATCCATCTCGCTCAGCAGAAATGGTTCTTGCACGGTTTTTAATAAATCAGTTGTTTCCTGGGCAAAACTTCTCTTTTTGTACTCGTAGAACTTAAAATCAGAAGTTAATGAGCGGAGTTTGGCGATGTCGTAAACCAAATTGACCTTTTTATTTTTACTGAGATAGGCTGAGTCTAGTTTCAAAAAGCCATTGGTTTTCTGGTTTTGAAAAAGAATCTTCCGTTCGAACACGGGGGAAAACTCAAAGCGGTTTACAAACGTCGAAAAATCATTGGAAACTAACAGCAATTGATCATCCAAATCAATCTTACTTAAAAAATCGAAGTAGTTTTCAGGCATGGGCAACTTTAATATTTCATTGTCCGGCGCCTGTTTCTGATAGTAGGTGCGCGACATTTCGTAATCGAACAAATAAACGGCATAAGTCAGATCAACCTGGTTGGCTACCAACTTCCTTACCCTCTCCGACGTCTGCTTTACCTCCATGGTATTGTCTACCTTTTCCCTGGTACTTTCCCAATTGCGAAGCTGAGCTTGCTTAAAGTCATTGGGCGTCTGTGTTTTCCGATACTCATCTAAATTATTGTAGTCAGGGCGGGGTGGCTCAATGGCAGCTAACTGATCGTTGATCGCCTTATTGACGCCCAGGTATTCAGTGGTCTTATCACCTAGAATGATCCCGGTGGTAGTCCCTGGCTCGGCATAAAATTTTATGCTTTGATCATTAAAATGTATACTGGAAGACATGGGATGTATAACCGACAGGCCACACTCAAATCTCCCATCCTCGTAGATCCTTACTGTAGTTGGTAAATCTTCCCTGGTAAGGTTATTCCCATGGTAGATGATGCCGCTGGTATATTTAGTTTTATCATATCCTTTGATATAGCCAACGATTTTAATAGAATCGCGCAAGAAGAAGCCTTTTTGGGTTGTTTTACGTTTTTTAAACGCCATTTTTTCAGTCAGCCATTTCTGAACATACGTCGGTACCGAAGCATCAGCTTTGGGTTGATCTGTGGTTTGTGCCTTGGTGATGAGCACGAGAAAGATGAGCGCGAGCAAGTTAAAATATTTCATGAGTTCGGTTAATTTTCAAATGAATATACCGAATAATCATTGCATTTCCATTATCTATAAAGTCATGAGTTATCAAATATCTAGCTATCGTCAACTGGATCTCCTGTTTCATTTTCATAATAAAAATATTTCCCTATTAAACGATTGTCTGGCGAAATCAATTAAAGTTTTACTTCTATTACAAATGTATCTATCTCATATTTAAGAAATTTCACACATACAAAATCCTCCATCAAGATAATATCATTTATAGGAATATTAATCTCGTCTTTTAGGTAACCGTTACCTGGACTCAACACATTTATTGAAAGCAAGCTTTGCTTTCGAATATAGATTTTTTAAAGAATCAGCTTGTATCATAATTTAATAATCATTCGGTTGGTATTAATATATCTCTTATGATAAAATCTCTGGTGATGCCATATCTTTCAAATTTACCAATTAACATCTGGACATGTAATATTACTTTTGGCCCGAATTGGTCTCCCCATGCATCTCTTGCTAACCTATATAGTCTTTCTGCGCCAAAAGGGATATAGCGTGTACTATCTCCTATTTTGAACTTGCCGCTGGCATGAATAAATTGCCACATTACTTCTGGATGTTTATCCTGAAACTGTAGGAAACGGTCTCTATGTACGCCACCAACCATCCCCGTCTCTTTATCGTAGTTCGCCGTAAACTGAATATTGGTAATTGAATACCCTTCCTTTGGTAAGATCACAGGAGTTTTTAGCAGGGAATCTATATTGACTGGCTTGTATTTTTCATTCTTGCTGGTTTTGCCTTTTAGTCCAATAGACAACAGTATAAAACATTGAAGTAATAGTGCGATTTTCATGGGTGGTTGATTGAGCGATATTTTTAAATATACTGCATTTTTTGAAATATCTAAGGAACATATTTAGTAAAATATACTTGACATAATGATATATATGTTTTACATTTGATCAAGTAAACTAGATATAAATATGAAAAATCAATTTCTTCTTCCTGCAAAGTTTCGCGTTATCGGTTGGGTTACATTTTTGCTTTTCTTGGCGTTAGGTATCCTCACGGAATCTTATGGGTACAACATACCAGGTTTTCAGATCTATTATCCTAATGACGGTGGATCAGCAGACTACAATTTAACTAATGAACTTGCATTTTCGGGTGTCATAATTGGTTTACTTATGGTTTCGTTCGCCAGGCACATTAACGAAGATGAACTAATAAGCAAAATTAGATTGGAATCGTGGAAATGGGCAGTCCTGATAAGCTATGCGATCTTATTAATTTTGAATTTCACATCCTATGGTCTTGGGTTTGTGTTTATAGTTACTTATAATGTAGTTACGCTTTTGCTTGTTTACATTATAAAGTTCAATTACAGCTTGTATTTGTTGAATAAAAATTTAAAAAATAGTGAAGACTATTAATTGCCCATGAAAAATTCAATACGAGTCCAACGGGCAATAAAAAATATAACTCAAGCTGAGTTAGCACAGCTAGTAAATGTATCAAGGCAAACCATTAACACCATGGAATCAGGCAAATACATCCCTTCAACTGTGCTGGCTTTGAAGATTGCCGCCATCTTCGGAGTTTCTGTGGAACAGGTATTTGAATTGGAAGAAGGAGATTGAGATAGTCCTCACTTTCAAAATAGCGTTTAATATGAAATTTTTGTAGGTTGTGCAAAACCTCTTAATTAGAAAACAACAATGGTTAGGTTTAGGGTAATGTTAATATTTTCTCTCGTATTATTTAGTACTCTTGGATGCATAAATAACAATAAACCATATGTGATAAGTAAGGAAGATAGTCTTTATAAAGCTTCCTTTAAAAAGCATGATGGGGCATTAGTTATTCCACCACGCGGAAAATATGGAAGAAATACCTTTTTGATAGATTCAAATTCATCAGTATATTATTATTCTTTTCAAGAACCTTCAATAGGCAAAGGGGTTTCGGATGATCGAGAGCCAGATACCATTGGTTTAATGCCAAATCATATTTTCAAAATCCCAGCAGGAATGGAACGCGCATTTTTCAAGAAGAATGTGCTAGATCAGGAAAGCAAACTTGGTTGGAAGTCTATAATTGTAGCTTCCTTTAAAGATTCTGTGACGAATGATTTTGTTCAATATCTGCTTAAGATGAGCAAAGATGAGCCAAAGAAAATATCATTTCGAATACGACTTGCACTGCCAGAGGAAAGAGAAGTTTTGAGATATAAATTGAATGGTGAACATTACGATCCTTTTATCAAATAGCATATTAGATATGCAGGTCTATTTTTATCTTTAACCTATTGCTCCAACATTACAATATCTTTTAAAGTATGCTTAGTCAAAAGTAAGCTAGCCTCGGGGCCAATGAAGGACTATGTTAGTCAATGGGGAATCAATTGGAGCATTGAAAAATATAAAAAAGGATTAGAAATGTAAATATCTAGAATAAAAACCTTATTCTTCTTCAGAGAACGTGATCCTATTACCAAAAGGATCATAAACGGTTACCGTAATGGCTTTGGGATTCCATTCGGGTACTTCCAAACCTGGGTGGTTATATTTATATCTCTTGTCGTTTAACTCTTTATGATAAGCACGAAGACCTTTAAAGTCCTCAATAGATACGTGTGAACCAGGACTTGCATCACCATGATGTTCTGACAGGTTTAAAGTAATGTCCCTTAATGTTACCTCCAGGTATATGGGGGCATCATGGTGATTCGGGTGCTCCCAATCGATTTTAAAACCAAGCCAGTTTACATAGAACTCGATGGCTTTATCATAATCAAATATTCTTAAAATTGGTTTAACTTTACTCATAATAGCTACAACGTTTATTTGAAAATAAAGTTTATAACAGGACATAAAATATTTTATGTCGGTTGGCGAAAAGATGTTATTTTTTTGCTACGATTCTCATAAAGAGTTTAACGTCGTCCGAAATAATTCCATCACCAGACTTATCAAAGTACTTTTCTGAGGCATAATCGATACCCCAATCTGTTCGATCAATGATCAGCGTGCCATTCACCACAACAGTGCCGTCCATTCCGTCCTTAAAATACATTGTGGCCGGAAAAGTAACTGCCTTCGTGATCCCCTCAATGGTCAGGTTCCCGGTAACTTTTATAGTTGCAACACCTTCAATGGTCATGTTCCCGTTCCTGCCTTCAGTTTTTCCATCATTTACTGTTTCAACCTTCGTAATTGTGAATGTAGAAACGGGGAATTTTTTGACGTCAAAAAATGCAGGCAATTTATTGTGTGGACCTGGATGATCAAATTTTTGTTCAATTGTATTCATGTCAACTTCAACTGCACCGCCCTCCAGATGACGGTTTTTGATTACCAATTCACCTTTTAATATATCGACGTCGCCTGTACCAGAACCATCACCAAGAAACGTAGAACCTTCCCATGCACCAAGTAGCATAGAACCTTTCCATATTACAACACTTTGCTTCGTATCTATGATATATTTTTTCTGACCCTCTTTATTATAAAAGTCCGTGATGGTCTTTCCATCATAACGATACACTCCGGTCGCAGATCCAAACCAAATACTTCCATCGTTTGCTTCCAAAAGCCCAAAAAACGCATCTCCTAACATAATTTCGGCTACCGTGGGCTTGTTACTATACAAGGAGTTTACATCATAACGGGACAGTGCCCAGACCGCCACATGAGCAGTATTTACCGGACCAGTAGCCCAGATGTTTCCTTTTTTATCCTCGATTATAGCATAAACACCCTTCTGCGATACCCAAGTAAAGGTGCTGCCGTTATAGCGCCAAAGGCCATTGGTAACGTCACCAAGCCAAATATTGCCTTTTCTATCTTCGATTATACTCCAAACGTTTGTAAAAGTTTTTCCCTTATGGATTAAGGAGGTAAATGTTTTTCCGTCAAAAACGAAAGCATCGCCTCTTGTGCCAACCCATAATTTCCCGCTTTTATCTTCAATGCTTGTAGTAATATCATTGTTCCAATTTCCTTCTTTGTAAACACGCGAGGGGTTCGTATTTTTAAAATTTCGAAAAGATTTCCCATCGTAACGGCTTATTCCACCTCCGGTGCCGAACCAAATAATGCCGGCCTTATCTTCATAAACAGACATCACCCGATTATTGGCAAGTCCCTCTGTGGAAGTGAAATGTTGAATGGATTTCCCGTTGTAATAATAAACGCCTGAATCAGTAGAAGTGAACCAAATATTTCCTCGGCGATCTTCAAGGACATCCCAGAATCGATGCGAACCTATTTTACTTGTAAGATTAGTAAAATATTTTCCATCATATCGAAAAACATCACCAAATGATGAGTTGTTCGGGCCAGCAATCAAAATGGTGCCATTTTTGCCTTTTTTTATATTACGAACCATTAGGTTAGGCCCTATGTCTTTAACTTCGGTTTTGATGTTATCTTTTGGTACGTTTGTTTGGTTTTGTCCGCAGGAAGTGAGAAAAACAGACATTACAAACAAAGCATATACGTGTATGTATTTCATACCTTTTTATTTATTGATCCAATTAGAATTGATTCAGCGAATCTACTTTGATGTTTTTCGGCGAGACGAATTTAGATTGTAAATAAAAATGTAAACTTTGTAAATAAAATCTTGACGTTATGCTTGGTAGCAACGATTTTATGAAAATTAGATGAAAAGTTGGTAATCTGAACCGCATGGATGTCAAATCCCAATTGCTTCGGTTGTATTTCGGAAAAAGAGAATTCCATCAAATGATTTTTGGACGTTGATTTTTAGATTTACATCCTGTTCTGAAGGTACCACCTGCGCGCCCGCAACACGAACCATATGTGGCAAACTCATAAAGTCTTTGATTGGTTCCTCTAATGCAGGAGAGCTTAAGTCTAAGAAGAAGTTGGCATATTTAGCTTGCTTTAAAGTATATTCTATAGCATCAGTATTTTTAATAGTTGGCAATGGTGATTTATAGAATTGATAGTCTTTTGTTGGGTTTCGGGAATTCCAGAGCCTTGCATAACCCACGCCCACTAAAAGACCTAAGGCATAATACTTTGTTTTATACTTCTGTTTAAGGTATACTCCCATTGCTTTATAGTTTCTGTAAAGTCCATGAGAGATATGTCCATTGTGTGCCCATACAGCTACCTTTTGATTGGGCGCGGTACGTGCAGCAGCCCAAATGATATTTTCGGCCATAAATTTATCCCTGATTTTATTTGCTGGAATATCAGGGCGATTATTAAACATAATCGACTGTTCGAGCAACCTGATGTCTTGTTTGTAAATGGAACTGCTGTCTCCAATATTTTGTTTCTTTATCAATTTGTACAATTCGCTGGTAAGTGCTAAATAATTGCTTTTTTGTTTGCTATTTAGTTTTGGTTCTCCTTTTTGCCACAGCTTGTTTAGGTTAATAAGTGCGTCTTTTTGTTGCTGAGTTAATAGTTTGGAAAGACCTGTTTTCTTTAATATGTCGTTGATGATGTAATAGGTATAGTGCATGTCAATTCCACCAAATCTTACCTTTTCATACTCGGGTTTATTTTGGTTGTATATCCTTATCCACTCAATCAGATCGGCAACCTCTTGAGTACGATAAATTGAAAAAAGCCAGGATTGTTTAATTACTGTATTTAAATCACCAGTGGTTTTATTTTGTATATAATTGTTTAAGCCATCAAGTCCGGACATATTGGACTCGAATAAGACTAGTTTTAGGTTGTGATTTTTAATAAGATATCTTATCAGTTTCGCTTTGTATACAAAGAATTCCCTGGTTCCGTGCGTAGCCTCTCCCAAACCGATCACCTTTTTGTCTTTTAATATATCGCCTAAGGCGGCCAATTCTGAGGAATCATCATCGGTAAATGATGGTATTTCCAGGGCTTGCTTATTTATTGCGTTTATTAATTGGAATCCTGATTGTCCAAAAGAGATTTTCGTGTTAAGCAAAAAGAAGAGAAGGAATAATACATAATAATTTCTCATGGTTTGGTTTTTGGTTTGGGTGGTAGAACGAGTAGACGATATATAGCGTGCAATGGTTGCATCCCAGATGCTAAATCCATTATCACTGCTACGAATAAGCAACTTTTTTTTATTGGTTGTGTCTTCTATGCAAACCAACCAAATTTATATGAAATTATTTTTTTTCAAAGTCTGCACATTAAGTTTTCTTTTGCTTTTAAGTTTAATTTATGAAAGTTCTGCACAGACTGTTTCAGGCAGGGTAATAGAAACCGGAGGTAGCGGAATTGAAAATGCAACTATAACAGTTTTAAATGCTGCAGACTCAACCGTGGTAAAATATGAGGCAAGTAACAAAGAAGGCTATTTCGAGATCACTAATTTAAATAACGGCGTATTTACCTTTAAGATTTCATGCATAGGTTACAGCAACCAGTTGTTAAACAATATCAGATTTAACGGCTCTTCTGTTAAATTAACTGATGTTGCTCTCAACAAGCAGTCGAAAGAGCTCAAGGAAGTCGCAATTGAAAGTAAACATCCTGTTCTTGAACGAAAGGTTGATCGATGGATATTTAACTTGAACAACACTATAGCGGCAAATGGTTCTTCCCTGTTTGAGGCTTTGCAGGTGGCGCCTTTTTTAAAGGTATCAGACAATGGCGTTTCTATGGCGGGCAAAGGGGTTTTGGGGGTTATGGTAAATGAGAAAATAGTTTATTTAAGCGGAACAGACTTAACTAATTATCTGAAAGCACTCAGATCTGAAAGTGTGGAAAAAATAGAGATCATTACCAATCCGCCAGCAAAATATGAGGCCCAGGGAGATGCAGGACTGATTAACATTGTTTTAAAGAAAAACGAATCTTTGGGCTGGCGCGGTTCATTAAGTTCAACATATCGGCAGGGCTTCTACGCCTCCTACAACAACAATCTGGCTCTTTTTTTCCGTTCAAAAAAAATCAACAGCTCTTTTACATTTGGCCAATCACGTTATCACAATATGCAGGACAATTGGCTCAATATGATTGGAAACTCTAGTCAAATTCTCAGTAACGAGCAGCGTATATCAATTACTCCCGGTTTGCAGGCTGGTTTAAGTATAGATTATGAGTTAGATAGGCACAATAACATCGGGTTTATTTATAATATTTCACAGAGTAAAGAGAATAATGCCTTTGTTAATAGTTATAGCTATGGTAAGAGTAATACTGTAGACTCGGTATTGAACACTAACGGCGAAATGTATAGACCATTATTTGCACAGACCTTAAATGTATACCACGATTTAAAGATTGATTCGGCCGGAAAGAAATTAAGTAGTTCTGTTAATTTTTTCTCGAACAGGCCTGAAATAAGAAATAATTTTGTTTCAGAATCTGAAAGCACCTATGCTGCAGTTCGCAATAATAACTCGTCAAAATACAATATCTGGTCTGTTCAATCAGATTTAACATTACCTTATAAATGGGCTAAAATAGAAACAGGTATTAAGTTCGCCAATTTTGATAACAATGCTGATGTGGAGTACTATAATTATGCTCACGAAAATTTCTTGCTGGACAAAACGCGTAGCAACGAATTCAACTATACCGAAAAAAACCTGGCCTCCTATTTCAGTGTGTCATCCGAACTTTCAAAAAAAATGACATTGAAGGCAGGATTGCGTTATGAGTACACGATGACGGATGGTTATTCCCCTACTTTAGACCAACGTAATAAGCGTAATTATGGTGCCCTATTCCCTACTGCCTATATCATTTACAAAGCTGACGCAAACAATGTTTTGTCTTTAAATTATTCGAGGCGGATTAACCGACCGGGCCTCAGTTCCTTAAATCCCTTTGCCTATTATACAAACATTTATACCTATTTTATCGGAAATCCTCTCCTCTTACCTTCATACAGTAACAATTTCGAACTTAACTACCTATATAAAAGCATGGTTTCTTTTACTGTATTTACACAACATGCAAGTGATGTAAATTCATTACTTACAACGATTGACGGGCCATTAGTGGTTTCAAGTGGAGGAAACTTTATAAGCCGAGATAACGTGGGAGCCTATGTTTCTATTAACCGGGCATTTTTTAAGTGGTGGGAAAATAGCAGCTCTGCGTCTTTTTTTTACTCATCCTCAGAATCCAAAATAGAAGCTATTTCCATCCAAAACGGAACCTCTGCATCGTTTAGTCTTAATAATAATTTCAAGGCAACTAAACAGTTAAATTTCTATCTGAACTACAGCCAGAGCCTTCCTTCAACCAGCGGGAATACATACACGTACAGTGTACGTGATTTCAGGGTGGGTGCCAGATTAAAGTTGCTTAACGATAATTTGATCATCAACCCCTCCGGCTTTCTGGGTACTGTAAACAAATATGATGTACGTTTTAACGAATTTGTGCGGACGGAAAGAACGGACTATTATTATAAGAACTTCGGTCTTGGTATTACTTATTTATTTGGAAGGTCGAAGGTTTCCGGAAACAACAAGGATATATCTTTTGATGAGAAAAGAAGAGCTCAATAGCAACGCTTCGGCCTAATTTAATTTTTTGAATATTTCTAGCATGGTCTC
>Ga0157371_10006066_pt1 | contig 10055 bp, 12 predicted proteins | sample C45metaG_FD_113462 | JGI IMG/M metagenome (GOLD analysis project Ga0157371, IMG submission 113462) | Corn rhizosphere microbial communities from Kellogg Biological Station, Michigan, USA - C4-5 metaG | ecosystem: Host-associated > Plants > Roots > Rhizosphere > Soil | place: USA: Michigan...
ATACCCGAGGCAACCGCCACACGCCGGGCACCTTCCCACTCAGCGGCAGCCATGACGGCAGCCTCCTCACGGGGGTTGAAAGTGACCTGCGTGAGGGAATCACCGGGCCTGTGATAGGTGTCGAACACGACTCGCGCTCGGACGGCAGTCCGCAGCGGCGTCATGTTGGACCACGGCTCAGGACCAAGAGGTCTGGGCATTTTTCAACCAACTTCCCACTAGGAGTAGCAACAACAAAGCTAACTTATACCTATTTTTCAGAAAAAGCAACTGTGCCCATGGCTTCGGCGATCAATCTGAAGTCATGCTCATCAATCTGGAGCAAACCAAAGCGAAACTGATAACCCCAGTTGGTCTTACCCTGTGTAAGATGGAGTAAATCAAGCAGCGGTCGAATCGGTGCATCTTGTGCATCCTTGCGATACTCAATCTTACGGCGCCACGGTTTGAAGTCGCCTTCGTCGGCCTCCCACATCTCCTCGTCCTCTACCCTACCTATGGCCGTAAAAGCCTGGAGCGTCTCTTTATCTTTAGGCACATAGCTGACGATTGGTGAATAGTAAATTAGCCAATCGCCTTCGTGCAGCCTGGCCAATGGTGGACGTTTACCATGGCCCAGCTGAGCGATGCTCAGCTCTTTGCCGCGCTCCACGTGATTCTTTGATACGACCCCAATCCAATACTTCATATAATTTCCTTGGTACCCCGGGTAGGAATCGAACCTACAACCTCTCCCTTAGGACGGGCTTGCTCTATCCGTTGAGCTACCGGGGCAAAACTGGCGACCGAAGCCGCCAGAACGTTTACTCTTCTGTCTTGCCTGGGACGCGACCCAGAACGATCTTCTGCTGTGGGTGCTCGTAGTCGTAGACTTCGCTGTCTTCGAACCACAGTTTGATCTCTTCTGCTGCTTCTTCGGCGTTGCCTGAGGCGTGCAGAATGTTTGGCAATGTGCCGCCGCGTGGATTGGTGTACGCGCGGGTAATGTGTGTGTAGTCACCGCGGATGGTGCCAGGAGCTGACTCCTTAGGATCGGTGGTACCGACCATCTTGCGGACGTGCTCCACAGCCTCAACACCCTCGAGGACAAATGCCACAACTGGGCCTTCGGTCATCTGTGCCAGCGTAATGCGGTAAATCTCTTCACCCCAGCGGCTGATCAGTTTGCTGATGCCTTCGTAGTGTTTGTGGAAATGCTCTTCATCTGGTGAAACCATCTTCATGGCTACAATCTTGAGGCCGGCGCGCTCAAAACGGGTAATAATCTCGCCGACAATGCCACGCTGAACGGTGTCAGGCTTTAAAACAACTAGTGTTCGCTCCATACGTTGCGACAACTCCTTATGTGCTTAGGTACTTTATCGCCCCTATTGTAACAGAAGTAGGCCCATCACCACCACCGCAAGCGTCACACGGTACCAGCCAAAGACGGACAGGTTGTGTTTAGCCAAGTATCGCATCAGGAAACCAACAGCAATAAGACCACTCACAAAGGCAAAGAAGTTGCTGATGAGGATCGACGGCACATTAGCCGCAAAGTAGGCACGGTCAGAGCTCTTCAGGAAGAGTTTGGCGATGACACCCAGCATAACGGGTATCGACAGCAAAAAGCTGTATTCTGCGGCTGCTGCAGGCGCCAAACCGACCAAGCGACCGGCAATGATGGTCGAGCCGGAACGCGACGTGCCCGGGATCAGCGCCACTGCCTGCGCTAGACCGATGGTCAACGCTCGCCCTTTGCTGAGGTGTTCGCCGTCTTTGACGTCGCTGAGGCGCGGCAGTTTCTCGAGGGCGATCATCACGCCACCAACCAGTAGCATCATGACAGATACGACCCACGCATTGGAGAAGAAACTATTCTCCTCTATCACATTGGCCAGCAACAGGCCAAAAAAGCCAGCTGGGATGGCCGAGATCAGGATGTTACGGGCGAGGTGCCAATTGTGGCGGAAGATAACTTCTTCCAACAAGTCCATGATCTTAGGCCAGAAGTAAATCACGAGCGCAACGACCGTACCGATGTTAATAAATTCCAGGAACAAATGGTCCTTTACCCCAAAGAAATGCTCCAAAAGCACTTCGTGACCCGAGCTCGAAACAGGAATAAATTCGGTGAGTCCTTGGATGATGCCGAGGACGATCGACTCCACAATATTCATTAGGTCTATTGTAATCTATCACTCTGTTCCCCGCCACTGTCACAAGCGGTGGTATACTAGAAGCACGATGTATATTTCGGAACTCATCATCGATTTCCTGGAATATCTGGAGGTGGAACAGAACCGCTCTCAGAAGACCTCTGAGAATTACCACCTGTATTTGAATCGCCTCGTAGACTTTGCCGGCGACGTAAAGATCGACCGGGTCAACAACGAACTTATCCGCAAATGGCGCCTGTGGCTGGCGCGCTACCAGAACGAAAATGGCGAAGGTCTGTCCAAGCTGACGCAGGCTTATCACTTGATTGCGCTGCGCAGCTTCCTGAAGTTCTGCTCCAAGCGAGGTATCGAGGCGCTGACTCCCGAGAAAGTCGAGCTGCCACACGTTACCCGCAAACAGGTTAGCTTCCTGAATGAAGACGAACTGCGTCGGCTGTTTTCCACTATTCCGGGGAATAACAAGATTGGCCTGCGTGACCGTGCAATTGTAGGGCTTCTCTACTCCAGCGGTCTGCGTGTGTCGGAGTTGGTGGCGCTTAACCGCGATACCGTTAACTTGAAGCGCCGCGAGTTTATGGTCCGTGGTAAAGGGCAGAAAGACCGCCCGGTGTTTATCAGCGAAGACGCTGCCTCACTGATCGTGGAGTACATGGCTGTCAGAAGTGACAACCTCAAGCCGCTCTTTATCCGCTACGGCGGTGCCGAACAGATCGACAACAGCGGTGACTACGGCCGCCTGACGCCACGCAGTATTCAACGCATTGTGTCGCACTACGCCGCACTGGCAGGCATCACCAAGAAAGTCTCACCACACACCTTGCGTCACTCTTTCGCGACGGGATTACTGATGAATGGCGCCGACCTGCGCTCCGTCCAGACGATGCTGGGACACAGCAATATTTCGACAACCCAGATCTACACGCACGTCACCGACCCACACCTCAAAGAAGTACACCAGCGCTTCCATAAAGATCTCAGCACCGAACAGGAAGCCGTCTAAATAAGTTCGAATCTACCTGAGCGGCCCGCCACGAAGGCAGGCCGCTCAGTTGTGCGCCGCCCCGGCGATCAGACTGTCGTGATGATCGCCTTCGGACACCGCTCGAAGGTACGGGTGGGCAGATGAACCACGACCTTCGCTTCGTAGTTGGCGCTGTCGAGCACGAACCCTTGCGCTCGGTGCGACCCGCCGTCCAGCCGGACGCGCAGGCGCCCGATGACCGAACGAGGCACGTAGTGCTCCCTCGCTTCCTTGTGGTAGCCGCCGGGCAGCATGATGCTGACCGTCAGTGTGGTCATGTCCTGCAGTTCACGCAGGCCGCCCACGGTCATTCCCACACAGGCCACCGCCGGCAACGTGCTCATCCGATGGATGTACTGATAGCCGTAGTTGTAGCCCGTACCTTCGCCCAGGTCCTTCAGCGAAGTGGCATTGAGTACGGCGTCAGCGGCCATTTGCAGGGCCGCAGCGACCTTCCCGGCGTCAGTGACGTCGGGAATAATTATGGTATTCACGCTCTTGCCTTCTCTAGGAGTCAGACGAACAGACCAATGATAGTTTAGAGGATAGCGAAGGTCAAGGCGCTACGGGCAGGAGTTGGCTTTGTAGTAGCTGCCGTCGCTAACTTCCATGTTCTTGCAGATGTCACCAGCCGATTCGGCTGCGTACTCAGGCAAATTGGAGACATTGTCGAGGCGAATGCGGCTCTGGATGCGGCGGAAGACATCGCTCGCTCGACCAGTTGAGTCGACGACCGGTTCCACACCGCTGAAGTTCACAACAGTGTTAGGATTGCGCAACATTTGTACGCGGAAGTGCGCGGAACCATACAGCGGCGTAATGCGCAGATAGTAATTGTTGCTGGTGCTTGGTTGGCCATTGTTGAGCTGCAATGTAGCCTGGCAGGCGTACGTCCCAACTGGAATGTTTGGCGGTGTACCTGAGCATTTGATGCCAGCCAGGTTGAGCTTGTTTTGGTCAAAACCACGAGGGTCAACAGTTGCCATGTCGATTGGCGTGTTTGGGCCCACAGCTGCGGCGTTACCCGAAGTGTTTGGCACCAGGAAGATGCTACTTTCCAGGATGTCCATCTTGCCGCGGTTGAAGTTACCGCTTGGGTAGCCGTAGAGTTCCACGCGCAGATATGCAGGATAGCCCTGGCTGGACCAGCTACTCGCGCCACCGGCTACCGCTGGGAGCGTGGTACCTGGCGCATACTTTGCTGGCTGACCATCGCCGTCATTGCCAATGGTTTGGCTGGCAAGGTGCCATGAGATGGTGAACTTGTCGTACTTGTCACCGTTCTCTGGTACCAATGGCACGAACTCGCTCTTACCAGCACTGGCTGAACCAATGTAGTCAGGCGTGTTGAGGTTAACGCTCAGACAGGTGTAGTACTCGTTCAGGCCTGCCTGGTTATTAATGCTACCAGTGTTGTTCAGGTTAAGTGCGCTGCGGACAGAAGCGTTGGTAAACAATGCATCACACGCCGATGACGTCAAAGCACTCTGCAGCTGGGCCTTCAGTGGGTCGCTGGCGGCCAGTGAGTTGTACTTGAGGATAGCGCGCTTGGCGTCCTCGATGCCTGACTGCGCGGCAGCCTCTGCGCTGGCGTTCAGGTCATTGTCGAGCGCTTGGCGCTGCTCTGCAGCCATAATGCGCAAGAATCCTACGGTGATAATCGTAATCAGCAGCATAAAGAATATCACTGTAAAGAGCGATACGAACCCCTGCTCGTCTGACCTATGTTGTCTCATGGTTTAGCCTCCCCCATCCTTCGTACTTACAGTGGTCTTAAATGTTGCTACGGCGCAGTATTGGCTATCCTTACCGCCGTCACAGATCGTACCCAGCAATGGGTCGGTACCAGTTGGCTGGTTTGGTGAAGCGGTCGATAGTCCTATTGTAATATCAACAAGCTTCTGATTACTACTAACAGCTACATTTACTTGCTGCACCCAGATGTTGCCACTCAGTAGCTCACTTGCGTTAGCCGGGTTAACCGCAGGCAGACCGGCCGAGCACAACGCACCGGCTGAGTCGTTAACGCGAACCATGTTGAAGGCTGAACCAGTCGTGTACTTGTTGGTGCTGGCGCCCTTAACGTTCCAGACATAACTCACGCCACCCAGGCAGACGCGGCCATTGGCGATGTAGGCAGTATTGATGACTGAAGCGTTAGTACCCTGGATCAGTTGCCCCATTTCCTCAGAAACAGTGCGGGCCGTCTGGTTGATCTCTTTGACCGCCAAGCCCTTGTTGTAGTTGCTCATCACCTGCACCATTGTGGCCAGCATAAAGATCAGAATGAATGCAATAAATGCCGTCGCCAACGTCAGCTCCACGATGGTGAAGCCAGACTCGCTGCGTACTGGTATGTGTTTAGTGTGCTGGGTCATAGAGCCTAATTGCCGTTACTGCTTGCTGATCCGCTGAGTCACCGATACCCGACCAGCAGGCTCGCACCACAACATCCACATAGGCTGGGGAAATGCCCGTAGATTTGGTCATCTCCAGCCACATCCCCTGCCCTGGCAATGCATACGTCGCTGGCTTATTAGAGATGTTGAAGGCGTTGACACTCACCACACCGCCCGATTGCGTTAGGTAGAAACCATTCTTACCGGCGGTAACGCTGCAGGAGGTGTCGTTGTAGTTGGTGGCTGTCGTGTCGGCATACAGCGGCGAGCCGCCGAAGAGGCCTTTCCAGGTCTGACCGGCTGTACTGTTGGGGTCGCTGAGGTAGCCGTCGCGAAGGTAGCGCAGCATTTCCTGCTGGGCGTTAATCTGCAGACGAACCTGCGTGTGCTCCACAGCCAATTGCGAAGCCTTCAGGCCGCGCGACATCACCGTAATGGCGCCCACAATCACCATGCTGAGCACCACGATGGCCATCAGCACTTCCACCAGCGTATCGCCGCGTTCGCCTCTACGTGCCATTGCAATCCCCTGCTACGGTGTCGAATGACACGCCAATCGCGTCCTGTCCCTGCCCACCCGTGATCGTAATCTTGGATGGTGTACCGAGACCGTCGGCGCTCTTAACACAAAAACTGGCTGGTTTGCTGATATTGTTGACGTCCCCTGGTGTTAAGGGGTTGATGAGCGGCGCAAGCGCGTACGTGCCGACCGGCTCTTTGTAGGTATAGCTGACGATACGGGTTGAGCGTGGGCTACGGATAAGCGCAAAGGCATCAACGCCCTTATTGTCCACCGGACGATTGCTGCCCGAGATGGTGGCCGTCCATGGAATGTTGTAGGTATCGACGCCCACGCTGCGCACGATGGTCGGTGTAAAATCAAAAATTAATTGTTCATCTGGCTTGGTGTAGTCGGCGTTGGCCGGCTCGGTACCGATGATGTTGTAGGTCACGATGTTGCTGGAGTTCTTGGTGAATACCAGTAGCTTGCCCATAAATAAGCAATTGCTGGTGCCTGGCGTTTGGGCTGTGCCGGTGTCGATGACGCCAGCGTTACAGGCTTCGCTGCCAAAGCGCGAGTTGACGCCATTCAGGAGGTCGTCGTACTGCTGCTGTACGTAGGCGTGCAGCGAACGAGTCGTGTCGGTAAAACGCGTAGTGCGAATACTCACGCCTGTACCCACCAGAGCTACAGTCAAAAGCAAGGCGCTAATGCCCAAAAACAGGCTGACTTCAATGATGGTATAACCCTCGCTACGCTTTGCACCCATTTGTCAGCATTATAGCATAAGCGCTGAACAAAAGGACGGCGCTAATAGTTCAAAATCAAATGCATATACCAGCTGATGATCTGGCCACCAAACAGGAACGCAATAAAGAACGCGGCAATGAGAAACGGCCCAAATGGGACCTTGCTGGTACGCTTTAGCCTGCCCATCAGCAAGCCCGGCAGGACCACCAGGAAGCCGATGATGTTAGCCACAAATAACGCCAGCAGTGACCGCTGGAAGCCCAGAGCGATACCCATAAACACGCCCAGTTTCACATCACCGTAGCCCACCCACTTCCCCTTGCTAAAGGTATACATCGCCCAGTACAGACCGCCCAGGACAATAACGCCAAAGATAGCCGAGTTGAGATAATCCCACGGGCTGGCGCCAACCTGGACAGTGTAGCGTACGGCGGATTCCAGCACAGCCACGGCCATCAGCGGGAAAACCAAGGCATTTGGCAGCAGCATCCAGCGCAGATCGTAAATCAACAGCGCTATCAGGCCAACAACGTAGACCAGCCACAGACCAAACGACAAATTAGCCTGCCAGCTGCCCAACTGCAGCGGCCAGACATAGTATGAACCGACAAAGAGCGCGGCCATGGCAATCTCGAGTAGTGGCGCGGCCCAACCAATACGATGCCCACAGTAGCGGCACTTACCGCCCAGAGCGAGCCAGCTAAGGACCGGTACGAGGTCTAAGGCGTTGAGCTTGTGATGACAGTGCTCGCACTCCGAACGGTCGCTGATGAAGTCCTTATGCTCGTGCAGGCGCCATACCAATGCACCGACGAAACTACCAAATGCGAGGCCGATTAGCCCCAAGAAAAAAGGAATAATGACTGTCATACCTCTTATCCTACCATAAGGGGAGGAGAACTAGCGTCAGACTTACGGATGCACTCCACGCGGGGCGTAATCGGCCTTCGGCACTACGCTCCGGCTGCATTCCGCCTGACGCTCCGCAATCCTGACGCCTGTTCTCCTGCTCCAAGAAAAGGAGCCCCTTGCGGGGCTCCTTCGGCTTCTCGTCTCGTACCGGAACTAGTTGTTCTGGCAGAGAGTACCACCTTGTTCGAGGTAAACAAGGGCGGCAACGCTTCGTGCGGTACCTGTGGCCAGTGAACCTGAGGTACAGGTGTAGCCCACGTAGGCGTACATCTGACCGGCAGCGCTTGGCTGAGTCGTGGTAGTCGTGTACACGTTAACTGCGTACTGGGTACCAGTCTGAGGGTCGTTGAACGTTTGACCGTTGTTGGTCAAGTAAGCGCCGACGAAGTTTGTGTCCCATGCGCCAGTACCGGTACCGGCTGGGATAGCACCCTGGTGATTACTTTGGTACTGCGTAAGCTGCGACATGAATCGAGACAAGTCGTTCTTACGCTGGGTGTCACGCTGAGATCGCTGCAGTGCTGGCAACGCCAAGAAGACGATCAAGAAGATCAAACCTGCGATGGCTAGCACAAGCACGACTTCGATGATCGTGAAACCCTGTGTTTTAGGTTTGTTAGTAATGTTCATTCCGCACCCTTTCTCTTTCGAGATATGTTTACTGATATACTGCTTATGATTATAAGCATGGATGCGATAATGGCAAGCATTTTCCTCACAAGCTTAGAGATACACCGGGCTCCCACCTACCTCGCGGCAAGTGGGAGCCACAGTTGAAAACGAGCAGCTAGCTGCTAGTAGCTGCTCCGGCGCCGACCGGTGCGACCGCGCTTCCCCTTGGCGGGGGCGGGGTCGACCACGGTCGGACGCGATGTGCCGGCGGGCGTTGCGCGGGTGAACTCCACGCGCACCTGCGGGAAGCTCCCGCTGGGTGTTTGGCTTCCGCCCCTCTTGGGCTGACCCCGGCCGTTCTTGCGGTTGGGCTTCTTGCCGGAGTTCTTCTTGAACCACTTGCCCGTCCACTTGCGTGGCATGGCAAACCACCTCCCTTGTCACCGAAGTTGAAGCTGCATAAACTAGCGTACCATGAAGTCGAAAAATTTCTAGACGCCGGAAGTGTCGACCAGGCTGTAGACCGGCAACAAGATAGCGGCGACCATAAAGCCGGCCACAACTGCCAAACAGACCATCAGAATTGGTTCAATCGCCGTACTGATAGAGCGGATGGTGTTGTCCAGCTCGTCCTCATAGTACGATGCTGCCTTACCCATCATCTTGTCGATACCACCAGATTGTTCACCGATGCCAATCATCTGTGGCACCAGCGATAGAATGTTGTCGTCATCCTTCAGGGCAACGCTCAGCGCTTTACCGCCCTTCACCTTGTCGGCGGCTTTGTCGAGCGAGCGGGAGATCACACGGTTGTTCACAGCACGAGAGCTAATGCGCATCATTTCCAGCATTGGAACGCCGGTGCTTAGCAGCGTCTGGCCAGTGCGGGCAAAGCGGGCCATGTACAGCTTCATAAACATTGGACCAAACAGCGGCATACGAATCTTCAGCGTGTCCACTACTTCGCGCCCGTTGTCGGTCTTGGTGTAACGGCGAAGGAAGTAGATGCCGGCGCCCAGCAGGAAGATCACCAACCACCAGTAATGTGTCATAAAGTTAGCCGCGTCCACTAAGATCTGGGTCGTCCATGGCAATGTCTTCTTGAGGTCGTGGTATAGGCGCTGAATCTGAGGCATGACCGTAAAGAGCATAAAGCCAATCACGCCCATAATGACCGTCAGCACAATGCCCGGATAGACCATTGCGCCACGGACTTTGCCGATCAGCTCAGCGTCTTTTTCCTGCTGGTTGGCGACGCGCTCCAGAGCTTGGTCCAGCGTACCGGATGCTTCACCAGCGGCGATCAGTGCCAGGTAGACTTCGTCGAAAACCTCAGTATGTTTACCAAAGGCTTGCGACAAGCTGCTACCACCTTCGATAGAAGTGATGATGTCATTAATGACGCCGACCATTGTCTTGTTCTCGGTCTGGGTACTCAAGGTGCGAAGGCTTTGCGCCAGCGGTAGACCGGCGTTGATCAGCGTAGCCAGCTGACGGGTGAAGATAATGCGGTCCTTGGATCGCACGCGATTGGTGAACTTGGACAAGAAGTTACGCTTCTTACCCTGCTCCACGATCTCCAGCGGGATGATCCCCTGCCCCATCAACAATTTTGCAGCCGCACGCTCGCTCTCGGCTTGCACGTTCGAATGGATCACCTTATTGGTGGTCGTGTCGCGGGCGGTGTATACAAATGTCAA
>Ga0157371_10006070_pt1 | contig 10052 bp, 8 predicted proteins | sample C45metaG_FD_113462 | JGI IMG/M metagenome (GOLD analysis project Ga0157371, IMG submission 113462) | Corn rhizosphere microbial communities from Kellogg Biological Station, Michigan, USA - C4-5 metaG | ecosystem: Host-associated > Plants > Roots > Rhizosphere > Soil | place: USA: Michigan...
ATGTCTACTAATGATTTAGTTTCTATCTTTCTTTCTATCGAACTGCAAAGTTACGGTCTATATATATTAAGTACTATATATAGAAATTCTGAGTTATCTACTACAGGTGGTTTAATTTACTTTTTATTAGGTGGATTAAGTTCTTGTTTTATTTTATTAGGATCAAGTTTACTATATGCTAATTCAGGTACTACTAGTTTAGAAGGATTATACATAATAAACAGTATAAGTGATTTAAATTCAGATTATATATCTTGATATAACTCTTATTATTTAAATTTTTCTTTGCTTATATTTAGTATAGGTTTTTTATTTAAAGTTAGTGCAGCACCATTTCATTTCTGATCTCCTAAAAAAGGACTTGGGAAATCCTTATCAACAAACGTTGGGAGTAAACTATCAAATTCCGGGGAACCCTTAAAGCTTCTGGTACTAAACTATATATGAAAATATATGAGTGGCTGAACTAATTACTCAGGTATAGTAATAAGCCAGAAGATGAGTGAAAGCGAAATAGGTAATCGCGGATCTAAATCAGTAATACATTCGACGAATAGTATTAATGTAAAAGAGCAACGAGTAAATGGTAGTTGACGTGGTATTAACTTGCCGCGTTTAAGATGTACTCTACTGAACTTCGAAAGAAGTTATCAAGTTAAAATCCTTTCTAATCAAATTATTCAAAGACAACTTTACTCTACTGCGTCTAACTTAGACAGCAGCAAATTATCTCTATCCCCTTGGTTTATATCAGGGTTCTCTGACGCAGAAGGGTGCTTTCTTGTTTTAGTTCGTAAGTCTTCCAAAAACCTACTGGGCTGGCAATTAGAGGTGAATTTTGCAATTAATCTTCATGCCAGGGATCTAGATCTTTTAAAGCTTATTCAAGCATACTTCGGCACAGGAAGAATAAGCAAACCAAGAAATGGTTGTTGCGACTTTACAATAGGTTCTTTAGATCAAATTATTACAAAAGTAATTCCTCATTTTGATAAATATCCTCTAAAAACTAACAAATATTCTGATTATTTGCTGTTTAAACAGGTAGTCATGATTATGCAGCGTAAGGAACATTTAACAGCTGAGGGTTTACAAAATATAATAAACATCAGAGCTTCTCTAAATCGAGGATTAACTCCTCTACTGTTAGAAGCTTTTCCTAATACGGTTGCTTTAGCAAGACCCTCCCTACTACCTGAAACCAAGTTAGATCCGCAATGGGTAGCTGGTTTTACAAGTGGTGATGGTTGCTTTAAAATTAGTATTAGAGAATCTAAATTACATAAAACCGGAGGCCGTGTAGTGTTACTTTTTGTAGTCACTCAACACATTAGAGATGAACTGCTATTAAAAAGTTTAGTAGATTTCTTTGGGTGTGGTCAAACTTATTCGTATAAAGAGTATACTGAGTTTAGATGTCAATCATTCAAAGATAATTATGAAAAGATTTTACCTTTTTTCAATAAATATCCTATAATTGGCGTTAAAGCTAAGGACCTTCAAGATTGAGCTAAAGTAGCCCAAATGATACAAACAAAAGATCATTTAACTGACGAAGGTTTCGAGCATATTCGTATAATAAGAAAAGGAGTGAATAAAGGTAGATACCTGGACGATGCTGAACTGATTTAGTTTACGTAGAGTTACATGAAGTTGTTCTTTTATTTAATTTGTACGATAAATTTAGCCATCATCATGGGGACGTTTATGATGCTATACCTACAGTTGTTACAACATTTGTAGCTATTATTGCTAAAATTTCTATTTTTATTTTTTTATTAGAATTAGTATATTATACTAATAATTCACTTTCTGAATTTAGTTGAACATACGGTTTACTTATAAGTTCTTTCCTTTCATTAATAATAGGAACTATAGGTGGTTTGACACAATTTAGAATTAAAAGATTACTTGCCTACAGTACTATATCTCATGTAGGTTTTATATTACTAGCTTTAAGCATTTCTAGTGTAGAATCAACACAAGCTTTTATATTTTATTTAGTGCAATATTCTATAAGTAATTTAAATATATTTATTATATTAATTACAATAGGGTTCTCTTTATTTAATTATATAAATAATAGTAAAGAATTTACAAATTTATTAGAAAGTAATAATTCACCAATACAATTAATTAGCCAATTAAAAGGTTATTTTTATATAAATCCGTTATTATCTTTAAGTTTAGCTATAACTATATTTTCTTTTGTAGGTATACCACCTTTAATAGGGTTTTTTGCTAAACAGATGGTATTAAGTGCTGCTTTAGATAATGGTTATATTTTTATATCTTTAATTGCAATACTTACAAGTGTAATAGGAGCAGTTTATTATTTAAATGTAATTAAGGAAATTTTTTTCCATACTCCTGAATATAAAATATTAAATGAGTATTCTGATTTTTATAATAATAATAAAGATACTATAAATAATATTTCTAATACTAATACTAATACTAATACATTAGTTAAAAACATAAATATTAGTACTATTTCTAGCCCCTTTTCTATAACTATTTCTATTATTACATTAGTAATATTACTATTTATATTTATGAACCGTGAATGATTAAGTATGGGTACCATATTGGTACAAGTTTTATTTAATGATTAAATGAGTAGTATGACAATATTTATAATCCTTGTCTGTATAATTGCTTTACTTTTTTTAGCTATTAATTTAATATTTGCTCCACATAATCCTAAAGTGTGACTTAGGAAATCACCAGAAATTAGGGATAAATTATCAAACTCCGGGGAACTCCTAAAGCTTTTGATACCAAGCCGTAACGGAAACGTTATGAGTGGATGAATTAATTACTCATGTATGGTAACAAGTCAAAAGATTCTTGAAAAAGGAATGGATTATCGCGGATCTAAGTCAATAACAGTCCAAAACAATATTATTGTAAAAGAGCAACGAGTAGACGGTAATTGATGGGGTATTAATTTACCACATATAAGGTGTACTCTAGTGGGTTTCGAAAGAAATTATCCAGTCAGAATCCCTTCTAACCAAATGAATATAACAAGAAACTATTCTACTCTTAGCGCGGAGCCTGCTAACTTAAAGTTGGACCCTTGATTTGTGACAGGTTTCACAGATGGAGAGGGGTCTTTTATGTTGTCCATAATAAAAGATAGTAAATATAAACTAGGCTGACGTGTAGCTTGTATATTTGCAATTAGTTTAAGTAAAGTAGATCTTTATTTATTAAATAACATTCAAAAATTCTTTGGTGTAGGTAATATAATCCGTATGGGGAAAGACATGGAATCTATACAGTATCGTGTAGAATCTTTAAAAGATTTATCTATTATAATAAATCATTTCGACAAATACCTCCTAAAGACTAAAAAATATGCAGATTATGCTTTATTTAAGTTAGCATACGATCTAATTATTAATAAATCGCACTTAACACAGGAAGGGTTACTTAAACTTGTATCTTTGAAAGCAAATCTAAACAACGGCTTAAGTGAAACTTTAAGTGTAGCTTTCCCAAATAGTACTCCTGTTCTTAGACCTGAAGTTGAGATAGCTGGGTACCAGGATATAAATCCTTTTTGATTAACCGGATTTGTAAACGGAGAGGGTTGTTTTAATGTTGGAATCTTTAAATCGGAAACTTCTAGATTAGGTGAAGCCACTAAATTAAGTTTTATAATCACTCAAAGTGCTAGAGACGAGGATTTAATGAAAAATTTAATTGAATACTTTAAATGTGGTTACATGTGTTCAGAAAACAGAGGGACAATTGATTTTAAAATTACTAAATTCTCTGACATACTTAACATTGTTGTGCCGTTTTTTGCAAAATACCCCTTACAAGGTAATAAAAGCTTAGACTTTCAAAGTTTTTTAGAGGCAGTAAAATTAGTACAAAGTAAAGATCACTTAACTTTAGAAGGATTAAACAAGATTCGTACAATAAAAACCGGTATGAATAAAAATAGAAAATTTATTTAATTGTTAAATCTTAATATATTCATTTGCAGGATAAATCTGGCTTCGACGTACCAAGAAAAATATAGTATATTTGAATGTGGTTTTCATAGTTTTTTAGGTCAAAATAGAACACAATTTGGTGTAAAATTTTTTATATTTGCTTTAGTTTATCTATTATTAGATTTAGAAATTTTATTAACTTTTCCTTTTGCAGTAAGTGGATATGTAAATAATATTTATGGTTTAATAATAACATTAGGATTTATAATTATTATTACTGTAGGATTTATATATGAATTAGGAAAAAGTGCTTTAAAAATAGATAGTAGACAAACTATAACTATGACAAAATTTAATTCGTCTTCTACAGTTGAATTTGTAAGTAGAATCTAAAATTAACTTTTTTTTTAAGTGCACGTATACAGCGCCTTATTTTTTATGAAGGCGCAAGGCACAAGGCGCAAGCGGCAAGCGGCAAGTGGCAAGCTCTAAAAAAAATTCTATTTGTTGTTATATATATATTCTATATTTTACGAGAAAAAAAATAATATTTACATATTATAAAAAAAAATTCAATATAGAAATAAAAAAAAAATTTTTTTTTATGTTCTTATTAATAAATAATTTAGTTTTGCTGAATTTAGATGCTCCTAGTCCCTGAGGGATATATTTTCAAGATAGTGCTACTCCACAAATGGAAGGGTTAATAGAATTACATGAATTTTTGTGTTAAAGAGCCAAACTCCGGGGAAGCCCTAAAGTTCTAATAACTAAGCTATATAAGGAAACTTGTTTAGTGGCCTAGCTAATCACTAAGGGTACAGTAATATCATTAGAAATAGACGAAGAATATATTCTTCCGACAATGGGTAATCGCGGATCTAAATCAAGTAGTAAAAATTAATATTTACTAGTTGTAAAAGAGCAACGAGTAGACGGTTCTTCAGAATATCTTGTAGAGTTCTGTAAGGTGTATTCTAGTCGCCGGGAAAGCCGGTTATTGAGTTTTCAAGTTTTTGTATGTATACGTATACGTATACGTATACGTATACGTATACGTATACAGCCAAAGCTAAAAAAAAAGGATAAAAACACTTTGTTTTAATTTATCTCGATTACAATGACTTATATAAGTATAAAGAATTTATAACATAAAAACGCGGAGCTCTTAATTAGATTAAAAATCTATTTATCTTGATTTAATATTATGCAATTCACTGCTTACGAAGTATGCACTCACTACATTATTTAAAAAGATTTAGTAGTTAATAATTCATAATGTTGAATAAATATATGAAAAATTCCCTTATTCCTTCTTCACTTAAAGACGAGAAGTCTAATGAGAAGAAATTTATTAAATCAGAGTTAAATCCTTATTATGTTTCAGGGTTTTTGGATGGTGAATCATGTTTTCATTTAGCTATAGGTAAAAATTCTAAATATAAATTAGGGTACTATGTAAACCCTGGGTTTTCGATTGTTTTACATAAAAAAGATGAATATCTAATGAAAGAAATTCAAAAGTTTTTCGGAGGAATAGGTACCTTAAAGGTGAAATTAAACATAGTACAATTCAGGGTATTTTCTTTAGATGAGTTAGATGTTATATTAAACCATTTAGAAAAATTCCCTTTAATCACTAAAAAAAGTGTAGATTATAGCTTATTCAAGGAAGCAATTATGCTTATTAAAAATAAAGAACACTTAAATATAGAAGGATTTAATAAAATTCTATCTTTAAGGGCTTCTATGAACTTAGGTTTACCTAATGTCTTAAAAGAAGCATTCCCTGGGATAAGCAAAAGAGATATTACTTCTAAGGATATTCCCTCAGTAATAAATCCACATTGAGTGGCGGGATTTGTCGATGCAGAAGGTTGTTTTTGAATAAAGATTACTAAAAATTTAGCTAAAGATAAAATGAGACCTGTTTTAGGTTTTCAAGTTACTCAGCATGACAGAGATTTATTGTTAATGAAAAAGTTAATGGGATTCTTTAACTGTGGGAGATTGGAAAAGACAGGCTCAGCTTCAAGTTTAGTTGTAACTAAATTATCTTTAATTAATGAAATTATAGTTCCTTTCTTTAACAAATACTGCTTAGTGGGTTCTAAATCTCAAGACTTTAGAGATTGAAGTAAAGCTGTAGAGTTAGTAACTAAAAAAGCTCATTTGACAACTGAAGGTCTTGATGAAATCTTAAAAATAAAATCTAACATAAATTTCTTGTTCCCCTACCCCCTCCGGGGGAGGGAAAAAGAAAGCTAGATTGTAATATTGAGGACATGTCTAAACCCGAATCATAATAAGAAAACTCAAAATTAAAGTTACTATGTTTATATTAGTAAATAAAACCTAGTTATAAGCATAGACGGATAATATAATGTATTATTTAGTAATAGTATTATTTGCTGTAGGATGAATTTTATTTTCAATAGTTTGAAATTATATTGGTACAAAATCACCTGAGATGTGATCGGGAAAATCACTCTTGTCGATATGGGTGTTAACATTGCCAAATTACGGGGAACTCCTAAAGCTTTTGATACCAAGCATTAGTCGAAAGACTAACTGTGGCTGAAGTAATTACTCAGGTAAGGTAATAAGTCAAGAGATTTGTGAAAACAAAATGGACAATCGCGTATCTAAATCAATTGTAAGATTAATTCCTGCAATTGTAAAAGAGCAACGAGTAGACGGTAATGGGTTAGTAGAAAATTCCACTAACTTAAGGTGTACTCTGTCAGATTTCGAAAGAAATTCTAATATCAATATCCAGTCTAACCGGGTGTTTAAAAGATTTTATTCTAGCATTATTACAAACAAACCAGATTTTATACATACAGAATCCCCAATAGGTCCTTGATTCCTTACTGGATTTTCAGATGGGGAAGGATCTTTCATAATTTATATACAAAAAACAAATAATACAAAAATAGGTTGAGCTTCTTGGGTAGCTTTTGAAATTAATTTAGATGGTAAAGATCTATCTATTCTAAAAGATATTAAATCTTACTTAAGAGTAGGAAAAATTAACCAAAAATCTAATGGTACTTGTGTTTACTATGTGAGAGCTTTAGGAGAAATTGCTACATTAATTGATCATTTTGATAAATATCCTTTAATAACTAAAAAGCGGGCTGATTATTTATTATTTAAATCAGCATATGAAATTATAAAAAATAAACAGCATTTAACAGAAGAAGGGTTTAATAAAATACTAGCTTTAAGAGCATCTATAAATAAAGGTTTACCAGAGGCATTGAAAGAAGCTTTTCCTAATATTACTCCAGCAGAAAGACCTATCGTTAAGAATGAGAATATACCAGATCCTAATTGAATATCAGGGTTTACTACTGCAGAGGGTAATTTTTTAGTAAGAATTTTGGATAAGCCTAAAACTCAAGTTATCTTGCGCTTTAAATTGACTCAACATATAAGAGATGAAGAATTGTTTTCCCTACTTACGGATTATTTAGATTGCGGTAAAATCTATGTTGATGAGAGATCGGTGTCTCTTATTGTTACTAAATTTAGTGATCTATCTGAAAAAATTGTGCCTTTATTTGATAAATATCCTGTACAAGGATTAAAACGTTTAAATTATGCGGATTTTGTAAAAGTATGGCAATTAATGAAAAATAGATTACACTTAACTACTGACGGTGTAAAATTAATTCGTAAAATAAAATCTGGAATGAATTTTGGTAGAATTTTAAAATAATAGTAAGAATAAAATATAATAAATATCTATATGATAAAGTTGATTTTTGTGATATCACATAAATATTTAAATCACGGTAAAGTTGTGCCGATTCAAAAGTGTTTTCAGTCTTTGGTAAAATATAATAATAAATATATATGTTCTTACAGTACAATGTCGTCTTCAAATAACAATAGCGTAAAGTTCTACGAGGACGCTTATACCGTCCGAAGGAAGAAAAAATCTATTATAAAAGATAATAAAAAGAAATCAGGTATCTATAAATGGACTAATAAATTGACTAATGATATATATATTGGGCTGCAAAGCACCGTTGACTTATCCAAAAGATTTATAAGATATTTTAATTTGAGTTATTTAAAAAATAGAGGAACACTTATAATAAGTAGAGCTCTTATTAAGTACTCTAATTTTTCATTAGAAATCTTAGAATATTGTAATATTCCTGATCTAACAGAAAGAGAGCAATACTACCTTGATACATTAAACCCCAGATACAACACATTAAAAATAGCGGGTAGTTCTTTAGGACGTAAACATTCAGAAGAGGCTAAAGCTAAAATTAGTAAAGCTTTAAAGGGAGTATATGTTAAAGAAAAATCCGCATTATATGATAGTAGACATTCTGAAGAAACTAAAGCACTTATGTCTTTAAAGAAGTCTAAATCAAATAATCCATTGTTTGGTAAAACTCATACTGAAGAAACTAAAGAGTTAATGAGACAAAAAGCTTTAGGTAGAAAACATTCTGAAGAAACTTTATTAAATATGAGTGCTAGTAGAGGTTATCCTGTTCAAATATATGAAAAATGTAATTCTGAAGGGTTTCAATTAATTGGTAGTTTTGTTTCGACAAGAAAAGCTGCTAACTTTTTAGGAATTAGTGCTAATACTGTAAGACTGTATATAAACTCTGGTGAAATCTTTAAAGATAGATATAAATTTACCGGAGGAAATCCAAAATAAACTTAAAAAAACTATGAATGAAATCCCACTATTTGCTGGAAACTCCTAAAGCCTTTAGGTACTATAAAGATAACAACTAGATACTTTATCAGTGATAACCCTAAAGGATGTACAATGGACTATCAGCAGGAAACCAAATATAAAGAGCTCATAGTAACATTAAAGGCTTTTATATAGTAGGATCCTCAGAGACTACACGTGGAAACTTTATAAAAATAAACAATTATAAGGTAAGACATAGTCCAGTTAAGTATGAAAGTACTTATTACACCGACATTAATCGAATTAATATGAACTATTACTCCTGCAATTATATTAATACTAATTGCTTTTCCTTCATTTAAATTATTGTATTTAATGGATGAGGTTAGTGACCCATCCATGTCAGTTTTAGCAGAGGGTCACCAATGATATTGATCTTACCAGTACCCTGATTTTTTAAATTCAAACGATGAATTTGTGGAATTTGATTCTTATATAGTCCCAGAATCTGATTTAGATGAAGGAGCTTTAAGAATGTTAGAAGTAGATAATAGAGTTATTCTTCCTGAATTAACACATGTTAGATTTATTGTGACTGCAGGTGATGTAATTCATAGTTTTGCTGTACCATCTTTAGGTATTAAATCAGATGCTTATCCAGGTAGATTAAATCAAGTATCTGTTTTTATTAATAGAGAAGGAGTTTTCTATGGTCTTACGGCCTAAACTCTAGTGAACCTAGGGTTATAAACTATCAAATTGTCGGGAACGCCCTAAAGCTTTCATAACCAAGTAAGAGTAGTAATACATCTTATGGCGCAGGTAATGACTCGCGGTATGGTAAAATCATGAGAGATAATTCAATGGGTAATCCGCAGCCAAGTACCTAGTATTTTTTTATTAGGTATGCAGTTCATCGACTAGACGGTAGTTGGTATTATTACAATTATAATGCTTAAGATATAGTCAAACCCCACCTTAAAAGGTGCAGGAAAGTATATTATTATATTTTCTGTTTATTAGACATACACATTTATTTGTTTGTTTAGGGATAAATTTTTACGATAGTTTGCTAAACTTTAATTTTAATGTGTATAATTTTTTATTAAGTTATTATAATTAATTGTATTTTATTTTTTTTTATTAGATATACAGCGCACTCAACCTTAAAGTTGCTTATTATAGTATTCTAATGCGTAAGTTAATTAATATTCCTCTTTTATTGGATTCAAGTATGAGTGCATTAGCTTTTAAAAGAACTTATAGTACTACTGCTACTAGACAATATAAAGAATTTAATCCTGAATTATTAGCGTTAAAACATATTAATAGTGGAAATCCTACAACTGCTTCTGTAATTAATAATATATTATTAAATCAAGATATTACTGTTACTGATTCTAAATTAAAAGATTTATTAAAAGTTGAAG
>Ga0157371_10006072_pt1 | contig 10050 bp, 11 predicted proteins | sample C45metaG_FD_113462 | JGI IMG/M metagenome (GOLD analysis project Ga0157371, IMG submission 113462) | Corn rhizosphere microbial communities from Kellogg Biological Station, Michigan, USA - C4-5 metaG | ecosystem: Host-associated > Plants > Roots > Rhizosphere > Soil | place: USA: Michigan...
ATAGATCAGGAACGCGGTCGCGCCGAAGCACAGCAACGCGATCACCGCGGTGCCCAGCATCAGCTTGTGGGCGATGCTGCCGGGGCGACGGGCAGCGACGGAACGGGAAGGAGGCATGGAAGGATCCGCAGGCAGTTCAGGTCGACCGGTGCCACCAGGGCACCGCGCAGATGCGCGATCCATCGCGCGGGCCGCCTGCCCCGCCGGATCGGAAGCCGGCGCGGGAAGGCGCGCACCGGGTTAGCGGCCATGGCCGGGCGAGGTTGAGGCCCACCGCACGGACAAACCTGAACCTGCTCAGCTGCGGCCGTCGACGCAGGCCTGTGCTGCTCGCCTGTTCTATTCGGCGACTCTATTCGGCGACGCGGTCGCGGATCCACTCCGCACGGGGCAGGACCTCGATGCTGCCCGCGGCGTACTGCTGCAGAACGTCCTCCGGACCGAAGCGCGGCTGCCAGCCCAGCGCTGCGCGCATCCGGCTGCTGTCATAGACCCGGTCGATGCTGAGCGGCAGCGGCCAGCCACGGCGCTCGAACTCGGCCAGCAGTTGCGGTGCGCGGCGTGCCAGCACCTGGCGCGGGTCGGCGGCCAGCTGCAGGCAGTCCTCGCGCCGGAAGGGCGTCGGCGCACAGGCGAGGTAGCGCTGGAAGGGCGCGCCTTCATCGTGAAGCAGCGCGGCATGCGCGCTGGCCACGTCGCGTGCGTCGATACCACGGTGCAGGCGGAACATCGCCATACGGTCGGGCGGCTCGGGGAAGCAGCGTGCCATCCGCAGCACGCGCACGGTGAACGTTGCACTGGCCGCCGCTTCGGCAGCGGCCTCGGCCTGCAGCTTGGTGCGATGGTAGATGGTGCGTGGCAGCGGCTCGGTGTCCTCGTCGATCCAACGGCAGCCGCCGGACACCACTGCATGGCCGTACAACGCCGTGGTGCTGGTCAGCACGAAGCGCTGCACGCCAGCCTCGCGCGCAAGCTGCAGCAGGTTCGCGGTGGCCTCCACGTTGATCTGCTGGAACACCGCGTCAGGCACCAGGCCCACGTGCGGCGCGTGCAGTGCCGCGGTATGGATCACGGCGTCGACGCCCTGCACAGCGCGTTCCAGCGCCCGGCGATCGGTGACATCGGCAATCACCCGCGTGGTGGCGAAGGGACTGCGATCCAGCCCCACCACTTCATTGGCTCCCGCCAGCGCACCGAAGATCGCGCGCCCTATCCGCCCGGAACTTCCGGTCAACAGAATCTTCATTGAATCCATTCACTCGACAGCGCCCGGGACCTACCGGGATGCCTCGATTCTAGGCAAGCCCGATGGCATCGGCGATAGGAACCGATGACATTCTGCATGCCATCGCCGTCGGGTCGGCCGCGCTGGCCCGGCAGCAGGCACTCACGCCTCCGAGCGGGCCGACACCAGCCGCAGGAAAGCGTCGTGCTGGTAGCGGCTCATGCGCAGCTGCTGGCCGTTCTCCAGAGTGAGTACGTGATGGCCGTTGAACCAGGGATGGATCGTCCTGACCCGCGCGATGTTGACGATGGCCGAGCGATGCACCCGGGCGAAATGCCTGGGATCGAGCCGTTCAGCCAGGTTGTTCATCGTTTCGCGAAGCTCATGCACGCGATCGGCCAGATGCAGCTGCACCGTATTGCGATTGGCGCGGATCCAGAGGATGTCCTGCACCGCCAGCAGCAGCATCGCCTCGCCATCACGTACGGCGATCCGCTGCAGATGATCCTCGCGCCTGCGCAGCACATCGAGCGCCTGCAGCAGGCGCGTGTTGTCGGCGGCATTGGCGGCCTGGGCCAGCCGGGACTTCGCGCGCAGCAAGGTGTCCGCGAAACGCTCGCGACTGAAGGGCTTGACGAGGTAATCCAGTGCATTGGCCTCGAATGCGCGTACCGCATACTGCTCGTAGGCGGTGACCAATACCGTGGCCGGCATCTGCGCGGCGCCGATGGTGGCCAGCACGTCCAGACCGGTGATGCCAGGCATCTGCACATCCAGGAACACCAGGTCCGGCGACTGCGCGCGGATGGCTGCCACGGCAGACACTCCGTCACCGCACTCGGCTACCTGGTCGATGTCTGCATCGCCGTGCAGCAGGCGCGTCACCGCGCGCCGGGCGATCGGCTCGTCGTCCACCACCAGCACGCTCAGCCTCATGCGGCACTACCGTGCAGGACAAACTCGGGAGCGTCATCGGCATCGTCCAGCATCCGCAGTGGCAACCGGACCCTGCAGGCCACACCCTGCGGCCAGAGCAGGTCCAGGCGCACCTCGGCCGCATCGCCGTACAGCTCGCGCAGGCGCAGCCGCGTATTGGACAGGCCGATGCCATGACCACCTGGCGCCCCGGGCTGCTGCAGCGTGCTGTTCTGGTTGCGCACCTCGATACACAGCATGTCACCGTCGCGGCGGCCCTCGATCTCGATGGTGTCCTCACCGAGGTTGCGGCCGATGCCATGGCGCAGCGCGTTTTCCACCAGCGGCTGCAGGATCAGGCTTGGAACAGCGCCATCAAGCAGATCCGGTGCAACATAGATGCGGCTGTGCAGGCGATCCTTGAAGCGCATGCGCTGGATGCCGAGGTACAGCTCGATCAACTCCAGTTCCTGGCGCAGGCTGATTTCCTGGCCGTCGTAGTCTTCCAGAAAAGCGCGGAGCAGCTCACTCAGACGCAGCAGCATGTCTTCGGCACTGGCCTTGTCTTCGTCCAACAGGGTGATGATTGCGTGCAGCGTATTGAACAGGAAGTGCGGCTGCAGCTGCGACTTCAACGCCAGCAACCGCGACTGCGCCAGCTCGGTCGCCAGCCTGCTTGCCTCGACCTCGCGGCGCACCTTTTCCTGCTGGAAATGCAGCGCCTGCTGGATCGCGAAAAGTGCCCAGTAGGTCAGCAGGCCCAGCGCGAAATGCTGGGCAATGAAATACCACAGCTGCTCGCCAAAACTGCTGGGCTCGAACCAGGTGGATACCAGGGCACCCACCACCATCGCCAGCCCGGTCACCCCCACGCTGGCCAGCAGCTGCACCCCCAGACCGGCCAGCCTTCGCTCCGGCCGCAGCGGATAGCGTTCGCCCAGGGCAAACACCAGCGGCGCCAGCGCCGCCCAGGTGAACCACTGGATCATCGACCAGCGCAGGTAGACCTCAAACGGGAATGACTGGCCCTGCAGGCTGTGGCTCAAGACCTTCTGCAGGGTGAAGGCGAACGCAACCGCCAGCCACAGCAGCAGGTAACGCAGCACGTCGATCTGGGTATGGCCAAGGCGGATCTTCATCGTGTGCGTCCCGGTGCCCGGAGCGGGCCAGCGCCATCTTAGGCACAGCGTGGCCGGCAATGAAGCGCGGCGAGGGCCGATTGCGATTGGTCCCGCTGTCGCGACGATTCGTCCCGGATCGATTGCGGGCGCGGAGCCTCCACCGCCAGATGGCGATGTCCCCAATGGAGATACCGCATGCACCTGTCCCGCCCCCTGCTCGCTGCCAGCCTGTTCTGCATTGCCGCCAGCGCGCCTGCTGCGCCGCTGCACTACCTGACCCTGATCAACCGTGCCCATGCACCTGCCACGTCTGTGGAAGTTGCGGCGAGTGAAACCGACGCATTCCATGCCTTGGCATTGGCCGGGCCCATCGCAGGAGGTGGCGGCCAGGCGACCGTGGCACTGCGCGGGACCGGCTGCCGCGTCGATCTGCGCATCACCTTCAACGATGGGCGCCGCATCCTGTACAGCAGCACCGATGTCTGCCGCGGTGATCGGCTGCTGATCTCGGCGCTTCCCGCGCGGTAACCGGTTGTCAAACGAATGCGCAGGGCATGTGAGTCCAATGCCGCCAACGTCCACCTGCCGTTAGCCTGCGATGTGGAGCATGAAGTCGTCGCTGATGGCGGCATCCCATTCCACCTCCGGAGACCGGCAATGGCCAACTCACGCACTGGCACCAGCAACCGTGGTTTTGCCTCGATGGACGAGGACAAACAGCGCGCGATCGCGTCGAAAGGGGGGCGCGCCGCCCACGCATCCGGCAATGCACACCAGTTCAGCCCGGATGAGGCCCGCGTAGCGGGCCGCAAGGGTGGTGAAGCAATCAGCCAGGATCGCCAGCATATGGCCGCGATCGGGCGTGAAGGTGGCCATGCCCGGCATGCCGCCACCCGTCAGCAACAGCAACAGCAGGAAATGCCCGGCAACCCTGACGGCAGCCAACAGGGTTGAGCGTTCACTGCCAGCGTCGAAGGGCGGATTAGCCGCGGTATTCCAGTCAGCCGTGGGCGAGGATGTTCAACAGGCGCCCGAACGGATCGCGTACGTAGAAGCGGCGCACGCCCCATGGTTCTTCGGCGGGGCCATATTCAAGAGCGATGTTCGCGCGTCGCAGGCGTTCGAGCACGCCCTCCAGATCATCCACTTCGATCGAAAGATCCGGCACCGCCGTACCCGATCCACCTTCGCTGGCAATGCTGAGCTGTGCCAGCGCAGTGCCCTGCCCGCCGTAGGTGACGATCCAGCCGTGGTCCATCACGATGTCCATGCCGAGGATGTCGCCGTAGAACGCGGCCGCCTGCGCGGGATCGACACTGGCGATGTTGGCGACGACGCGTTTTACAGCCATGTAGCGGCTCCAGACGATCACGACCGCGGATCACGTGCCTGCGGCCGGGTGGAAAGGGGGCCCTTGGATCGGGCCCCCCAATGCGAACGGTATGCAGGCCTCAGACGGCGCCGCACATGTCCATGACGCAGCGATCGTATTCGAACTGGCACTCCATGGCATCACCGCCGCCGGAAACGCAGGCCTGGTAAGCCTTCCAGCACGGGAAGTCGCACGGCTGCACCGGACCGGCCACTGCCACCGAACCGGTACACGCAAGTGCAAACACTGCAGCAGCGATCACTTTCCTGATGACTCGCATCGATATCACTCCCTGATAGGCCTGGTGACTCCAGGCCGGATCACCCTACCCGCGTGTGCGGGAGAGGAAGTGAAAGCGCCGGTTCAGCCTGCCAGCAGCTGTAGATGGCGCAGCTGCGCGCGCAGCTCCGCGATGTCGTGCCACGGCAGTATCGGCGAGTTCCCGCGCTCATCGGGAGGGTTGCCGGGAAGACCATCGGACCAGCCACCCGCGCCCACCAGCGGCAGCAACGGCCGCTTGTGCAGCCAGGCCAGGCATACCTCGGAAATCGTACCTGCGCGCCCGCCGATGACGATGCAGGCATCGCCGGCCAAGGCCATGATCAGGTTGCGGGCGTCGCCCATGCCGCAGGGCACCACCACCGTTGCCGGCCAGTCCGCTGCGGGCATGCTGCCTTCCGGAATCACACTCAGCACCGTGCCGCCAGCTGCGACTGCATGCTCGGCTGCCACCCGCGTGGCCGGGCTGCCGCAGCCGCTGACCAGGGTGATCCCACTTTCGGCGAGGAATCTCCCCGCCTGTGCAGCAAGGTCGAATGCCGGTGAGCCGGGGTCGGCACTACCAAGGATCGCGATCTGGGGCTTGCGGAAGGATGGTGTCATGGCGCGACCTGGCAATGGGAAGAGAAGCAGGGAGGCAGAGTCGATCAACACAGCGCGCTCGATTGCCCGAGGCAGGACAGTATCACGCTCATCCATCCCTCTCTGATGCTGGCTGCTCACTCCACGACCGTCGCAGCATCGCCAGACCAATCAGGCTCAGCGCCGGCAGCAGCAGTCCATAGGCCACCAGCGGCCAGACCGTGTCGCCCGGCAGCAGCAGCGTCGCGAGCGTGCCAAGCGTGGCCACGATCAGGCTCTGCACGGCGTAGTACAGCGCCACCGCCGTGCCGGAAGCATCGGCGAAATCGCGCAAGGCACCGTTGGCCGCAACCGCAACGACCATCACGATGCCGATGGCGACCAGCCACATCGGCAGCACGACACTGGCAGATGACGGCGGCAGCATCGCCGCCATCGCCATGACCAGCACGCCGCCGATCATCACCATCAACCCACGCAGGAAGCTGCCACCCATGCCCCATCGCCCGATGAACCAGGCGGCGAAGCGCGAGGTGACGATCATCACCAGCGCAACGGTCGCGAAGGCCAGGCTGAAGCCCATCGACGAATAGCCTGCGCGCCCCATCAGCACTCGCGGGGCGATCGAGAAGAACACGAAGAACGTGCCCATCGCCGCACTGAATCCCAGTGCATGGACCCAGAACCCGGCATTGCCGAGGATGCGTGCGAAGGCTGGCGATGCGTGGCCGTGCCGTGATGGCCGCGTTTCCTGCCAGCCGCAGCATGCGCGTACACTCGCCAGCAGTCCCAGCACACCCAGCGCGATGAAAATGGCCCGCCAGCCCAGCGCATAGGCGATCAATGCGCCGAGGATCGGACCGAGTGCCGGTACGAACGCCAGCATCGAGGCGAACAGACCATAGAGGGTCGCACCCTCGGCCGTATCGGCATACACGTCGCGCACCGTGGCGAAGGTAGCCACCAGTGCGGCCGACGCCCCAACCGCTTGCACGCCGCGCCACGCAAGGAATGCCCCACCACCACTACACCCGGCCAGCGCGAACGACGCCAGCGTGAACAGCAACGCGCCCATCAGCAGCACAGGCCGTCGCCCGATCCGGTCCGACAGCGGGCCGAAGATCAGCTGGCCCAGACCGAGTGCGAGCATGTACAGACTGAGCGTCAACTGGATGATGGCAGGCGATGTGCCGAGTGCATCCGGCATGGCCGATACAACAGGCAGGTAGATATCCATGTCCAGCGAGGCCAGGAGGTCGAAGGGAGCCATCAACGCGATGGCGGCTGGCAGGGAATGGGCCCAGCGAAGGGCTTTTCGATCAGACATGGGGAAACATCCGCTCAGGAGGGAATCCGGCGGTGATCAACCCAGTGCGTGGAAATCGCAGGAAAAGACCACCGCAACAACGTGCGTACCGTTGTTGCGGCTCAGCGGACTGTCTGCGGACCGTTCCCGTTGTTCATCTGATGATCCGGTGGAAGATCGAATACGGCCAGTGTAGCAAGGCCATTGCGCGGTAACCGGCAACGGCGTCCGGCACGGCGTCAAGGCAAGGGCAGCATGTCGACGCGCCTGGATGGCGTGCAACACACCCGCTCGATGAGCCGACGCACCACCGGCGAGGTTTCCTGTTCGCGGTACAGCGCAGCGATGGTCGAGGCAATCACCGGCCCGGCGATCGGCAGGTACACCACGCCCGGCAGCAGCAGCGTCCGCTGCAGTACCGACGGTACGATCGCCACCGCCCCATCGCCCACCGAGACCTGCGCGAGCACGGCGGCAAGATGGCCGGGACGGGAGCGGATGTCCGGCACGAATCCGCCACGGCGGGCGACTTCCAGCGTGCCTGCGGGCTGCTCCGGCATGATGAACGCCTCCTTCGCCAGCAGCGCCGGCTGCACCGGCAACGCCGCGCGGGCCAGCGGATGCGATGCCGGCAACGCCACGCAGAACTGATCTTCAATCAGGGTGTGCGAAGCGAGCGCATCGGGAACCTCCATCGGAAGACGGCAGAACACCATATCGATACGACCGTCCAGCAGCAGGTCCGGCAGGTGGGCCATCGGCCATTCGCCCACCTGCAGGTCGACATCGGGCGAGGCGCTGCGGAACCGCTGCAGCTGCTCCTGCAGTGCGCCCGCATGGACCGCCGAACCCACATAGCCGATCTCGATCCTGCCGATCTCGCCGCGACCGGCGCGGCGGCCCACCGCCTCTGCCTGCTCGAACTGGCGCAGCACGTTGCGCGCTTCGGCCAGGAAGATCGCGCCGGCCGAGGTCAGGGTGACCTCGCGTCGGCTGCGATCGAACAAGGGCGTACCCAGGCGACGTTCGATCTCCTGGATCTGCACGCTCAGCGTCGGCGTAGCGATGCCCAGGCGCATCGCGGCGCGTCCGAAATGCAGCTCCTCGGCCAGTGCGACGTAGTACTGCAGATGTCGACGTTCCATACGCGCCCGGTCGTTAGCTTGGGCCTAACGTACTTCAAGAACACGGGCAATGAAACAAACGATCGGAGCTGCTTGAATGAGCGTTGTTCTCCCACCCGAGTCCCTGGTGCCCCTCTCCCCTCCCCGCCGCAGGCCCAACTGGATCCTGATCATCGCCGCGCTCGGTTGCACGATGACAGTGCTGGAAACCAACGCCGTGGCCGTAGCGCTACCGACCATCGCGCGGGATCTGCAGGCTGACTTCGCCGACATCGAATGGGTGATCAGCTGCTACATCCTGTCCTTCACCTCGCTGCTGCTGCCTGCCGGTGCCATTGCCGATCGCCATGGTCGCCGGCGCGTGCTGTTGATCGGCATCGCGCTGTTCGCCATCTCATCGTTGACCTGTGCGTTGGCACCGACGGCCAGCGCCCTGTATCTGGCCCGCGCGTTCCAGGGCGTGGGTGCCGCCTTCCTGCTGGCGCCGTCACTGTCGGTGATCGGCCACGAATTCCACGAGGGCAAGCAACGCGACGACGCCTGGGCCTTCTGGGGAACGGCAATGGGCATGATGATGGTGCTCTCACCACTGATCGGCGGGCTGCTGTCCTCGCTGTGGGGATGGCGTTCGGTGTTCATCGCGATCCTGCCTTTCCTCGCCTTCCTGGCCTATGGTGCGATCCGCTGGGTTCCCGACTCCGCCGACACCGTGGTACGCCCACTGGATCCGCCCGGCATCATCACCTTCAGCATGGCGATCTTCGGCATCGTGTTCTTCCTCGTGGAAGGGCTCGCGCAGGGATGGACATCGATGGTGGCACTGGCCGGCCTGGGCCTGGGCATCGCGATGGGCGCGATGTTTGCCTGTATCGAACTCAAGCGTCGGCATCCGATGGTCGACCTGCGGCTGTTGGCCAGCCCCCGATTCGTCGGTGCACTCATCGCCATGATCGGCTACGCGGTCAGCGCCCAGGTGATGGCCTCGATGCTGCCGCAGTACCTGCAGAACGGCGTCGGCCTCAGTGCCCTGGCCACGGGTGCAGGCATGCTGCCGTTCGCCGCGGCGATGCTGCTGTTCCCAAGCGTGGGCAGGCGCCTCGGCCGTCGGTTCTCGAGTGAGATGGTGCTGGCCATCGGCCTGTCGGTCACTGCCGCCGGCAATGCGCTGGCCGGTATCGGTGCGTGGCACCACATGCCGGCGGTGGCACTGCTGGCGATGGTCATCATCGGCGCCGGCGGTGGCATCCTCAACGGCGAAACCTCCAAGGCCATCATCGGCTCGGCACCCCGCGACCGCGCAGGCATGGCCTCGGGCATCAGTGCCACGACGCGCTTCGTCGGCATCCTGCTCGGCTTCACGGTTCTCTCCAGCGCCTTGACCGTCGGCATCCGCGCCGGACTGTCAGCACAGGTTCCCGCAGGCGACGTCATGCGGCTGGCCGACAGTATTGCCACGGGTGCGCTGACCAAGGGAGCCTCGATCGATCTCGCACGAGCGATCTACAGCCAGGGGTTTGCCGCATCCCTGTGGACCGCCGCGGCTGCGGCGACGCTGGCCAGCCTGGCTGTTGCCCTGCTCAGGAAACGCGCCTGACCGCGGGTGGTGACAGACGCAGAAACGGCCAGGGCAGCACAAAGCTGCCCTGGCCGTGACGATGTGGGGGATGATCGCCAGATGCGATCAGGCAGCCTTCATCGCATGCTTGCGCGCGCGCATCACCGAGTGGCATTCCTGCACTTCCGGCAGCCACTGGGTCACTTCCTGGCGTACCGCCGGCGGCAGGTCGTTGTCCTTCAGCACGTCCTTGAACGCGCCCAGCAGGCGATCCTCGGACTCTTCAAGTTCGGCCACGTAGCCGTAGTTGGTGTCACCGAAGGCAGCGCGCACCTTGCCGTAGAACTGCTGCATGGAACCAACCATGGTGCCGTGCTCGGCCGGCTTGCCACCGGTGGCGGCCACCGAGCTGCTCAGGGAGGACACGATGCGGCCCTTCACCCCGGCAATGCGGACGAACAATGCCGACAGCTCGGCATCCTTCACCTTGGTTGCGGCTTCCTCGTAGAAGGACTTGCCATCACGTGCGATCTCGATCAGGTCGTTGAGGCGATGCTCGATGGTGGACTGG
>Ga0157371_10006073_pt1 | contig 10048 bp, 9 predicted proteins | sample C45metaG_FD_113462 | JGI IMG/M metagenome (GOLD analysis project Ga0157371, IMG submission 113462) | Corn rhizosphere microbial communities from Kellogg Biological Station, Michigan, USA - C4-5 metaG | ecosystem: Host-associated > Plants > Roots > Rhizosphere > Soil | place: USA: Michigan...
GGCATCGGGTACGCGCTTGCTGACGACTTTCAGGTCCGACAGCATCAAGGTGTCGGCGTCGGAATCCTGCACCAACACGCCGCCACCGACGCTGCGCAACTGACGCTGCACGGTGGCGGCCGATGCCTCGGGCCATTCGCCGGTGGCGAGTGCGCGCACGTTCGGTTTCTTGCGCAACGCTGCCAACGCATCTTCGTCGAATGCAGGCGCCACCAGCACTTCGACGAATTGTCTGGCGAGGATTTGCTTCACCAGCGCGCCGTCGATCGGCCGGTTGAAGGCGATGATGCCGCCGAACGCGGACGTCGCATCGCACGCAAACGCGCGCTCGTACGCGCGCAAGGGATCCGGATCCAGGGCCACGCCGCACGGATTGGCGTGCTTGACGATCACGCACGCGGGCGTCTTGTCGAAGGCCTTCACGCATTCCAGCGCAGTATCGGCATCGACGAAGTTGTTGTACGACATTTCCTTGCCGGTGAGCACGGAAGCGCCCGCGACCGTGCCGGCGGTCGGCCGACCGTCCAGGTACAGCGCCGCGGCCTGGTGCGGATTCTCGCCGTAGCGCATTTCCTGCGCGCGGTGCAGCGCGAGGTGCAGGGTAGGCGGGTACGCCTCGCCGGGTTCGCCATCGGTACTCGTCGCCAGCCAGTCCGCGATCATGCCGTCGTAGCGCGCGGTATGCGCGAACACCTTCGCCGCGAAACGGCGGCGTTGTTCGAACGAAGTGCCGCCGTCGCGCCGCAGCGTTTCGACCAGCTGACCGTAGTCGGCCGGATCGCAGACCACGGCAACGCGCTCGTGGTTCTTGGCGCCCGCGCGCAACATCGCGGGACCGCCGATGTCGATCTGCTCGATCGCGTCTTCGTAAACCACGCCCGCATGTGCGACGGTATGCGCGAACGGATACAGGTTGACGATCAACAGGTCGATTGGCGTGATCGAATGATCCAGCATCACCGCGTCGTCGATGCCGCGCCGGCCCAGCAGGCCGCCATGCACCTTGGGGTGCAGCGTCTTGACGCGGCCGTCCATGATTTCCGGGAAGCCGGTCAGCTCACTGACATCGCGCACCGGAATGCCGGCTTGCCGCAACGCTTTTGCGCTGCCGCCGGTGGAAACGATTTCGATGCCCAGCGCGTGCAGGGCGCCACCGATATCGGCGAGGCCGGTCTTGTCGGAAACACTGAGCAGCGCGCGGCGTGCGGTGATGATGCCCGATCCTGTCATGGAGGTGCGAGATTCCCTGTGTTCAAACGATGCCGAGTTCGCGCAGTTTCTTGCGCAGCGTGGCGCGATGGATGCCCAGCACGTCGGCCGCGCGGCTCTGGTTGCCCTCGCTCCACGCCAGCACTTCGCGCAGCAGCGGCGCTTCGACTTCGCGCAGCAGCCGCGCGTACAGGCCTTCGCGGCAGGGCGTGCCGTTGAGGTCGGCGAGGTAGCGGCGCACGTTCGATGCCATGCATTCGCCCAGCGTCGGGTTGCCGATGCGTGGCGATTCAGCCTGGACGGTGGGCACGGAATGCAGGGAGCGGGTATCCACGATTGACCGGAGCTTGGACAAGGCGCGCGTGCCCCGCGGGCCAGCGCGAACGAACGAGTTTAGCAGCGCCGGACAGGCGCGCGTCCAGCGCGTTCATTCGAAACCGAAGTGGAAGGACACCGCGCGCTTGCCTGGATCGGCGACTGCGAAAGCCACCGCCGCGGTCGTGCCCGCGGCGATGCCGGCGCCGCGCCGCGCCGCATCGGGCATGTATTCGACCGGCCGGAAGCGGCGCATTGCGACCACGTTGTTGTCGAGGTCGGTCAGTTCGACCACCACGATCGGCCACGGCTGGCGATACGGCGCGTCGTTGCGGAACGTCGCGGTGATCGCGAGCGCGCCGGCCGCGTCGGGATCGGGGCGGATGTCGCGCGACAGCAATTCGAGTTTCGCGGTATCCCGGATCGGCGGCAGCCGGCAATCGAGTCGCGTGCACACGCGCACGGCTTGCACCTGCGTGGCCGGGTCGCGCACCAGCGCCACGCGACTGGCCCACGCGACCTGCGCCGCCAATGCGAGCGCCAGCACCGCGCAACCGGTCGCCCACAGCCAGTCGCTGCGGCGGATGCGTCGTGGTCGTGGCGGGACGTATACCGGCTCGGCGGCGCTGGCAGGTTCCGCGCTGTTGGGCGGTTCGTCCCGGCGTTCCGCCGATGTGCCGGCTTCTTCGAGCGTGGCTCCGGCATCCGGTGGCCGCCCGTCATCAATGCGAAGCTGGTCTTCCGGAAACCATGAATCGGGATCGGATTCGGCTTCGGCAGGGGCAGGCGGAATGGCGGCGACGATACCGTCCACGGATTCCGCCGGAGCATCGTCCGGAGTGGGCGGCTTGGTCTCGTCGCTCGCCAACGGCTCGTCGGAAGGCGCAATGTCGGCGACGTCCACGTCGGGAACTTCCAATCCCCACGCGTCGGTGAACGGTTCGGATTCGGCCGCTTCGATGTTGGTGGGCGCGGGTACGGGCAGATCGAGCTCGGCGGCTGCCGCGGGAATGATGTCGAGTTCGGCAAAGGTCGTCTGCACTGGCAGGTCGGTGAGTTGCCATGCCGGATCGCTTTGGATAACTTCGGGCGGAATGCCTGCCGCGTCCGCAATCAATGCGCGGGCGCGATCTCCCGAAAGCGCGTCGAGCCATGCCTCGTCTGGTTGCGCCGTCACGGATTGGCCACCCGGCAGTGGCGTCTGCGACGCAGATTTGCGCGAAGGCTTCGCCGCCGCCTGCACGGCTTCCGGCGATACCGCCAACGTCAATATTGGCGCGAGGGCTTCGGGGTCATGTTCAGGCATTGCGGCCTCGGACCCGGCAGGCAAAGTGTCGCTGAGGGTGCGCAGCGCATCGAAGCGTTCCGCGCAATGCCCGCAGCGGACAATGCCGAGCGAGGCCTGCAAGGCATCCTCGCTGATCTCGAAGATCGTGCGGCACTGCGGGCACTGGGTGTACATGCCGCGATTGTAGGCGACTGCGAGAGCGGCGATGTGCTACTTGCGCACGCCGTCGATGCGAATCCAGTCTTCGCGGCGGGTGGCGCCCAGATTCGCGAAGCCGCAGCCGTGATAACGATCCAGCAGTTCGTCTTCCTGTCCGCCCAGAATGCCCGACAGCGCCAGCGGCGCCCCCGGTTTGCAGAGCGATGCAAAATGCGGCGCGAGTTCGCCGAGCGGTCCGGCGAGGATGTTGGCGACGAACACGTCGGCGTGCGCATCCGCCGGCAATGCATCCGGCAAGCAAACCTGCAGGCGGTCCGCGACACCGTTCCGCGCGGCGTTGTCACGCGTGGCGATGAGCGCCTGCGGGTCGTTGTCCACGCCGATCGCGCGCGCGGCGCCGAGTTTCAGTGCGGCGACCGCGAGTACGCCCGAACCGCTGCCGTAATCAATGACGGTTTTATCTTCCAGATCGAGACCGTCCAGCCATTCGAGGCACAGCGCGGTGGTCGGATGCGTGCCGGTGCCGAAGGCGAGGCCGGGGTCGAGACGCACGATGGTGGAGTCACGGTCATCCGTCGGCGGTTCGACGTTCCACGGGTAAATCCACAACCGCCGGCCGAAGCGCATCGGCTGGTAGCGATCCATCCATGCGCGTTCCCAATCCTCGTCGGCGACTTCGCGAAAGGCGATGCGATCCGGCGCGAGCTCCGGCAGCGTATCGTGCAGCAGGTGCACGAGGCCACGACGGTCGGCATCGGCTTCGAACAACCCAAGCAATGTGAGTGAAAGCCACAGCGGTGTTTCGCCCACGCCCGGTTCGAAGATGGCGGCTTCGTCAGATGTGTCGGCGTCGGCGTCCATCAGCGTCACCGACAGCGCGCCGAGCTCCTCCAGCGCGGCTTCGGCGCGCGGTTGCTGCGCGGCATCGATCGTGAGTTGGAGTTCGAGCCATGGCATAACAAAGTAAAGGGCAAGTCGCTCGCGCTGCGAGCGACTTCTCGTCTCGTCAGCTTCCCAACCCCATCCCTTTTTCTCTCTGTTCGCGGATGCGTTTTTCGAGGTAATGGATGTTGCGGCCACCATGCTTGAAGCCTGAGTCGGCCATGATGCGCTGCTGCAGCGGCAAGTTGGTCTTGACGCCTTCGATCACGGTTTCGCTGAGCGCGGTGCGCATGCGCGCGATCGCGGTCTTGCGGTCGAAGCCATGCACGATCAGCTTGCCGATCATCGAGTCGTAGTTCGGCGGGATTTTGTAGCCGTCGTACAAATGCGTGTCGATGCGCACGCCCGGGCCGCCCGGTGCCTCGAAGCGTTTCACCGTACCGGGACTTGGCATGAAGGTGTCGGGATCTTCCGCATTGATGCGACACTCGATCGCGTGGCCGTGCGGCTCGATGTCTTCCTGCTTGATCGACAGTGGCTGGCCCGCCGCGATCAGCAACTGCTCGCACACCAGGTCCACGCCGGTGATCAATTCGGTCACCGGGTGTTCGACCTGGATGCGGGTGTTCATCTCGATGAAGTAGAAACGCCCGTCCTGGAACAGGAACTCGAACGTGCCGGCGCCGCGGTAGCCGATGCGGATGCAGGCATCCGTGCAGATCTTGCCGATATCGGCGCGCATTTCAGGCGTGATGCCCGGCGCGGGCGCTTCCTCGACGACCTTCTGGTGGCGGCGTTGCATCGAGCAGTCGCGCTCGCACAAGTGGATGGCGTTGCCCTGGCCGTCCGCCAGCACCTGGATTTCCACATGGCGCGGGTTCTCGAGGAATTTCTCCATGTACACCATGTCGTTGCCGAACGCGGCGCGGGCTTCCGCGCGCGTCGTCGCGATCGCGTTGCCGAGATGCGCTTCGGTATGCACGTCGCGCATGCCGCGTCCGCCGCCGCCACCCGCGGCCTTGATCAGCACCGGATAGCCGATCTCGCGCGCGATCCGCATGTTGCGTTCGACGTCGTCGTCGAGCGGACCGTCGGAACCCGGTACGCACGGCACGCCGGCCGCTTTCATGGCCTTGATCGCTTCGACCTTGTCGCCCATCATGCGGATGGTTTCGGCGCGCGGACCGACGAACACGAACCCCGATTGCTCGACCTGTTCGGCGAAATCGGCGTTCTCGGAAAGAAACCCGTAACCCGGGTGGATCGCCGAGGCGTCGGTGATTTCCGCCGCGGCGATGATGGCCGGGATGTTGAGGTAGCTCTTCGCTGAAGGTGCCGGGCCGATGCAGATGGATTCGTCCGCCATGCCCACGTGCTTGAGGTTGCTGTCGGCGGTCGAATGCACCGCGACCGTCTTGATGCCCATGGTCTGGCAGGCGCGCAACACGCGCAGCGCGATTTCGCCGCGATTGGCAATGAGGACTTTGTCAAGCATGGGATTCGGGATTCGAGATTCGGGATTGGGAAAAATGAGGATCCGATGCTCGTGCGCTTCGCGCATCTACTGAGCGGATCAGGGCGTTGAGCCTTGCGAATGTATGATCCAGCAACTCGAATAACGCGGTGTCACTCTCCATGTATCCGATTCGGATCGCAATTTGAAGCTGGGTTTCGAGTTCAGACAAAGAACCTCGTGAGATTGACAAGAAACGCAGGTATTCGGCGCGCGAGCGCGGCGCGGCGCCTTCGGCAATGTTGGACGGCACGCTTACGGCTGAACGTCTCACCTGCATGGTCGGTCCGAAACGTTCGCTATCAGGAAAGCGATGGGAGACTCGATACGTGGCCTCGACGAGATTCATCGCGTCTTGCCAGACATCGAGTCGCTCGTGCGGACGTCGTGACGAATCCCGAATCTCCATTCCCGGATCCCGGCTCCTCAGCCAATCACGAACAACGGTTGATCGAATTCCACGGCCTGGCCGTTCTCGGCCACGATGGCAACCACGGTGCCGGCGACTTCGGCATCGATCTGGTTGAACATCTTCATGGCCTCGATGACCCCCAGCGGGTCGCCGACCCTGACCTGCTGGCCGACCTTGACGAACGGTTCCGCGCCGGGCGAAGCGGCGGCATAGAAAGTGCCGACCATGGGCGAGCGCACGACCGTGCCGGGCGGCAAACCGGGTTCTGTCGACGCGGCGGTCGCGGTGGACGCCGCTGTGGCGGTCGACGCCGGCGCCGAGACGGGTGCGGCCACGACCGGTGCGGGCGCCGCGATCATCTGCGGCGCGATGGCGCCTGCGGTGGGAAAGCGCGACAGGCGCACGACTTCTTCGCCTTCCTTGATCTCCAGTTCGGAGAGGTTCGACTCTTCCAGCAGTTCGATGAGCTTTTTGACTTTTCTGAGATCCATGTCGGTCTCGCTGTATACGTGAAAAGAATCAGGCGCCGGCCAGCCGCTTGATGGCGGCGTCCAGCGCGTAGCGGTAACTGTCCGCGCCGAACCCGGCGACGACGCCCACGGCCAGGTCGGAAAAATACGACTGGTGGCGGAACGCTTCGCGCGCGTGCGGATTGGAAAGATGCACCTCGATGAACGGAATCGCCACGGCGGCCAGTGCGTCGCGCAGCGCCACCGAGGTGTGGGTGAAGGCGGCCGGGTTGATCAGGATGAAGGCGGTCGTGTCGCGCTTGGCCGCCTGCACCCGATCGACCAGTTCGTGCTCGGCATTCGATTGGTGAGTGGTCAGCGTGTGCCCAGCCGCTTCGGCCTGGCGCATCAGCATGGCGTCGATGTCGGCCAGCGTGGTGCGGCCATACACCTCCGGCTCGCGTTCGCCGAGCAGGTTGAGGTTGGGGCCATGGAGGGCCAGAATCTTCGCCACGCTTCAGCAGAGCCTGCCGGGATCGGAAGCCGCGAAGTCTGAACTGTCATTCACGGTTTGTCCAGCGTTGTGCGTTGGATCGCTGGAGTTTGGCGACGTTGGGGTATATTTGTCCGATCATCCATGATCGCGGCTTCGCGCGATGCAAAGACAGGACTTTTGATTTGAGCGGCCTCATGAGGCCACAGCGGCCATCAGAGCCGCCATCCATGGCCAAGGGCTCCGTGGCCTGGCTTTCACGACAGCGGTTTTCTAGGGTTGGACCGCCGCGGCTCGGTGCAGCCAGTCGTCGAGCAATCCTTCATCCAGTGGCCCCAATCTGGTTTCCAGGATGCGCCCGTCGCGGCCGATCAGGACACTGTACGGGAGCAAGCCTGCGGTATCCCCGAAGACGGTCGTGGGCAGCGGATCGGCGTCGATGCCGGTCAGGATCGGATAACCGACAGCCATGCGTTTCAGGAATGTCTCTGCCGATTGCGGTTGTTCCATCGCTACGCCGACGACTTGCATGCCGTCCGCCGCGTGGTCGCGCTGGAATTTCGCCAGCATCGGCATTTCCCTGAGGCACGGCACACACCAGCTGGCCCAGAAGTTCAGCAGCACGGCCTTGCCATGCCACCGTGCGAGGGTGGTGGGGTGGCCTTGCAGGTCGGGCAAGGTGTAGCCGCTGACAGCATCGCCCACCGACAGCGTCTCGACGCCGGCCGGCGCGGGCGGCTGCTCCGGCATCTGGCGCATCCAGCGGTTCTGCAGCCACCAGCCACCGGTGGCGGCAAGGCAGGCGAGGACGAGGATCAGGATCGTGCGACGATCCATCATCGCGCGGCGGATTCCAATGCGGTGCGAACCAGCGATGCCGTCAGCACGGTCGGCAACGCGCGACCCGCGCCACCGCCCCGCGGATAGATCACATACAGCGGCACGCCGGGCGAATGGAACTGCTTGAGGTAAGCGCCGATCTCGGGATCGACGTCGGTCCAGTCGCCCTTCATGTACACCGCGCCGGTTTCCTGCAGCAGCTTCCGGAACCCGCGCGTGTTCAGCACCGCGTATTCGTTGGCTTTGCAGGTGACGCACCAGTCGGCGCCGATGTCCACGAACACGGGCGTGCCCGTGTCACGCAGCGATTGCAGTTTCGCGGCGCTGAAAGCCACGCTGCTGTCATCCGCTGCCGCCGTGCGCACGGGCGGCGCCACGCGCGCGACCGCGTAAAGCGACGCCAGCCCCGCCAGTGCGAGTACCAGCGTGAAAACGTGTCCAACCCTGCGTGCCGGACCGCCGCGGGCATGCCACCAGAACGCCGCGGCCAGCAATACCATTGCCACCAGTACCAACGCCACCGCGTCGGCACCGCGCTGGTGCGCGAGTACCCAAACCAGCCACACCGCCGACAGGTACATCGGGAACGCGAGGATCTGTTTCAGCGTTTCCATCCAGCCGCCGGGTTTCGGCAGCAGCCGCGCCAACGCAGGCACCAACCCGATCAACGTGAGCGGCAGCGCCAGCCCGATGCCCAGCATCAGCATCACCAGCAATTCGTGCGCGGCCGGTGCCACGAACGCGTAGGCCAGCGCCACGCCCATGAACGGTGCAGTACAGGGGCTGGCCACGATCACCGCCAGCACGCCGGTGAAGAAGTGTCCGACCGCACCGCCGCGTCGCGTCAAGCCCGTGCCGACATTGCCGAGGCTGCTGCCGAACTGCACCACGCCCGACATCGACAGCCCCACCGCGAACAGCACGAAGGCCAACACCGCGACGATCAACGGCTGCTGCAGTTGCGTACCCCAGCCGACCGCATGACCGGCGCCACGCAAACCGAGGATCGCGAGGCCGATCGCGAGGAACGTGGCGATCACACCCGCCGCGTAGGCCAGCGCGCCGACGCGCGCACGCTGGCGCGACTCGCCGCTTTCCAGCACGCCGCCTGCCTTGATCGCCAGCACCGGCAACACGCATGGCATCAGGTTCAGGATCAGCCCGCCCACGAAGGCCAGCAGCAGCGCGAACGCCAAGCCCATGTTGATCTGGTTTGCGGTCTGCGCGCCGGATTCCGGCGTCGCCGAAGTGGGTGCGGCCGAAGCTGCCGCCAGCGATGCGGTCACCGAGTCGCGCGGCGCGCCGCCATTGATCGCGCTGTCACCGCCCGTCGCGCCCACCGGACCGCCGCCGGACGTCGGCAGGGTGAAGGTTTCGGTATTCGGCGGGTAACAGATCTTGGGTTCGACTTCGTGGCAACCCTGATAGGTCACGGCCACCTTCAGCGTCGCGGGCATGACGCCCGCTGCGCCGTAGGGCAGCGACGCCTCCACCGCGTCGTGATAAATCTCCACGTCGCCGAGATAGGGATCGTGCTCCTTGATGCCCGCGGGGGTTTGCAGGGCACCGGCCGTCACGCCGGCCGTCAGGATCTTGGCGTGGATGCGCCCGCGGTAGAGGTAATAGTGCGGCGCGATGTCGAAGTGCAGGTTGATCGTGTCGGGCTTGGCGATCACCGGCTTCAACGCGAACGCCTGGGTGACCGGCAGCAGGCCGTCGCCGGGACTGGTGCTTTGCGCGAACGCGCCCGTGGCGGCGAGCAGCAATGTCGCCAGCAGGATGAAGCGGGGGAAAAGACGTTCAGATGACATGGCGTTGACCGTAGCATGAGACCGGCGCGGGGCGCGCCGGTTCATCGCAAGTCGCTATTTTCGCAGGCGGGAGCCGGTGCCGCCACTCACGGCTGCGCGGTTTCTTTCACCAGCCAATCCAGATACACCGGAAGGCCAGTGGCGATATCCAGCGCGATCAGTTCCGGCACCTCGTAGGGGTGCAGTTCGATCAGACGCGTGCGCAGCGTGTCAAACCGCTCGTGGGTGGTCTTGATGAGCAGCAGCACTTCGGTGTCTTCGTGGACTTCACCCTGCCAGCGATAGGTCGATCGGATCCCCGGAACCCGGTTCACGCAGGCTGCCAGCCGTTCCTCGACCAGCACGCGGGCGATCCGCTCGGCGGTGTCGGCGTCTGGGCAGGTGGAAAGGCAGAGCAGGGGCATGGACATAGAGCGTAGCGCAGGACATCCCTCCGCCGCTGCGCGGCGACCCCCCTTCGAAACGAAGGGGGATTGAGGGGGATGGCTCTTGAAACCGGACTTTCCGGCCCTACAATTAGCACTCACCGTTGTTGAGTGCTAACAACGTCAACCCCCCTTTTCATCCCCAACGCAGCTGGAGTCACCATGAAGCTTCGTCCATTGCACGACCGCGTCATCGTCAAGCGCCTCGAGGCGGAAACCAAGTCCGCCGGCGGCATCGTCATCCCCGACACC
>Ga0157371_10006075_pt1 | contig 10045 bp, 9 predicted proteins | sample C45metaG_FD_113462 | JGI IMG/M metagenome (GOLD analysis project Ga0157371, IMG submission 113462) | Corn rhizosphere microbial communities from Kellogg Biological Station, Michigan, USA - C4-5 metaG | ecosystem: Host-associated > Plants > Roots > Rhizosphere > Soil | place: USA: Michigan...
AGTCGGTTTTCTGCAAACCTGCGCAACCAGTCAACACACTGGTTAGCAGAACCAAGGGTAATGCTGTGCGAACTATGCTCATCTAGTTTTCTCCTGAGGGGATCGGCTTAAAACCGATTCAGGGAGTAAAGACCGGAGTTTTAATCTCCGCCAGCAATAGGCCATTGCTCTTTTCGCCCCGTGTTCACGTCAGATGACAGCTTTTAGAGCAAACCCGCTCTAGGCCCGGACGTTTGGGCAGGCTAGTCTTGGCGACTCTGAATGAGGATCTTCGATGATTGCAGGTATTTCTTCGCGCACGCCCCAGCAGGCGTTGGCCGCTTTGCTTGATCGTTACGCCCCTGCGCGTCTGCTGTTGATTGGCGCCAGCGAGTTCCCCGCCCTGGAAGCCTTCAAGCAGGCGCACCCGGACAGTTGCGTTGCGCACGCCACGCCCGGACCGTTGCCGACCGAGTTGGCGGCACAACGGTTTGATCTGGCGCTGGTGGTCGATTGCCTCGAACACTTGCCCAAGCGCGACGGTCTGAACTTGCTTGGAGGGATCCGCAACCTTAACGCCAGCCGTATTGCAGTGCTGGCGGATTTGCCGGCCAGTGGCTGGCAGGAGACGGACTTTTTTTCCCTGGCCCTGCAAGCCAGCGAACGCTTCCAGCGCGACGAACAAGTGTTGACGCTGTTTACTTACGATCTGCTTGACTACAAACAGGTCCCCGACTGGCTCAATTCAAGGTTCTGGGCCAATCCGGAAAACTTCGGGAAATACTGGTGGTAACGCAATGAGTACATCCATTTGCCCTTGCGGCAGCGGCACCCTGCTCGATGCCTGCTGCGGCCATTACCATGCCGGGCATCCGGCGCCGTGTGCCGAAGCCTTGATGCGCTCGCGCTACAGCGCCTACGTGCTGGGGCTGATCGACTATCTGGTGGCGACCACCCTGCCCGCGCAGCAGGCAGGCCTGGATCGCAAATCCATCAGTGACTGGAGCGCGCGAAGCACCTGGCTGGGTCTTGAGGTGGAAAGCTCCGAGGTATTCGGCGGCCAGCCGGAACATGCGTTCGTGACTTTCACCGCGCGCTGGCACGACGGCACCGGCGAACACAGCCATCGCGAGCGCTCTTCGTTCGTGCAGAACGCCGGCCACTGGTACTTCATCGACCCCACCGTGCCACTCAAGGCCGGGCGCAATGACGCCTGTCCGTGCGCCAGCGGGCAGAAATTCAAGAAGTGTTGCGCAGGGTATTTCGGCGCGTGAGGTGAGCTAAAAGGATCGCTTCAGATCGGCAGAGGTGCGCCGCCCCATTCAGCAGCGGTGAAGGCGGTGATCTTTTCCGTCTAGACTGGGGCTCAAGGGAGAAATACCGCCATGATCACCCAGCGACTCGCACGCTATCTGTTCACCTTGTTCCTGCTGTCAGGACTTAGCGGCTGCGCGTCGTGGTTCGGCAACGATGAGCCGGACCCGCAAGTGCATCTTGTCCAGGTCGAAGTCGTGCGGGCCAAGCTGCTGGAGCAGAAATTCATCCTGCACTTTCGCGTCGACAATCCAAACGACAGCGACCTGACCGTGCGCAGCCTTGAGTACCGCATTCACTTGGGCGACATGCTACTGACTGAGGGCGAACACGAACACTGGTTCACGGTCGGCCCCAAACACAGCGCTTATTTCAAAGTGCCGATCCGCACCAACCTGTGGCCCAAGGTCCGGGATCTGGTGAAAATGCTGAAAAAACCCGATCAACCGATCCCCTATCGTCTGGAAGGTGAACTGGAAACCGGCTTATTCATCGCGCACTACGTGCACCTGGCGCGCAATGGCGTGATAATCCCCGCCGATTTAATTCCGGAGAAAACCCGATGACCCAGCAACCCCATGTCCATGGTCCTGACTGCAACCACGATCATGACCATCAAGACCATCAAGACCATCACGACCACCATGATCACGACCATGGCCATGTCCACGGCCCGAACTGCGGCCACGCTCACCAGGAACCGGTGCGCAACGCCCTGAAAGACGTTGGCCGCAACGACCCTTGCCCTTGCGGCAACGGCAAGAAATTCAAGAAGTGCCACGGCGCGTAATGCTTGGGGCGAAATTCTTTTTCGCCTGTTGAATCGCTATCGAGGGCAAGCCCGCTCCCACACTGGTTCTGTGAACGACGAAGATCCCTGTGGGAGCGAGCTTGCTCGCGATGACGTCGGCACACTCACTATCAATTTGTCAGTAACACAGCCTTCGCTCGCGTAGTTTTCAATCAGCCATCAAAATCTGCGTGCTGCTGACGACCGTCGCATACTCCCCGTGCAAATTCCCCAGCGACATCGCATGCACGTCCTCGGCTGATCGCAGCTGACCAAAATAATCCGCCTTGTCGAACGTGAAGCACGCATCCTCCGCCACCCAAGCGTCAAACCCCAGGTTGCCGGCCGTTCGCGCCGTGGATTCGACCGAGTTGTTGGTTGCAACACCGACAATCACCAACTGATCGATCCCCGCCTCGCGCAAACTCGCGGCAAGCCCGGTGGCACAAAACGCATCCGGCACCTGCTTCTTAATCAGTTGCTCGCCTGTCTGTGGAGCGAACCGCTCCTGAAACTCCACGCCCGATTGCTCAGGCCAGAACACCGAATCCGGTGAACGGGACAGGTGCTGCACATGAATCACCGGGCGCCCGGTGCGCCGCCAATACGCGAGCAAATCGAGAATTCGTTCCTCAGCCCGAGGATTATTTCGACGACCCAATCTGGGCTGCAGGATGCCTTTTTGCTGGTCGATGATGATCAACGCTGCGTTGGTCTTGAGCTCCATGCCGACTTTTCTCACACAAGGTCATTGAATTTCACGCACTTGAGCATCACCTCCTCTTACAGGCAAGCCCTCGAACGCAAACAGGACGACCTGATGCCCGCGGTCGCTGTCCGACCTTAATGACGTCTCTTGATTTGGAGTACTGCATGATCGACCTGTATTACTGGACTACCCCCAACGGCCACAAAATCTCGATTTTCCTGGAAGAAGCCGGCCTGCCGTACAACGTGCACCCGATCAACATCAGCAAAAATGAGCAGTTCCAGCCGCATTTTCTTAAAATCTCCCCGAACAACCGGATCCCGGCCATCGTCGACCATGAGCCAGTCGATGGCGGCGAACCGTTGTCGGTGTTCGAATCGGGTGCAATTTTACTGTACCTGGCAGAGAAAACCGGTCAGTTCCTGCCCAAAGACCTGCGTGGTCGCCAGCTAGCGCTGCAGTGGTTGTTCTGGCAAATGGGTGGCCTGGGGCCGATGGCCGGGCAAAATCATCACTTCAGCCAGTTCGCGCCGGAGAAAATCCCCTACGCGATCAAGCGTTACGTAGACGAAACCGCCCGCCTGTATGGGGTTCTGGACAAGCAACTGGCGAACAACGCGTTTGTCGCCGGCAGCGAATACAGCATTGCCGACATGGCGATTTACCCCTGGATCGTTTCCCACAAGTGGCAGAGCCAGAACCTGGAGGACTTCCCGAATGTGTTGCGCTGGTTCAACAACATCCAGGATCGTCCTGCGACGGTGAAGGCCTACGCGCTGGCTGCCAAGGTGAATCCACCAAAACCCTGACCCAGGATCGTTCCCTCGCTTTGAAGATTGTTCCCACGCAGAGCGTGGGAACGATCATCGCGAAGAAATAACCCTGCCGCCGCTTGCGCGGTCCCCTCCTGCTCACTAACGTAGCGGCTTTATTGCGCCTCTACCCCCGCAGGAGCTTTGCCATGGCCTCGCCAGCCCTTACACATTTCATTCCCCGGTTCGGCGTTGCCGCAGCAGTAGCCAGTGTTTTGAGCCTGACCGGTTGTCAGACCTGGAACACTCAGGACACCCTCCCGCCGACCACCGGCGTGCAACCGCTCAAGGGCCTGGCACAGAACGTCTCGGTGCGCCGCAATGCCATGGGCATGCCGCTGATCGAAAGCAACAGCTTCCACGACGCGCTGTTCAGCCTCGGTTACGTCCACGCCAGCGACCGCATCACGCAGATGGTCACCCTGCGCCTGCTGGCCGAAGGCCGTCTGGCGGAAATGTCCGGTGCCGACCTACTCGATGCCGACCGTTACATGCGTGCCGTCAATCTGAAGAAAAGCGCCGGTGAGTTGTACAAGGCGTCTTCGCCGCGCCTCAAACGCTTCTTTGAAGTCTATGCCCGCGGTGTCAACGCTTACCTGTTCCGCTACCGCGACAAGCTGCCGGCCGACCTCGCTGCCACAGGTTACAAGCCTGAATACTGGAAACCGGAAGACTCGGCGCTGATTTTCTGCCTGCTGAATTTCAGCCAGTCCGCCAACCTGCCAGAAGAAATTGCCTCGCTGGTGCTGGCCCAGACGGTCACCACCGACAAGCTCCCGTGGCTGACGCCATCCGCGCCCGATGAAAAACTGCCGGTCGCCGAAGCCGAAAAACTTCAAGGCATCAAACTCAATGGCGCCATTCCAGGGCTGACCGAGATCAGCAAAGCCACCGGCCAACTGTCCGACCTGAACCTGCTGGGCGCCGCCTCGTCGAACAACTGGGCCATCGGTCCGCAACGCAGCCGCAGTGGCAAAAGCCTGCTGGCCAGCGACATTCATGGCCCGTTGGGCGTGCCGTCATTATTCAGCTACGTGCAGATTCGCGCCCCTAAATACCAGGCCTCTGGCGTGACCGTTGCCGGTTTGCCGATGGTTCTCGGCGGTTTCAACGGCAAAGTGGCGTGGAGCATGACGGCAGTCATGGGCGACAACCAGGACCTGTTCCTGGAAAAAATCAAACGTCAGGGCAATGGCCTCACCTATGAGGTCAACGGCAAATGGCAACCAGTGGTCGTGCGCAACGAAACCTACTTCGTCAAAGGCCGGCAGCCAATTCGCGAAGCGGTGTATGAAACACGCCACGGGCCGTTGCTCAACAGCGTCCAAGGCACAACGCTGGCCAATGGACTGGGCCTGGCCCTGCAGACGCCAAGCTTCACTGACGACAAGACCCTGGACGCGTTTTTCGATCTGTCGCGCGCTCAAACGGTCGAGAAAGCCTCGGACGCCAGTCGTGAAATCCGCGCCATCGCCCTGAACCTGGTGTTCGCCGACGCCAGCAACATCGGCTGGCAGGTCACCGGTCGCTACCCGAACCGTCGCGAAGGCGAAGGCCTGCTGCCGTCGCCGGGCTGGGAAGGTCGTTACGATTGGGACGGTTACGCCGACCCGATGCTGCACCCGTACGATCAGGACCCTGCCCAAGGCTGGCTCGGCACCGCCAACCAGCGGGTCATTCCCCATGGCTATGGCATGCAGCTGTCCAATTCATGGTCGGCGCCGGAGCGTGGCGAACGCATGGCTGAACTGGCCGGCGTGGGCAAACACGACACGCGCAGCATGATCGCGATGCAATACGACCAGACCACCACCTTCGCTGCCAAACTGAAAAAGATGTTTGAGGCCCCGGGCATGGCCCAGCCGCTCAAACAAGCCATCGAAGCATTGCCCGTTGCCGATCGCGCCAAGGCGCACGAGGCTTACACGCGCCTGATGGCGTTCGACGGCAAACTCAGCCAAACCTCCGCCGACGCGGCGATTTACGAGCTGTTCCTGCAGGAAAGCGCCAAGCAGATCTTCCTCGACGAACTGGGCCCGGAAACCAGCCCGGCGTGGAAAGCTTTTATTGCCAACGGCAAGTTGTCCTACGCGGCACAGGCCGATCACCTGTTGGGGCGTGAAGACAGCCCGTTCTGGGATGACGTGCGCACGCCACAAAAAGAAGACAAGCCGACCATCCTCGCCCGCAGTCTGGCAGCGGCGATCAGCGCCGGTGACAGTCAACTGGGTGGCGATCACAAGGCCTGGCAATGGGGCAAATTGCACCGCTATGAATGGAAGAATGCCAGCGGCCAGACCGTACGCGGTCCTCTCGCAGCGGGTGGCGATCACACCACGCTGAACACGTCGGCGTTCGCGTGGGGCCAGGATTTCAACACGACGCTGGCGCCCGCCATGCGCTTTATCGTCGATTTCGCCCAGGCCGAACCGTTGATGGGGCAGAACAGCACGGGGCAATCCGGCAACCCGGCGAGCCCGAATTACCTGAACAGCGTTGATCCTTGGCTCAAGGGGCAATACATGAGCCTGCCGATGCAGCCGCAGAACTTTGACAAGGTTTACGGCAACACCCGGTTGACCCTGACGCCCGGCAAGTAAGGCAAAAGGCAAGATTGATCGTTCCCACGCTCTGCGTGGGAATGCAGCCCGTGACGCTCCGCGTCACTGGACGCAGAGCGTCCCTTGAGGCATTCCCACGCAGAGCGTGGGAACGATCATTTCATCGCCCATGAAATTTCGATAGAACTTCTGGCTTCGCGCAAACCTCATAGCTAACAAGTCCCTCCATTTTGGTAACAACATGGATCTTGTTATCGCGCGTCCTGAAGGTTTGTACTGCCCCGCCGGCGATTTCTATATCGACCCGTGGCGGCCGGTCGAGCGTGCCGTCATCACCCACGCCCACGGCGACCACGCCCGTGGTGGCAATCAGCATTACCTGGCGGCCGCCCCCGGTGAAGGGATATTGCGTGCGCGACTGGGACAGGACATCAACCTGCAAACCCTGCCCTACGGCCAGCGGTTACTGCATCACGGCGTCACCTTGAGTTTTCACCCGGCAGGCCATGTGCTCGGTTCGGCACAGGTGCGCTTGGAATACGGCGGTGAAGTCTGGGTTGCTTCCGGGGATTACAAGATCGAACCGGATGGCACCTGTGCGCCGTTCGAACCGGTGCATTGCCACACATTCATCACCGAATCGACGTTCGGCCTGCCGATTTATCGCTGGCAGCCCCAGGCGCAGGTTTTTTCCGAGATCAATCAGTGGTGGCAGGCCAATGCGGTGGCCGACAGAACCAGCGTGCTGTTGTGCTACTCCTTCGGCAAGGCCCAGCGAATCTTGCACGGCATCGACGCCAGCCTCGGCCCCATTCTGGTGCACGGCGCGGTCGAGCCGCTGAACCGGGTTTACCGTGAAAGCGGCGTTTATATACCGCCAACGATCTATGCCGGCGACGTCCAAAAAAGTGACCCGATCATGCGCAAGGCGCTGGTCATCGCCCCGCCATCGGCGGGTGCCAGCACCTGGATGCGGCGCTTTGGCGACTACAGCGACGGCTTCGCCAGCGGCTGGATGCGTTTGCGCGGTACGCGTCGGCGACGCGGCGTGGACCGTGGCTTCGTGCTCTCCGACCACGCCGACTGGCCCGGCCTGCTCTGGGCCATCGAACAGACCGGAGCTGAACGGGTGATGGTCACCCACGGTTCGGTCGGCGTGCTGGTGCGCCATCTGCGCGAACAGGGACTGGATGCTCAAAGCTTCAGCACCGAGTACGGCGACGATGAGGAAGACGCTGCGTTAACCGAACCCGACACCGCCGAGGTGCAGCCATGAAAGACTTCGCCGAGCTGTATGCGGAACTCGACGCGACCACTTCAAGCAACGCCAAACTGGCCGCGATGCAATCCTACTTCGCTCAGGCTGCACCACAAGACGCGGCATGGGCGGTGTATTTCCTGTCCGGCGGACGGCCTCGGCAATTGGTGCCAGTGCGGGTGCTGCGAGAGTTGGCGGTGGAGTTTTCAGGTCTCCAGCCCTGGTTGTTCGAAGAAAGTTACCAGGCGGTTGGCGACATGGCAGAAACCATTTCGCTGGTCCTGCCTGAAACCTTGCACAGTTCCACCGACGGGCTGGCGGTATGGATCGAAGACAAACTGCTGCCCCTGCGCGGGGAATCGCCGGAAGTCCTCGCTCAGCGCTTGCCTGCGCTGTGGGCGCAGCTGGACCGTCATAGCCTGATGCTCTGCATCAAGCTCATCACCGGCAGTTTTCGCGTCGGCGTGTCCAAGCTGCTGGTCACTCGCGCCCTGGCATCCATGGCCGGGCTCGACAGTAAACGCGTGGCCCAACGACTGGTCGGTTACACCGATCTGTCCAACCGTCCGAGTGCGGCCAGTTACCTGAAGCTGATCGCGGCCGAATCCAGCGACGAACATGCCCAACGGGGCGGTCAGCCCTATCCGTTTTTCCTGGCGCATGCCTTGTCGCAACCGGTGGAGCAATTCGAAAACCTGCTGGGTCCCGCCAGCAACTGGCAGGTGGAATGGAAGTGGGACGGGATACGCGCCCAAGTGGTCAAGCGCGAGGGACGCCTGTGGATCTGGTCCCGTGGCGAAGAGCTGGTCACCGAGCGCTTTCCCGAACTCGACAGCCTGGTGCATGGCCTGCCGGACGGCACGGTCATCGACGGTGAAATCGTTGTCTGGAAACCCGCGCAATCCGGCACACAGGATGCCTTCGCCGCCTCGCCTGCGGTGCAACCTTTCGCCCTGCTGCAACAGCGGATTGGCCGCAAAACCCTCGACAGGAAAATTCTGGAAGAAGTGCCGGTGGTCATCCTCGCCTACGACCTGCTGGAATGGGCTGGCGATGATTGGCGCAATCAGCCGCAGGACAAGCGCCGCACTCAGCTGGAGCAAGTCATCGCCACCTGCAACAACCCGGTATTGCTGGCCTCGCCGGTGCTCACCGGCGAAAACTGGTTCGACCTCGCCCGACAACGCGAGTCTTCGCGCAGCCGCGGCGTTGAAGGCATGATGCTCAAGGCGCGGGATGCGCTGTATGGCGTCGGCCGGACCAAGGACATGGGCACTTGGTGGAAGTGGAAAGTCGACCCTTTCAGTGTCGATGCGGTGCTGATTTACGCACAGCGCGGCCATGGCCGCCGGGCCAGTCTCTACAGTGATTACACCTTCGCGGTCTGGGACGGCCCGCCCGATGCCCACGAGCGGACGCTGGTGCCGTTCGCCAAAGCCTATTCAGGGCTGACTGACGAGGAAATGCGCCAGGTCGACAGCATCGTACGCAAGACCACGGTAGAGAAATTCGGGCCGGTCAGCAGCGTCAGGCCGAGCCTGGTGTTTGAACTGGGATTCGAGGGCATTGCCCTGTCCAAACGCCACAAGAGCGGGATCGCCGTGCGGTTTCCAAGAATGCTGCGCTGGCGCCAGGACAAGTCCGTCGAAGAGGCCGACAACCTCGCAACCTTGCAAGACCTGTTGGGCTAACCCCTATCCCCTGTAGGAGTGAGCCTGCTCGCGATTACGGTGTGTCAGTTGACATAAATGTCACTGAAACAACGTTATCGTCAGCAGGCTCACTCCACAGTTTTTTGTGCCAATCCGAACTAACTTGGTGCAGCTATTTCCCGCCGCCCGATTTCGTGCATAAATCTCCTGTTGCCATTTCTTGAATCACCTTTTAAAACGCTTGTTCGGGACTCTGGTTCGGAAATTGCTACTTTCACCTGGTCTTACGCTTTCCAGTAACAATAATTCTGCGCCACAAGCGCTCATATTGGTTCTTAGGGATTGAATAATGAAAAAAGCATTGCTGACCCTTTCTGCACTGGCGTTGTGCATGGCTGCTGGCTCCGCCATGGCAAAGGAATACAAAGAACTGCGTTTTGGCGTTGACCCTTCTTATGCTCCGTTCGAGTCCAAAGCGGCTGACGGAAGCCTGGTGGGCTTTGACATCGATCTGGGGAACGCGATCTGCGCCGAGCTGAAGGTCAAGTGCAAATGGGTCGAAAGCGATTTCGACGGCATGATTCCGGGCCTCAAGGCCAATAAATTCGACGGTGTGATCTCTTCGATGACCGTCACCCCAGCCCGCGAAAAAGTCATCGACTTCTCCAGCGAGCTGTTCTCCGGCCCTACCGCTTATGTGTCCAAAAAAGGCTCTGGCATAACCTCAGACGTCGCTTCGCTCAAGGGCAAAACCGTCGGCTACGAACAAGGCACCATCCAGGAAGCCTATGCCAAAGCCGTTCTGGACAAGGCGGGCGTGAAAACCCAGGCCTACGCCAACCAGGACCAGGTGTATTCCGACCTGACTTCCGGTCGTCTCGACGCCGGCATCCAGGACATGCTGCAGGCCGAACTGGGCTTTTTGAAGTCGCCACAAGGTGCCAATTACGAAGTCAGCAAGCCGGTCGAC
>Ga0157371_10006079_pt1 | contig 10040 bp, 8 predicted proteins | sample C45metaG_FD_113462 | JGI IMG/M metagenome (GOLD analysis project Ga0157371, IMG submission 113462) | Corn rhizosphere microbial communities from Kellogg Biological Station, Michigan, USA - C4-5 metaG | ecosystem: Host-associated > Plants > Roots > Rhizosphere > Soil | place: USA: Michigan...
GACCTCGGCCAGCGGCGGGTCGGCAACAAGCTGCTGCCATGGCCGGCGCGGCAAGTCGTCGAGCGGCAGCTCGTGCACGCTCGCGATCGCCCAGCGCAGGTGGAACGCCCGCTCGATCCGCGCGCGCGTCGTGGCCGGCAGCCGGTCCTTGACGTCGACGACGACCGCTTCGCCCGACAGCGATGCGCGCCGTACGACCGCGTCCAACGCGGCCTCGTCGGTGGCCGCCGGGCAGACGACGAAACCGGTCGCGTCCAGCGCACCGGTCACCGCTTGGAGCCGGCGGACGCGGTCGGAGCTGGCGACGACGACGAGCCGGGCGACGCCCTCGCCGGCCACGTCGAGAAGCTCTGTCTCGGCCGGTAGCGACGGGTCAGGCGACTGGTCGCCTTGCAGCCACCACGTCACCGACGGATGTGGTCGCAGCGCTGTCAGCGCCCATGGCCGGTCGTCGGCCGGCACGAGTAAGCATGCTCGGCGCAGCCCGCTGCCGGGCCCGACCGCGAGCGTGATGTCGTCGTCCTCGACGACGCGGCGCAACGACCACGGCGTGAGCCACGGGCCGGCGTTGTCGCCGCCGAGGTACGCCGCGATGCTCTGCCGGTGGGGGTCGAGCTCGACCGCGACACAGAGCGCCAGGACAGCGGCCTCGGCGCCGGTGAGACCGGCGGTCTCGACCAGCGCCGCGAGTGGTTGGCCGGGTTGCAGCGCGTCTTCCAACGCGACGTCCGCGGTCGCGACGAGTACGTTCGCCAGTTCGACCGTGGAGTTCTGAACGGTTGCCTGCGCCGCGCCGTCGCCAGTGCCGACGAGTACGCCGACCGCTTGCAGCACCGGATCGCTCAGGCTCGGATCGCCGGACCCGCGCGCGACCAACGCGGCCCGAGCCAACAATGCGTCCGCCGCGACCAGCCATGACGGCTGCTCGTCGGCGCGGCAGAGCTCGACGTCGCCGAGCGGAGCGTCGAGATCAATGACCGCGCGGTCGTCCGCTGCCGTCGTCATCGCGCGCGACTCAACCGTTCGCGCCCGTCAACGCGCGCGGCTTCGTCGGCACCGGAGGCGGCGGCCGGTTGGGCATCCGCGGCCGCTGTCCGGTGGCGCGACGGACGGCGTAGTCCACGATGGCTTTGATGAACGCCTTGACCGCCTCGTCGTACTCCTTGTTCGACGCCTTGTCGAGGGCGGCCTTTTCCTGCCGGACGAGATCGGCCGCCATGATCTTCTCGTCGAGCTCGGTCGCGTCCTGGTCGGGGCCGAGCGCCTTCTTGTTCTCCACCAGCTTGTCGTAGTCGTTGTCGGCCGCGGATCGCTCTTTGCCGGTGCTGTCCTTGGCGGCGCGCAACCGCTCCCAGAACGGTTGGGTGGCGAACGAGTTGCCGAGCACCTTCACGACCGCCTTGCCCTGACCGACCGAGAAGCTGCCCTTGTCGACCAGTGGCCGGACCGCCTCCCGGATCATCTTCCGCTCGTCGTACGGAAGGTGCTTGATGAAGGGATCGATCTGTTCGGCGTACTCGTCCTCGACCGTGCCTAGGTTGAGTTTGTCGATGAGGTTCTTCTGCCCGATCTGTTCCTTGGCGGTCTCGTCGTTCCAACCGCCTTCCTTCACGATCTTCTTCGGGTCCATCTCGCGCAGCACCTTCTGCAGGTGGGCGAACCGTTCGAGGCAGGCATTCACTTCGGCCGGGCTGATCAGGCCGGTGAGGCACTTGCTGATCTGGTCCGGAGTGATCGTCAGCACCTTGTCCCGGAACTTCGCGTCCGCCAGTTGCGGCACACCGATGAAGTGCCCGGTCATGCCGGGCTCGACCTTGCCGTCCTTGCCCTTCTGCCCGAAGCTGATGTCGAGGTCGATGCCCTTGACGCCGATGACCTTCCCCTTGGCGTCCGTGGCGATGTAGAAGTTCTTCGTGTGCCGGTCCATCTGCAAGCTGATGTAGTCGAGCATCTGGAGCACGTTGAGGCTGCGCTGCAGCGTCGGATCGTTGAGGTCGACGACCTTCGACTTGTCGTTGCGGCTCTCGAGCTCCTTGCGTTCCTTGGCGTTGCGGGCGTATTTCAGCGACGCCGCCTCGGTGCCCTCCGCGACCTCGCTAACGACACCCATCTTCGCCAGCGACTCCTTGAGCGGCTTGCCCTTCTCGTTCGTCGCCGAGGAGTGGGTGGCGAACTGCACGTCGACGATCTCACTCGCGCCGAACAGCTTGGCCAGCCGGGCGGACGCGACCGAACGCGCGCCCATCTGCGGGTCGACCTGGTCGATCTGCGTCTCGAAGGCGCCCTGGGCGATGTTCACGTTCTGTGATTTCTCGCCGATGAAGAAGCCCTTCTTGCCGTCCTTGTACTGCACCTGATCCAGCCGGTTCTGCGCTCCGCCGACGGCGTCGTCCTTGGTGAAGTCGCTGGCGCGGTCGAGGTTCTTGTCGGCGAGCTGCTTGCCCTGGAAGTAGCTGACCGGATCGGAGAGATCCTGAAGCTCGGCCGCCAGCCGCGGACGCAGCATCGTCAGCGTTCGAGCACGCTGGGTGTTCTTGCCGCCGCGGATCTCTTTTTCGAGCTTCGCCACCTTCGCGGTATCGCCGGTGCCCTTTGCGTCGACGAGCTCGTTGCCGTACTTCCCCCACAGATCATTGTTCTTTTGGGTTCGGGTTTCGGCGTCGCGGTACTTGTCGTTGTCGGCGAGCCATTCGTCGACCAGCTTCATCAGCTCACGGAGCGTCTTTTCCATCCAGAAGCGGTCGTCGCCCATACGGCCGAAGCCCTTCTGGGTGAGGACTTTGTCTTCGCGCTTCTCGTACGCCTTGAGCTTGTTGACGATCTTGCCGTAGTCGGTACGGAAGAACTTCTCGCCGCCGCTCGCCTTGCCCTTGCCGGCTTCGACCGCCGCCAGGGTGCCTTTCAGCTTGCGCCGTACCGGCTGCTGGCTGCCCCCCTGTACGACGTGGGCGAGCTCGTGCACGAGCAGCGAGCGGCCGGAATCCGACTGCGGGTCGAAGCGGTTCCGGCCGAAGAAGACGTCCTTGCCGTGGGTGAACGCTTCCGCCCCGAGCGAGTCGGCCAGCTTTCCGGCGCCGGCATCGGTGTGCAGCTTGACGCCGGACAGCGATCGGCCGAAGCCGCGTTCGAGCTGGCCGCGCAACGGCGCCGCGAGCCCTTGTCCCTTGCCGAGGCTGCCGCGCAGGTCGGCACTCGTCTTCGGATCGGCCTCGAACTCCCCGGCCATCGCGCCGCCGCTCTCCGAGCGATGCACCACGTCGTCGTGCTGATGGCCGGCATCCTCGTGTACCGGCGCGGGGGCTGGCGCTCCGCCCGGGGCGGACAGCTTGCGTAAGACCTTCGCGGCGAGGGCGTCCGCGTCGCATTCGGCCGGGTCGTGCGCCGCCCCGACGGTCACGCCCTGCGGCGGCTCCCACTCGGGTCGTTTCAGCTGCGGGCCGCCGTGATCTGCGCCGGCCTGCTCGAGCTGGTGGGCGATCCGCGACTTCGCCATGTGCTGGTTATACGACTAGTTGCGCCCCCCGTCCTCAGGTTCGCGAATGTGCGCGGACGGTTCGTCCGGCTTGGGTACGGATTGCGAGATTGCGAATTACGGCCGCACCTCTCCGTGCCGCGAGCAGGTCGCGGTCCACGATGTCGGCGTGACTTGGACCACCATCCGGCGGCCGCACTCGGCGCAGTAGCGCGGTGGCTCCAGCGCGAGCGATTCGGCGCAGCGCGAGTGCGGCTCCGTCGCCGCCGCACCGCACCGCGCGCAGTAGCTCACAGCGAGCCGGACAGCGCCTTGATCGGCATGCTCAGCTCGGCCAGCAGCGCGACGTCCTCGTCGGGCCGGCGGCCGAGCGTCGTGAGGTAGTTGCCGACGATGATCGCGTTGACTCCGCCGAGCAGGCCGGACCGCGTGCCGAGGTCGCCGAGAGTCAGCTCGCGGCCGCCGGCGAACCGCAGGATCGTCCGCGGCAACGCCAACCGGAACGCCGCGATCGTCTTCAGCGCCTCGGTCGGACCCAGCGGCGTCATCTGGCCGAACGGCGTACCCGGGCGCGGATCGAGGAAGTTGAGCGGCACCTCGTGCGGCTGCAACGCCGCGAGTTGCGCGGCGAACTCGGCACGCTGCGCGCGGGTCTCCCCCATCCCGACGATGCCGCCGCAGCAAACCTCCATGCCGGAGTCGCGCACCATCTCCAACGTCGACCAGCGTTCGTCCCACGTGTGCGTCGTAACGACCGACGGGAAGTACGAGCGCGCGGTCTCGAGGTTGTGGTTGTAGCGGTGCACCCCCATCGCGACGAGCGCGTCGACCTGCTCCGGGGTGAGGATGCCGAGGCTGCATGCGATCTGTACGTCGTTGCCGTCGTCGCGGATCGCTTGGATCGCGTCGCGCACCTGGCCGAGCAGCCGGTCGTCCGGACCGCGGACGGCGGCGACGATGCAGAACTCGGTCGCACCGGTGGCGCGAGTCTCGCGCGCGGCCTGCACCAAGCCGGGGATATCGAGCCAGGCAGCGCGCACCGGCGAGGTGAACTGGCCGGACTGCGAGCAGAAGTGGCAGTCCTCAGGGCAGCCGCCGGTCTTGACCGAGACGATGCCCTCGACCTCGACGTCGTCGCCGCACCACTGCCGGCGTACCCGATGGGCGAGGTCGAGCAGATCGTCGAGCCGATCGTCCGGAAGCTCGAGGCAACGCAGGACGTCCGGCTCCTCCAGCCCGATCCCGTCGGCGAGCACCCGTTCGGCGGCAAGGTCGAGGACGTCGTACGTCGGCATGCCCGACATCCTCTCGTGCGGGCTCATCGCCGCCGGAGCATGACCCCCGCACACAGCAGCAGGACGAACGCCCCGGCCGACTCGCTCGCCAGCGACCAGTCGGCCCATGGCACGTCGAGACCGTCGTGCAAGCCGAGGAAACCGCGAGTCGCCGACAGCAACAGCGCGACGACACTGCCGGCACAGAACGCGAACCCGGACACGACGACGACGAGCCGGCGGTAGACGAGCAGCGTCGCGGCGAGGGCGAACCCGGAGATCCACTGGAACATGAACGCCGGGCCGATCTTCGGGATGTCGCGGTAACCGATCCGCCACAGATGCAGGTGGATCGCGGCCGAGGACGCGACCATCGCGGCACCGAAGACGATGCCGAGGATGGTCGCGATCCGGACGCCGGGCGAGACCGTTCGCGGCACCGGCCGCAGCGCAAACCCGATGAGGCCGGCGCTTCGGTTGGATGCAGGGGTTGCGGGCGTTGCTGTCGTCAGCTCCACGCCCACATCACGGCATCGCCCTGCGGCCGGTTCAGGGACCGAACTTCGAGCAGACCGTGTTGACGATGTAGCGGACCGTCGGGTCGATCGGCTGCGCGCAGACGACCGCGCTGGTCGCCGGAGCGGCCGTCATCTGGGCAATGGTGGCAACGGTTCCGCCGGACACCATGACGAGCGCCGACAAGGTCGCGATGAGCTTCTCCATACGACGCATCCTTGCGGAGTCCGCCGTACGGATCCAGGGAGGTTGCTACCGCTTGCCGAACTTGACCCGGTAGAGGCTGCCGGCCTGGTTGACCATGTAGAGATCGCCGCCGTCGCTCTCGCCGAACCCGGTCGGGTTCCCGCTGTTGTGACCCGTGACCGCCGTCGAGTAGCTGTAGCTGCGGGTGTGGCCGGTCGTCCAGATCGTGCCCGAGCAGTAGTCGGCGAAGACGTAGAGCCCGATCGCCCACGGGTACGTCGGCCCGCGGTAGGCATAGCCGCCGATGACGGCACAGCCGATCGAGTCGTTCGAGCCGTGGCTGTAGACCGCGGTCGGATGCACCCAGTTTCGCGCGCGCCCGTTGATCGTGCACGCGTTGGAGTTGTACGTCGCGTACGCCTCCTTGCACGACCAGCCGAAGTCGCGGCCGCCGACCGTCGTCGCGTGGTCGATCTCCTCGTACGCGTCCTGCCCGACGTCGCCGATCCACATCGTGTGGTCGGTCCGGTCGAACGAGAACCGCCACGGGTTGCGCAGGCCGTAGTCGAAGATCTCCTTGCGCACCGTCGACGACGTCGACTTCGCGAACGGATTGGTCGACGGGATGCAGTACGGCTTGCCGCCGCACGACGCCGAGATGTTGATCCGGAGGATCTTGCCGAGCAGCGAGGTGAACTTCTCCGCGTTGCGATAAGGGTCGCCACCACCACCGCCGTCGCCGGTGCTGATGTAGAGGTAGTTGTCCGGACCGAACTGCAACTGACCGCCGTTGTGGTTGGTCTGGTTCGGATGCAGCGCCACCAGGATCACCCGCTCGGTCGACGCAGCCACCGTCGGCGATTGATACGACTTGGCCGTGAACCGCGAGACCACTAGCGCGCCGTCGCTCTTGCGGGTGTACGCCGCGAACACGAACGGGCGGGTCTTGAAACCCGGCTGGAAGACGATGCTGAGCAGGCCCTGCTCACTGCCGCCGGTCGCGATCCGCGACCGGAGGTCGAGGTAGGGCGCGCTCTGCACCGTGCCGCGCAAGACGACCTTGACCAGCCCGCCCTGCTCGACGACGAACAGCCGACCGAGACCGTCGCGCGACGAGGTGACATAGGTCGGTTTGGTGAAGCCGCTCGCGACGGTGGCCAGCGTGATGCTCACGTGCGACGCGGGATACGTCGCGCCGGCGTTCGCCGCCGACGGCGCATAGCCCACCAACGTGGCGACCAAACCGAGGACCACCGCGACGGCGCGAGTACGACGCATCTTCGGACTCCTATCGACTACGGCACCAACACGACCTTGCCGAACAGATCGTCGTCCAGCAACCGGGCAAACCCGCCCCGCGCGTCGGTCAGTGCGAACGTGCTGTCGATCACCGGCCGCACGCCAGTCACCGTCAAGAACGACAACAGCTTCGCCAGCTCACCGCGAGTGCCCATCGTCGAGCCGACGATGTCGACCTGGGTGAAGAACACCCGCGGCAACTCGGTCTCGACCGTGTAACCGCTGGTCGCGCCGCACACGACGATCCGGCCGCCCGGCCGCACGGACCGCAGCGAATGCTGCCACGTCGCGGCGCCGACGCTCTCCAGCACCGCGTCGACCTTGCCCGGCAGTCTTGCGCCGGTCTCGAACGCCTCGTGCGCGCCCAGCTCGACCGCCCGCGAACGCTTAGACTCGTGCCGGCTGGTCGCCCACACGCGCAACCCCGCGGCCCGGCCGAGCGCGATCGCCGCGGTCGCGACCCCGCCGCCGGCGCCCTGAACCAGCACCGTGTCGCCCGGCCGCACCCCGGCGCGGGAGAACAACATCTTGTATGCGGTCAACCACGCGGTCGGCAGGCACGCCGCCTGCTCGAACGACAGCTCCGGCGGCTTCGGCACCAGGTTTCGGCGCGGTACGGCGACCGACTCGGCGAGGGTTCCGTCGTAACGCTCGGACAGCAGCGACCGGCGCGGGTCGAGCGTCTCGTCGCCACCGCCGGCGTCGGGGTCGCCGATGACGGAGTGGACGACGACCTCGTTGCCGTCCTCGTCGATGCCGGCGGCGTCACCGCCGAGGATCATCGGCGTCTGGTCGGCCGACAGTGCGACGCCGCGCAACGCGAACAGGTCGTGATGGTTGAGCGACGCCGCCTTGACCGTCACCGTCGTCCAACCGTCGCGCTTCTCCGGCTCCGGCCGCTCGCTGACTTCCAGCGCGGACAACGGGTCGTCGGCCGAGACGCGGGCGGCATACGCGGCGAGCATGCTGTCGACCCTAACCAGGCGACCCTAATCTGCGACTCAGCGGCGGGCGACGCCGTCCTCGCGGGCCGCCGCCGCGACCGCGGTCGCGACCGCCGGCCCGACGCGTTCGTCGAACACGCTCGGTACGACGTACTCCTCCGCGAGGTCGTCGCCGACGACGGCAGAGATCGCTTCGGCGGCGGCGAGCTTCATCCGCTCGGTGATCGACGAGGCGCGGACGTCGAGCGCGCCGCGGAAGACGCCGGGGAACGCGAGCACGTTGTTGATCTGGTTCGGGAAGTCGCTGCGGCCGGTCGCCATGACCCGCGCGTACTTGCGACCGACGTCCGGATGGATCTCGGGGTTCGGGTTGGCGAGCGCGAAGATGATCGCGTCGTGCGCCATCGTCGCGACCGCTTCATCGGCGACTTGTCCGGACGAGACGCCGATGTAGACGTCGGCGCCCGCGAGCGCCTCTTCGATCGTGCCGACGAGGCCCACCTTGTTGGTCAGGCCGGCCATCTCCATCTTGATCGCGGTCATGCCGCTGCGGCCTTCGTGCAGCAGTCCTTTGCTGTCCGCGATGGCGACGTCGCCGATGCCCGCTTCCAGCAGGATCTTCGTGCAGGCGACGCCCGCGGCGCCGGCGCCGCTGACGACCGCACGCAGGTCGCCGAGCGTGCGCCCGGTCAGCTTCGCCGCGTTGCGCAACGCGGCGAGCACGACGATCGCGGTGCCGTGCTGGTCGTCGTGGAAGACCGGGATGTCGAGGCGTTCTTTGAGCCGGTCCTCGATCTCGAAGCACCGCGGCGCGCTGATGTCTTCGAGGTTGATGCCGCCGAACGCGGGCGCGATCCGCACCACCGTCTCGACGATGTGGTCGCAGTCCTTCGACGCGAGGCAGATCGGCACCGCGTCGACGCCACCGAACTGCTTGAACAGCAACGCCTTTCCCTCCATCACCGGCAGCGCGGCGGCCGGGCCGATGTCGCCGAGACCGAGTACGGCGGTGCCGTCGGTCACCACGGCGACGCTCGATGCCTTCCACGTGTAGTCATGCACCAGCTCCGGCGTCTCCGCGATGGCCAGGCAGACCTCGGCGACGCCGGGCGTGTATGCGAGCGACAGGTCGTCGCGGTCGGCGACCGGCACCTTGCTGACGACCTCGATCTTGCCGCCGCGGTGCAGGGCGAAGACGGGACTGTCGGACGAAGAAGTCATCGGTTAGGTCTCCACGATCACGGGCGAAGCCCGGACGAATGAACGGAGCCGGTCTGGCCCTCGGTAGGACGCGGGGGTCACCCGATGTGCTCCGAATCCTCCCACAGCGACGCGGCGCAGCGGTCGAGCGGCCTCGACTGGCAGGATGTACCCGCCTAACCGCTCCGCCACCCTCGGAGGAACCGTGCTACGCCGCCCGTCTCTCGCCCTCGCTCTCACCATCACCACCGCCGCGCTCGCGCTCACGGCGTGCAGCTCGTCCGGTAGCGACGCGTCGACCGTCACCAGTGGTGGTGACACCGACGCTGCCGCCATCGCGAAGCTGCCGGCCAACCTGCAGAAGGGCGGGACCCTCAAGGTCGCCACGGATGCGTCGTACGCGCCGAACGAGTTCTTCGCCTCGGACAACAAGACGATCCAGGGCATGGACGTCGACCTCGGGGTCGCGATCGGCAAGGACCTCGGGCTGACGTTCGAGTTCACCAACGTCAGCTTCGACTCGATCATCACGTCGCTGGGCAGTCGCTACGACCTCGGCATGTCGTCGTTCACCGACAACAAGGATCGGGAGAAGGTCGTCGACATGGTCGACTACTTCAGCGCCGGCACGTCGTTCATGGTGAAGAAGGGATCGTCGCTAAACCCGAGCACCGTCGCCGACCTGTGCGGCAAGACCGCGGCGGTCGAGAAGGGCACGACTCAACTCGACGACGTCACCGCGCAGGCGAAGAAGTGCAAGCTGACCGTCCTGCCGTTCCCGGACCAGAACGGCGCCAACCTCGCGCTGTCGTCCGGTCGCGCCGATGTCGTGCTCGCCGACTCGCCGGTCAACGCCTACGCCGCCAAGCAATCCAACGGACAGTTCGAGATCGTCGGCCAGGTCTACGGCACCGCGCCGTACGGCATCGCGGTGCCGAAGGACTCGGCGCACGCCGGTCTCGCGGAAGCGATCTCGATGGCGCTCGCGGATCTCGCGCAAAAGGGCACCTACCAGCAGATCCTGCAGAAGTGGGGCGTGCAGGCCGGCGCCGTGACGACGTTCGGTCTAAACGGCGCGACCAGCTAGACGCGAGCAGACGATGACCGGTACGGCGGGAAGCCAGAGCGCGAGCGACCTGCCCGTCGTGC
>Ga0157371_10006081_pt1 | contig 10039 bp, 5 predicted proteins | sample C45metaG_FD_113462 | JGI IMG/M metagenome (GOLD analysis project Ga0157371, IMG submission 113462) | Corn rhizosphere microbial communities from Kellogg Biological Station, Michigan, USA - C4-5 metaG | ecosystem: Host-associated > Plants > Roots > Rhizosphere > Soil | place: USA: Michigan...
AAATCCCAATCGCGTCGGCGCTGCCACTAAGCCGGCTTCATCAAGGAGCTGCAACGTGCGTCCAACGTCGAGGATATGCTCGCCCGCCTCTCCCCGGCGCTGCATGGATTTGAGATAGTATGCAGTGTGCTGTTTAACCCCGTCCACCAGCAGATAATGCTCGAAGCCGCGTCCCCAATTTAAAATTGCCAACGTACCGGGGGAGCGAGAGAATAAGGCAGTATGCAGGGCGGATCCCAGCATCCCGACGATCAGCGGCGCAGATTCGAATAGCGAAATCTGCTCCGCGAGGGACAGCTCTTCGGGGCGAACGATGTGGAAGCCGCGACTTGCCAGTTCACTCTCCAGTTCGGGCTCCGCCTCGCTTTTGCGCAATTCGTCAGACAAGCCGCTGCGGGTCAGATAGGCCGGGCGGCGCCACCGTCGCCGGCTGCTTCCGTCCAGAGCCTTTGCAACCTCCGTGTGCGGTTCATCGGCGATCGAGAAGGCCTTCCATCGATATTCTAAGGCTGTTGCCGGGCAGACCACGTCCCGGAAGATCGTCGGCTCGTCGACTACCAGAATGCGCTCCTCGAGCCCGAGAGCAGTGAGCACGTCTGTGCCGTACGCCGGCGGCTGCCGCCATTTGCGGGGGCTCGTGAACAGGATCGGCAGAGCGGGGAAAAGATTACGCGCCCACAGCCGCGACATGCTCTCGATGATGAAATGGCCATAATGTTTCATCAAATAGCCGCCGAACAGCACGGTCTCGTCGACCACGTCAAAGTGATCAGGAAGACTAACCAGTCCTGGAAGCCGTTTGTGCAGGTTCGCTTTGCGAAGGGCCGGCGCATCATCCGAGAGCATCCTGGTCGCCGCCTCGTCGATGCGGCGGCCTTCCATGTCCCAGAGCCCCGCAATCCCCGGCAGCGCGACAGCGTCCTTCAGTCTGTAAATGGCAGGAGACGCGGGATCAGGGGTGGTCAGGACGTGCCTAAGCCTTGCCTCGGCCTCGCCCGCATCGAAGCCGTAGAAATACGGTCCGGCCATCACCCTTGCATACCCTGCAACCGCGGAGCCGAATCAGCGCTCAGAGGGGGAACTTGTCGGGACTTTCGCGCCGCCGGCTTCCAGTTCTTGGCACTTCGACCTGTACGCGTCGGCTTCTGACTCACGGCCCAGACGCTTGAGGACCTTCGCCATCAGCCTGTAGGGCCCTGGATCATCTCGCATGTCCTCTGTGGCTGCTCTCGCGGCCAGCTCAGCTGCACTCCAGTCTTCCAGCTTTGCGTAGGTCTTGGCCAGGATATAGGCCATTTTGTAGCGCCGGCCGCCGAGATCCATCGCGGTTTGCAGTTCTCGGGCAGCCTCGTCCCATCGCTGGCGCCGATAGAGCGCATCGCCCCAGTGGACATGGGGAAGAACTTCGTGGGGAGCGATCAGCACGGCCTGCTGGAACAATTCGTCCGCTCTTTCGAACTCGCCCGACCTGAAAAGTTCATTTGCTTCCTTGGCGAGGTTCAAAGCTTGGATGCGGCCAGCATCGAGCGAGTCCTGATGCTCGGGCGTACCGGCCGACACCGTATAAGCGTTCTCCATCCTGAGAACATTCAACCGGACGATCTGCGTGGAGACATGCGCCCGATCTTCGCGCCACGCGAGCGAATGCTCCGACAAGGTCACGCTTTCGAATGTCGGAAGGTAGTCGACGCGCGGATTTTCTCTGCAGATCGCCTCTACAGCGGCGCGCTGGACAGATTTCGAATAGCAGTTCGCAACCAAGGCATCATGTTCGGTGAAGGTTGATCCCAAGGCGACTGGCGACACCGTGAGGAGCATTCGAAAGTCGCGATGACCGTATTGCTCAAGAAGACGAAGCATTTCCCGGAGCGACGCCAGCAATTGGTTGTATTCCAGCACGTGATGCTCGAAGCGGCCGGGATAGCGAACCGCTGTCGCAGGCAATGGCATCGAGTTCGTGTAAAGGCCGAGCTTCGTGTCATACCACGCCTCCGCCAAGCCAAGGGTGACGATCACGATTTTGGCGTCTTTGACAAGGCGCATGTAGCTCGACACCGCGGCGCGAATGGCGAGCGCCGTCTTCAGGCGCGTCGGAAGCAGCCCCGGCGCAAGCTGCATGTCCAGGTACCGATCGCCCTTGACCTCGACGATGGAGTCCACCGGGAATTCGGCGCCCGGTTCGAGCGCCCAGCGCAACTCGTTCACGATCGACTGCGCGACGAACTTGTTGAGGGTGTTCGACTTCACCTCCACGCCTTCGTCCTGGCAGATCCGGTCGAAGCGCTTGACGGCGACGTTGAACCCCGCCGCGATCAGATGCTCCTCGACGTTGCGGGCGAAGCAGGAGCCGATGGTGAAGATCAAATCGTCGGGCCTGATCGAGAATGTCGGCCGAATGACGGGCTGGCAGAGGGGCCGAAGCCTGGCTTCCTGCGCCTCCGCGTCACGTGGCCATCGCGTGCGCGGCTCCTCGTGGTTCCGAAGCGCTTCCTCGTAGGACAGCTTCGCTAGGGGCCGCGGCTCGTCCGGCGGGGGATCGTCGTGAACTGAGAGGGAATTGATTCCAGTCGCCAATTTCAATCCTCAATCCATTGTCCTGCAAGCCAAATAGCCGGTCTGTGCCGCCGGCCAAAGCCGAAACTTACGCCCGCGCGTAGTGGGCGCTGCGTCGGCGGCACCTCTGGCGCCACTCGCGCTGCGCGTTTAGGCCGAGCTCGAGCATGGAGGCCCGATGATCGATCTACCGCCCAATGCCGTCCCATTTCTGCGGCAGCAAAGAACGCAATATGAGGATGATTCAGCGGATGAGTTGCAGTCGCGATTTTTCGCCGACGTGGCCGAGTTCGCCGAACGCCTGAGGCCGTTCCTGCCGCCGCCACGGCCGCAGATGCGCTTCATCGACATCGGTTGCGGCATCGGCTTCGGGATGCTGGGCCTCCTGAAAATCTATGGTCCCGAACACGATTTCGTGGGCGTCGATCGAGGCGGGTCCGAGAATCCCGGCGTACGGTACGGATTCTCCACCACGCCTTCCGCGTATAATTCGTTGGAGCTGACTCGAGAGATCCTCGCGGCCGCCGGAGTTCCCGAGCATCGGATTGAGTGCGTCGACATCGATTCCGACCCGTTCCCGGCTGGTCCCGCGAACATCGTCAGTTCGACTCTGGCGTGGGGATTCCATTTTCCCGTCGAAGCCTATCTCGATGCCGCCGACGCGGCATTGACGGCCGATGGAGCGATCATCATCGACGTCCGACGGGGTCTGGGCCAGGAAAACGTCCTGAAGGAACGGTTTGACGTGGTCCACAGCTGGCCAGGCCAGAAGTCGGATCAAATGATACTGAAACGCAAAGCGGCCTGACCGGCATTGCAATGCCGCCTGTCCCGTTCAGCTTTGCCGGCCCAGTAACGATCCTCGATGAAAGGCGCCGCCACGCTTGCGCTCTCGCAGCTCTGGCGATGCTGGCGTGCTGCGCGACGGCGTGTCGAGCCCAGCCCAATGCTCCAGGGAGTTCGGAGGCAAGTCCCTTTGCTCCGGCCGAGACACGCAGCCTCAAGGCTTTTGGCGCAGTCGGCGACGGACGAGCCGACGACACCAGGGCCTTAGCCCGCGCATTCGCTACCTCCGACCGCTATTGCCTCGACGGGGGCGGACAGACGTACCGCATCACGGGGACGCTGCGGGTAGCGAAGGATCTGTGCCTGCATAATTTGACCTTGGTGCAGGCCGCCTCCCCGGTCGACACCACCCCGTACATCGGCCGCGCTTGCCCGGCGGTCCAGGATCCTTCGGCAGTGGTGGATTGCAAGGATCCGCCGGTTCCTCCTGACAAGCTGGCAGAGCTTTGGGCGTCCCTGTCTATTCGCACGCTGTTGATCCGGTCTGCCGATGATCATCCGCTCCGCGTGAACCTGAGCCGGGTAAAGATCGATCGCGGACCATATGCGGAACAGGGCTCGCGCAGCGATTCCGCCGGGATCTGGCTGGACGGTGCCTCCCGCGTCGACGTTCGGGATGTCGAGATCACCGGGAACGGCAAAGGCTACGGCCTGCTGATCACCAAGGCGCGAAACGTCACGCTCACCAACCTTTGGGTTCATGATCTCGTTTGGGCGCCTTATCGGGGAGACAAGCACCTCTCTGCCGCAACAGTGGGTGCCGCCGGCTGGAATTCAGTGCCCATCCACGAGTTTCGCGAGCAAAGGCCCGGCCAGGCCCGTCCGGCGAAGTTCTATGGAGTCAGGATACAGGAACAGCTGACTTGCGTGTCCCTCGCAGACGTCAGCCACGTCAGGATCGACAATCTTCGGGTTGAGCGTTGCCTCGCCCGGTTCGACTCCGGCAACCTGCCATGGCAGGCCGACGGGCTCGACATTGGACGCTCGTCCTCTGACGTCGTCGTGAACGGAGCGAAGATCGACGAGACATGGGAAGGTGTCGATGTCGCAGCCGGCGGAAACGGGATCGACGGCCTGTGGATTAATGACCTGACTGTCTCCAATTCCTTCAGCTTCGGGCTCAAGATGGGATACCAGCTGCGCGATGCCCGTATATCGGGGCTGAACGTCGCCGGAGCCGGCTTGTCGGGGGTCGTGATTTACGGGCCGGTTCGCAATGTGCGCCTCTCACGCGCCTCGATCCAGAATGTCGGGATCCTCCGGCTTGACCGCCGTCGTTATTCACCTTGGCCAGCTGGAAATCGTGCCGGTCTTCGTATCGACGGCACCGCGAATTCCTTTCCCGAGAATATCGTCGTGGAAGATATGGCGGTGTCCGGCCGCCCTCGCGAATTCGAGTTCGGCGTCTTGAACACTGCGGGAAAACGTGTTCGGCTCGTCGGTTTCCAGGCTCGCGGTTTCGGTCTGGAGAAGGTTCGCGGCGTCGCAGGAGGCCTGTAGGACTGTTGCCTATCGGTCCTGAGCATCCTTGGTGGATGCGGCCATCAATTGGGCGATTTGCTCTGTTTCCTGCAGATACCGATACCGCGCCAGTTCGCTCTTGTACTTTTCATCCTCGAATTTCCGAGGTCCCTTGCCGGTCCAGATGAGGCTCTCGTCCTGGAAGAACCAGTCCAGGTAGATTCTCTCCAGCAAGCTCACCTGCACTTCGCCGTCGGCGAGGTTGCGGTGTACATGGCCAAGAACGATCTGATCGAGGAACCACGCAGCCTCGCCCGCTTCCAGGACGGGCCGGATGAGTGCGCTGACCTGATCGATGAATTTGGCCGCGCCTGCTGTTGGGCTGAGCGCCAAAGCGCCCGCGGCGACCGTGACGTGCGGTCGCTCGTCATAACGCAAGAGCATGCGCACATCGGCAGCCTCGCCGGCGAAGGCTGTCGCAATGTCGCCGCGCACGATGCAGTCCGCGTCGAGGCAGAGATAAGATGCAGGCGCGCTCGCGAAGATCTCGGCAAGGCGCACGAAGCGCACCGACGCATAATAGGTGCGAACATGGGCATCAGCGCATCGACCGAAGTCGACATGCTCGAATGAGAAGCTGAGACCAAGCTGCGGAAGCATCGTTCGGGCGACTTCGATTGCCCGAGCGACGCCCGCATCGGGATTGATGATGTGAACGTGACATTTCGCATCTGGCGATTGCTGCCCGATGGACGCTAGAAGAATGAGGCCGTGCTCCCAAAAGAAACCGCTGTCCGCGGCAAAAAAGACGACGACATCGTCTGGTGTGACATCCGGACGATTGCCGAGCAGCGGCGCGAGCGGAACCTGCGGAGCCAAGCCCAATTTGAGCCTGGCCTGGGTTCGCCAAAAATTTGCCGCGGGATCATTTGGCGCGAGCATCAATGCCTTGTCGAAGACGGCGAGCGCCTCGCCATGTCGGCCTTGCTCAGAGAGGCTTTGCCCGAGCAGCGTGTAATCCTCCGGCCGGCGCGTCATCGCCGCATAATCTGAAAGATATGCCTCGGCGCGCGCGAGCTCGTTCCTCTCCAGCAGAATGGTGCCGAACAGCGTCCCCAGCCCACGCAACTGCTGCTCCTGAAGCGATGCCTCGCGGAGCTCCGCTATCGCCTCGTCATAGCGGCGGGCCCGGTAGAGGATGTTCGCGGCGGTCACGTGATAGGTGGGCGCGTCCTTGGCCAACTCACGAGCCACGCCCAGCGCGTGTTCCAGATCGTACATGGCGAGGCTGACCGACAGAATTGCCTTCTCGATCAGCGGGTCATTTTCATTGTCCGTCGCGAGAGCGGCATAGGCGTCCAAGGCCTGCTCCCAATAGCCAAAGCGCGCGAGTAGCTCGGCGCGTTGCCTCTGAACCTCGCTCGACCGACACTCCGCAGGCAGGCGCTCGATCAATTCGAGCGCCGACCGATATGCGCTCGGTGCGAAGGGGCCCTGGGCGATAAAGGCCGGGATGGCGTCAGCAATTTCGCGAGCGCGCAACTCTGCTGATCGGTCGGAGAGGGACTGCGCACTCTGCATCGAGCTATCGGCGAGCCAGCGCCCGGTGTCGCAGCCACCAGCGAAATCGCGAACGGCGTTGGCGACCGTTCCCAGCACACTACCCCAATCAGCGTCGATCGACGAACGGCGAAAGAGTCGTGTTGCAGGGTACCAGATGGAACGGTCCCCTCGAGCGAGCCAGTATGGCGCGGGGACTGCCGGCAACAGCAGAAAACTGGGCGTGCCGACCGCCCCCGCAATGTGCGCAGCTACACTATCGGTGCCGATGACGAGGTCCATCGCGGCGACGACCGCGGAGAGAGCATCAAGGTCGTCGCTGTCCGCCAGACCGATGTCGATCAGGTGCTTGCCTTCGCCGGCGCGGCTAGGCGCACTTTGACCGGGTTCCAGACCGACGAATGTGATCCCGGGTGCAGCAATCGCGTCGAGCAATTGATCTAACCGAACCGTATCCTTGTCGGCCGGACCAGGATCGCTTGGCATCGTAACGCCGACCAGCAACTGCGCTTCGCCCGCCCCCTGCTTCAGCCGCTCGCGGTGCGTGGCAACAGCCTCCGCATCGGTCACGAAGAACGGCCGCATCGAGGAGAATGAGTCCAGATCCGGCTTGAACCATCGCGACAGACTTCCTGCCGGCGTGTGGTGGCTGATCTCGCCGGGGAGTTCATCCCCCTGACCTACGACCGTCACGTCGGGGAACGATCTCCGGCAAAGCCCGACGAGGCGCGGATCGACCTCGAGGACGATGTCGAAGCCAAGGCGCGCCAAGGGTTCGATGAACGCCACGCACAGGATATTCTGCGGCAGGCTGAACGTGGCCTCGGTCCAGACCAGCAGCTTGCCTTTGATCGACAGTTGCCCGTTCCAAAGCTCGAACGGCCGTTCTCGCTCATTCTCGATGAAGCTCGCGCGGTCGCGACGCTTTTCGTGAAAGCGGTGAAAACCCTCGATGTCGCCGTTCAACAGCAAGGCGCAGCTCAGCCGGTGGCTGATCAGCGGGTGCTTGGGGGACTCTTCCAGCGCCTCGCGATAAAGCTGGATTGCATCTCCGACGCGCCCCTGCTTGACGAAGATGTCGGCCTTGAGCTGGAGCGTTTCGACGCGCTTCGCTCCGGTGGAAACGAGAATCTCCAGCTCGTCCAGAGCCTCGGGAAAGCGGCCGAGAGCGATGAGGGCACGAACCGCCAGAACACGCGCCGAGGCGTGCTGCGGGTCCATCGCCATTGCCCGTTGCGCACTGTCCAGGCTTGCCGGCCAATCGTTCCGCTCGGCATGATAGCGCGCGAGCCAGCGCAGGCATTCGTAATCGGCGACGTCGGCCGCAATGGCATCGCTCAGATAACGAAGGATGTCCGGCTCTTCCCCGGTCTTGATGACCAGTCGGCTTAGCGCGCGCCGAATGTCCATGTCTTCAGGATCCAGCCGAAGCGCTTCGCGCAGGGCCGTGCCGGCTTCGTCGTCCTGATCAGCTTCAGTCAGCGCTACGCCAAGCTTCAGCCAGGCTATCGGCGAGGTCGCATATCGTTCAGCAAGATCGCGATAACCCGCGATTGCTGCAGTGGAATCGCCAGACTCCGCAATCGCGTCGATACGCGCCGAATCCCGTTTTACAGCTGCATCTTGCCGCAGCCGCAAAACGGAATCGCGGAACGGGTCGTCGGGCGGCAGGATCGCGAGCAGGTGCTCGGCGACTTCTTCCACGCGGCCCCACTCGCTCAGCTCCATGTAGCATCGCTGCAGCAAGAACTGGGCGTCGGCCTCGGTCTGAAGCTCTTCCGACTTCAGCAGATCGACCGCTTCGGCCGGTTGCCCGTTCTTGGAAAGCGACCTGGCAAGACTGAAGGTAAGCTTCTTATTGCGCGGCTCGAGAGCGAGGCCGGCGCTGAGAGTCGCAATCGACTCCGGCCATCGCCTCTGCTCCGCGTAGATTTGGCCGAGGTGCAAATAGGAGCGAGCCACGGCGGGATAGTCATTGATCAATTGCAGATAGGCCTGCTCGGCCTCCTCCAGGCGATCGGCCGAAGCGAGTTCCTGCGCTTGCTCGATCCTCCTCGCGACGCGTGGATCGTCAGCGCTCCTCCCCTCGCAAATCGCTTTCCAGGCGGCGAACTTGGAACTGTCTGGCGACTTCGCGAGTAGCTCGTCGACCAGCGGCGTTGCTGCCTTGAAGTTCCCTGCCGCGATATAGAATTTGGCGAGCCGGCGCTTCGACTTGTTCAGGCGCGCGACCGGCGGATCGCTCAAGAGATCAATCGCATCCTGCAGGCGCCCCAGCTCTTCGTAGGCTTGAGCGAGTTTGTACTTCAGATCGACCTGGGCAGGATCCGCGCGAACGAGTTCTTCGTAGAACGCGGCAGCCGCAGCCCAGTCGCCGCTGGAGAGCGCATCTTGCGCGGCCGCGACAAGTCCGTTGAAGTCTTGAGCATTGATCTGGTCCGCATTCATGTCGACGCAATTGCCTCAAGAAAATCGCGAAACCCTGATCGGCGGCGGCAAATGCCCCGGCAGCCGACCTAGAGCGCGTTCTCGCTTTCCCCAACCAGGTCGATCGGCTCGCCCGGCGTGTACGCCTCGAGCGCTCGCTCGAACATCCGATCGTAGGCCTCGTCCTTGTAGAAGATGTAGTTGAGCCCGCCGACGCCCCGCTCCTGATAGGACTTGATCTGCTCCACCTTGAATTTGACCCGCCGATGCATGCGCAGCTGGTCCCATGAGAAGCGCCAGCCCAGCTCCTCCATCGTATCGATGATCGCGAGGTTCTTCGGATGATCGAAATTGATTTCGATGAGGACCGTCTTCAGCTCCGTACGGCGCAGCGTCTCCATCATTCCCGCGATCACTCGATGCTCAAGGCCGTCGACATCGATCTTGATGTGGTGCGGAACAGGGAGCCCCTCGGCGATCAGCGAGTCCACCGTGCGCCCGATGCAGCCCTGCTGGCGCCGGTTCTCCTTGCTGACGACCCAGTCCTCCGCGAAAGCCTTGTCCTCGGTCCAGCTGTTCTCTTCGAAGTCATGATAAGAAATGCCAAGGCCAAAGTCGCTCAGCAGCAGTCGATCGACCTTGTTGATGTCGCTGAGAGCAAGGCAATAGGCGAGCACCCGATCGTGGAGACCGTTGAGGAAGATATTCTTGTTGAGTTCGGCGTAATTCAGCGCCTCAGGTTCGAACGAATATACTGCCGCGTCCCGCATGACGGCTGCATAGACGGTGTACATCCCAACGTTCGCCCCGATGTCGTAGAGCGTTTCGCCTGATGCGAACGTGTCCATCCACACGATCGTAATCGGCTCTTTCGAGAATAGGCTGCGAAGCCGTTTCTTGCTCGAGGAGCCGGTGGTCGCAAAGCGCATGCCTTTTCCGCGGAGCGGGACCTCGCCATATTCCAGGTCCAGCCACTTGGTTTGGATTCTGCCGGAAGCCGGCGCTATGTCTAACGTCACGCATTGCTCCTGTGTGATCGATACCGCACGTCGGTCGCGGCACCCCGCTCCTCCGACCGTCTGCCCTTAAGCCATTAGCTTCCGCGCCTTGAGTTCCGCATTGGCTTGCGCGAGCATGTCCTCGGGGATCGGTTGGGTTGCCACCCATTTGGCGAACCGCCGCATCCCGTCCT
>Ga0157371_10006082_pt1 | contig 10039 bp, 4 predicted proteins | sample C45metaG_FD_113462 | JGI IMG/M metagenome (GOLD analysis project Ga0157371, IMG submission 113462) | Corn rhizosphere microbial communities from Kellogg Biological Station, Michigan, USA - C4-5 metaG | ecosystem: Host-associated > Plants > Roots > Rhizosphere > Soil | place: USA: Michigan...
CTAAAAAAATGCGCATCAATGTCAATGGAAAGTTGGGCAAAGGAGTAACGGCAAAAGATGTTGCACTTTATATTATTTCCCAGTTAACAGCCGCCGGAGCGACAGGATATTTTGTAGAATATGCCGGCGAAGTTTTTGAAAATCTGAGCATGGAAGGAAGAATGACCGTTTGCAATATGAGTATTGAAATGGGTGCGCGTGGTGGAATGGTAGCTCCGGACGAAACCACTTTTGCTTACATAAAAGGCAAAGAAAAAGCACCGAAAGGTCCAGAATGGGATAAAGAATTAACGTATTGGAAAACTTTAAAAACCGATGCCGACGCCACGTTCGACAAAGAATACACTTTCGATGCGACAGAGATTGAGCCGATGATTACTTTCGGTACCAATCCCGGAATGGGAATGGGTATTAGCAATCAAATACCGGTTTCAAAGAATACGGCGAGCGGAAATGCGAGTTACGAAAAGTCGCTTAATTATATGGGCTTCCATGAGAATGAGCCAATGTTGGGAAAGAAAGTTGATTATGTATTTATTGGAAGTTGTACCAACGGAAGAATTGAAGATTTTCGTGCATTCGCTTCAATTATAAAAGGAAGGAAAAAGGCGGATCACATCACTGCATGGATCGTTCCGGGCTCGCATGTAGTAGAGCAACAAATAAAGGAAGAAGGTATTTTGGATATCTTAACCGAAGCCGGATTTCAATTACGTCAACCCGGATGTTCCGCGTGCCTCGCGATGAATGACGATAAAATTCCTGCCGGAAAATATGCCGTTAGCACGAGCAACAGAAACTTTGAAGGAAGACAAGGTCCCGGAGCAAGAACGATGCTCGCAAGTCCGCTCGTCGCTGCCGCTGCGGCAGTTACAGGAGTTGTAACTGATCCGAGGGAACTGCTTTAAACTATCTTAACTACAATCTTTAAATTAAAAAATTCGAACTAAAAAATGGCTTACGATAAATTTACGGTACTTACCAGCACAGCAGTTCCAATGCCAATCGAAAATGTGGACACAGACCAAATTATTCCCGCTCGCTTTTTAAAAGCTACTGAGCGCAAAGGTTTCGGTGATAACCTTTTTCGTGATTGGAGATATAATTCGGATGAAACTCCTAAAAAAGATTTTGTTCTAAACAATCCTGTTTATTCAGGTAAAATTTTGGTAGGCGGTAAAAATTTCGGAAGCGGTAGCAGTCGTGAGCATGCGGCTTGGGCAATTTACGATTATGGTTTTCGCGCGGTAGTTTCCAGTTTTTTTGCAGATATTTTTAAGAACAATTCAATTAACGTTGGTATTCTTCCGGTGCAGGTGAGTGAAGATTTTTTGATAAAGATTTTTAACGTGATCGAGAAAGATCCAACAGCTGAATTCGAAATAAATCTTCCCGATCAAACTATCACCATCCTTTCATCCGGAGAAAAGGAATCATTCGATATTAATGGTTATAAAAAACATAACCTGATGAATGGTTTTGACGATATAGATTATTTACAGGCAATGAAAGAAGACATTCAATCATACGCAGAAAAGAGTTTGTACTAACAAGCGATCTTAAAAAACTAAAATGCCAAAAAAACAGCGGTACATTGAGATAATGGATACCACACTTCGTGATGGTGAACAAACCAGCGGTGTTTCATTTTCTGCTTTAGAAAAACTAACTATTGCCAAACTTTTATTAACTGAATTAAAAGTAGATCGCATTGAAATTGCTTCTGCGCGTGTGTCGGAAGGTGAGTTTGATGCAGTCAAAAGAATTACAAAATGGGCGAAAGCAAACGGATTACTTGATAAAGTTGAAGTTTTGACTTTTGTTGATGGAAGCGTTTCGATAGAATGGATGATGAAAGCAGGCGCTAAAGTGATGAACCTTCTTACCAAAGGATCTCTCAATCATTTAACTCATCAACTTAAGAAGAAACCTGAACAACATTTTGCAGAAATCGCTGAAGTGATAAAACTTGCAAGAAAAAAAGGCATTGAATGCAATGTTTATCTGGAAGATTGGAGTAATGGCATGCGGGATTCGAAAGATTATGTTTTCCAGTATCTTGATTTTCTTACAAAACAACCGGTGAAACGAATTATGCTTCCGGATACTTTGGGCGTTTTAACTCCTGACGAATCTTTTGAATTTGTTTCTGAAGTTGTACAACGTTATCCAAAAACTCACTTCGACTTTCATGCACATAACGATTACGATTTAGGCACCGGAAATGTTTTGGAAGCTTTAAAAGCAGGAGCTGCCGGTATTCATCTGACTGTAAACGGAATGGGAGAACGTGCCGGAAACGCGCCGCTGGCAAGCGCTATAGCCGTTATCAATGATTTTATGCCGGAATTAAAAACGTCTGTTTCAGAAAAATCCTTGTACAGCGTAAGCAAATTAGTGGAGACATTTTCCGGCTTTCGCATACCTGTGAATAAGCCAATAGTTGGAGAAAATGTTTTCACACAAACGGCAGGCATACACGCAGATGGCGATAAAAAAAATAATCTTTATTTCAGTGATTTGATGCCGGAACGCTTTGGTCGCCAACGGAAGTATGCACTCGGAAAAACAAGTGGAAAAGCAAATATTGAAAACAATTTGGCGCAGTTGGGCATTCACCTTTCAGATCAGGATCTTAAGAAAGTTACTCAACGGATTATCGAATTAGGCGATCGAAAAGAAATTGTTACACAAGCAGATCTTCCTTACATTATTTCAGATGTACTCGACTCTGTAGCCATCGAACAAAAAGTGCAGATTGAAAATTATGTGTTGACGCATTCCAAAGATTTGAATCCTTCGGTGACATTAAGAATTTGTATTGAAGGCGAATCGTTTGAAGAACATGCGCAGGGAGATGGACAATATGACGCTTTTATGAATGCGCTAAAAAAGATTTATAAACAAAAGAAAAAAGAACTTCCACAGTTAACAGATTATGCGGTGCGCATTCCACCCGGCGGAAAAAGCGATGCATTTTGTGAAACAATTATAACATGGAGGCATAAAGGCAGAGAGTTTAAAACCCGCGGCCTTGACAGCGATCAGACAGTTGCGGCGATCAAATCAACCTGGAAAATGTTGAATAGTATTTAAAGAAGGAGGATAGAATATTTAACAACTACAAACTAAGAACTAAATAAGCATGGCAGAAAAACACATTTTAATTGTTCCCGGAGACGGAATCGGACAGGAAGTAACAGCAGTTGGCAAAAAAGTGTTGGATAAAATTGCAGAAAATTTTAGACATTCATTTACTTATGATGAAGCGTTGATAGGACATGTAGCGATTGAAGCGACTGGAAATCCTTTACCTGATGAATCGCTCGAGAAAATGCGGAATTCCGACGCGGTATTATTTGGTGCAGTTGGCCATCCCAAATACGACAACGATCCTTCTGCCAAAGTAAGACCTGAGCAGGGGTTGCTAAAGATGAGAAAGGAGTTGGGTCTTTACGCGAATATTCGTCCCATCAAATTATTTGATGAATTACTTGGAGCATCCAGTATCAAACCTGAAATATTAAAAGGCGCAGATATTTTATTTTTCCGGGAGTTAACAGGAGATATTTATTTCGGTGAGAAAGGAAGAAAAAACAATGGCGATACCGCTTACGATGTTGCAGAATATAGCCGTTATGAGGTAGAACGTATTGCCCGTAAAGCATTTGATGCAGCGCGTACGAGGAGAAAAAGATTGTGCTCCGTAGACAAAGCGAATGTTATTGAAACCTCAAGGTTGTGGCGGGAAGTGGTGCAGGAAGTAGCAAAAACTTACCCCGATGTGGAAGTAGAACATCAGTTTGTAGATGCAACAGCGATGTTGTTAATAAAAGATCCGCGGCGATTTGATGTGGTAGTTACTGCCAACCTTTTCGGAGACATATTGACAGATGAAGCCTCGCAAATTGCAGGATCAATGGGAATGCTGGCGAGTGCATCAATTGGTGATGGAACAGGTGTGTATGAACCAATTCACGGTTCGGCTCATGATATTACAGGAAAAGGACTTGCCAATCCTTTGGCATCGATTTTATCTGCGGCGTTATTGTTAGACATTTCTTTCAATATGAAAGCTGAATCAGAAGCTGTTATTAATGCCGTCGATGCAGTATTGAAAGCTGGTTGGCGCACAAGAGACATTGCCGATGCTCACACTCCTTCAAATAAAATATTAGGAACGGAAGCAATGGGCGAAGCGGTTCTGAAAGAATTGTAATTCCAGAAAAAAAGAAATTAAAAATCTGCAAAATTTGTTCGTTCACTGAGATTAAATCTTTTTCGTGTAGGCATGACAGTGACAAAAGATTCTTATTCACTTTTAACTTTTAATGATTCCCTTTCACCATTTGGTTTTATTATTTCAAGTTGATACATGCCGGCAGTAAGAATCCGACTGCAGTTTAATGATAAATGCGTTTCTCCGCTGTAAATTATTTCTTTAGATAACACTTTTTGTCCGAGACTATTATGTAAAACAAACCGGTATTTTCCCAGAGGTTGTTTTACGAATTGAAGATTAATACGCTGCGCCTGTACTGGGTTTGGATAAATATGAATAGCAGAAATACTTGAGGGAACAATTACTTTCAATACCTTTTGATATTCTGATTCGCCATTTATTTTATCGATTTTTATTCGGTAAAAAGCATTTCCGGTTAGAGGCCGAAAATGTATAAAATTATAATTCTTGTTAACACCATCAGAAGCAGAAACGACGCCGATTGGTGTAAAATAAATTCCGTCGGTTGAATATTCTACCTCATAATCTTTTATTTCCTTTTCGTTTTCAACTTTCCATTCTATTAGAACATTTTCATCTTTCAAATGAGCATTCATTGAAACAAACGAAACGGCGAGCGGCCCCGCAGCAGCACGAAACACCAGATAAAATCTATCAGGATTGGAAGACGCTTTATCATCTGTAACGCTAAAACTAATAACAGAACTATCCGAAAGGTTTATTTGCCTCTCTGTTCTCAAATAACAGTCTACCAGATAAGCGTCTAAGGATGACTGTATATTATGAGTATAAAGAATAATAGTATAATCCTGCTTTATCAAATTCCTTAACGAATAAACAATAGTATCTGTAACCTTTATTTCCTCTCGCGCTTCCACTGTAAGTAATTTGTCCATCCGCTTCACAGCAAAACTTTCTGCAGGAACACCAAATTTAGTTACATCATCTCCATCAATCTTATTTGAGAACTTTCCAGAAAATGAAACAGCATTTCCATCAATCACAATTCCATTTTTTGAAAACAGGTTCGCAAATAAAATTCCTTTATCATTTTCATATTCACGGTTCACCATGTGATACTTTCCGGAAGTCTTACAGTCTTCGGAGAAAGAGACAAAACCGTCTGTGTTTGTATAGTTTGAGACAAAAAACGCTTGCCCCGATTGAATATACTGATAGTTTCCAGTGCTGCTATAAGTTGATGTTCCTCCCGGAACTGCGGCGTAATCTGTAGCTGCCGCAATTGTTTGATAACCACCAAAGCCATAGATTCCGCCGAGCGTAGGATCCCACGCAATGTAATTGGATCCTATGTTTGAAAAACTAATCTTTTCAAAGTCAATCGTCGAGGCATAAGGATTGCCCACAGATTGAAATTTGCCCGCAGGAACAACACTTTTGGGTGGAGGAAATTCTGTGCAATACAGTTTACCTCTTGTTCGTAACACAGTAGGCGTTGCCGCTGAACTTGAATTATTTGCAAGTCGGTCGCCCCGGATAAAAATCATGTAACCTTTTTCATTTTGGAGAAGGATATCAGTTCGTACAATTCCTGTCCAACTGTTAGAAGCAGCATCATAATTTTTGATGGAGGGCCCAGGAGATTGGGCATCAAAGCCGTTGCTTGTACCTTCAGGTCCTGTAATCCAGGTTCCATAACCTGCAATTGTTGCACTTCCTTTTTCCTGCCACGTATTGAAAACGGTTTCACCAAACGCAGGTGTTGACAACAATTGCCACGACTTTTGATGGCCGCCATTTGAAGAAGTATTGATGTATCGCTCAACGATGAAGCGACCGGCATTGTAATTAATATTTGCGTTTGCGCTTAACCGTCCGATGCTTGCCGTATTATTTTTGCTGCTCAACAAACTTATATCCGCGTCGAGAGTTGTACTTGAATTATCCATTGAAAGTTGATTATAAACGGATAAACTGTCTTTGATAAAAAGGCCTTTCTTGTTTGCATTTGCCAGATTATTAAAAACCATTTGAGGAGAATTGGAAGAATAAATTTGCTCTTTTGTTCCATTGAATATTACAGTCCCGTTATTGTGGACAAAAGTTGCCATTCCCGATTTTGTAAGGTTGCCCTGTATAATCAAATTATCTGCAGGAGCCGTTTTGTTTCCACTACCGGAAATTACCAGGTTTTGATAAATCAATCCATTGGCGTTGGTAATCGGCTGATCACCGTCTGATAAAGGAGGGCTAGACCGCGAATATTCTACTGTACTATTTGGTTCAAGAATAATATTTTCAATGTCTGAATTGATTGCTGAGCTTTTTATCGGAGCGGATGTAATCGTAAATCCATTAAAGCCTTTATTGGTGCCACATTTAAAGTATCCGCCACTTTCCACAATAATAGTTTGAGTGCCATTCGGTCCATTAATTGTGTTGTCATTTATTGTGAACACGCCACCGCTTTTTACTCTAAAAATTCCATTGGTATTTAAAGTAATGTTCCCATCTGACATGGAGACATTATTTCCTGTCACTTCAATATTTTGGTAGCTTTTGCTTCTGATAGTTTGCGGCGTTCCGTTGGATCCACGGAACTCAATTACACCACCAGAGAGATTATACGAACCTGCCATAGGAGGATTTTGGCCAACTGAACTAACTATTAATCTGCTGTTGTCGCTCATTGTAAGATTGGTATTACTATTTCCAATATTGGTTCCATTCGAATTTCCAGTGCAATCAAATACGGCATCATCTTTTATAGTTATAGTTCCGGTTGGAGAAAACGGACCATTAGGCGTTTTGATTCCACTTCCTGAAAAAATTAAGTCTTTAAAATCAGTTCTGCCATTTAACGATTGATTTCCATTTGCATATAATTCAATCGTTGAACCAGGATTGACAAATATATTTCCGGAAACAATAGAAGAACCAGTTCCGGAAAATCCCCCAGTATTAGCGGTTTTAAATGTACCATTTAAAATTACTGTCCCATTTGTATTTTTAACTCCTTTGTCAGTAACATCCAGTGTACCATTAATTGTAAAAACATTTCCCACTAAATTGTTATCAATATTGGCGCCGGAAATAGTAACTTTCGCGCCTGTTGGAATATTAGAATTTGACAACAGTTGAAGGTTATGATTTGTGTTTAAAACAAGATACAAAGATGGGCCTGCTAAGATTGCATTTGCACCATTTACACATAATTCTCCTGTCCCTGTTACTGTCAGAATTGACGTTCCTCTTACGCCGTTCCGCAAATATTTATCCCCAGTTCCTGAAAAAGTCAGGTTAGTATTTACTTCCAAAATTCCATTAACATACAGATTTTTTGTTGATCCAATTCCGGGGGTTCCGCTAACTTTAATAACTCTGAATATTGGAATTACAGATGATATTGCATTTGGAAAATAAACTAAGCCCGGCGCCTGAAATGGCTTGTCAATATTGTATTCAAAGATCGCTCCGTCATTCCACACATTTGTTGTTGATGTTGCAAAAGCTTCATAACCGTTACCAGTAGACGAAGTTCCATCACCAATTGTTATTTTGCCGCCGGAAGCAATATTAATATCTGCATTGGAAGATTGTTGCACACAGGTTGAATAATCAGTTGTGCTTGTAATTTTCAAAATACCGTTCGACGGAATCGTAATGTCATCTCCTGCCCCATCATTGATATTTAAAACGCCACCGGTTTGTAATTCCAAAGTCCCGGCAATCGTTGTTTGATCAAGAGAAACTGAACTTGCTACAGAAACTGTATGTCCCGGCTGGATCAAAATACTTTCTACATCTTTCGTTGGCGCTTTTGAAGAAATATTCCAGTTGACATTATCGGTTGAATATTCCCATGTTGAAGGACTAGACCAATTTCCGCTTTGCCGGCTCCTAAAATAAGATTGAAGCGGAGTAACAGAACCAAACAGCGTGAAATCATCTAATCTAAAAGTTCCGGATCCGGAAGCTCCCGACAATGAAAGTTGAACTGTAACCGTCCCTGTTAAACCGCTGATAACGCTGGCTACGTTGGTATTTCCAAGGGCTGCACCGGTCGTTGGAATAAGACCTGCTCCTACACGAACTCCGTTAATTGTCATCAGCCAATCTGTAGCACCAGTATTACTTCTTTGAGACCAAAAATTAAACTGGGTTATTGTTAATTGATAACCAGTTGTTACGTCAAAAGTAAGCACTACTGTCGGTGTTCCTGACGAACTACTCAACGCTATCGCCTGGCCCGATGATCCGGCATAACTCGTCCAAACACTTTTACTATTTGTCCATGATGAATTATTCAGATTTAGGTCCAAATTGACGGGGGAAATAGTATAGGGGCAGTTATTAATAGGAGTACTTCCGAAATCATGCTGATATATTACTTGACCATCTACATGATACGCTACAATGCATGAGTAGAAAACAAATAGAAATCTTTTTTTGAAAAAGAATAAACACAAATTTTTTTTGAAAGTAGTTGTGTTTGAAATGCTTCTAAAGCAAATTGAACTTCTCATACCAATTTTAGTTTTGGTTTATAAATAATAATAAGGAGGGTATTATTTACTGGTTTTCGCAGGGAAGGATAGAAACTCGTTCATCCGGGATGAACACTCATAATAATTATTGTACAAGTATACATTTTTATTTAAATAAAAAATCATTTGTATAAAATAATTTTTTAATTTTTTTTATGCTGCAAAATCGAAACAGGCTTGGCTTCTCCAGGAATATTTTAAAAATTACTTGTACCTTACCTGCCAAAAAAAATTAGATGAATACCTTAATTACCTGCCCTAATTGTAACCATCAATTTGCCCCACAGGAAGCAATTGCGCAAGCACTTGAAAAAGAATACCAGGATAAATTCAACATCGACCGGCAAAAATTACTATCCCAATTTACCGCACAACAAAAACATCTTGAGGAGCAGCAAAAAGAGTTTGAGAAAAAGAAGGAAAAAGAAAATGAATTGTTTGCTGAAAGAATGGAAAAAGAAAAATTGAAAATGCAAAATGAACTGCAGGAAAAATTGCGCAAATCAATCAGTGATGATTTTGAAAATCAGTTGAAGCTTTTGCAGCAGGCGAATGACGACAATGAAGAAAAATTAAAATCTGCACGCCAAAAAGAACTTGAGTTTTTGAAGAAAGAGAAAGAGTTGAAATTGCAGGCAGAGGAAATGGAGATTCAATTGGAAAAAAAATTGGCCGTTGAAAGAGAACTCTTAATTGAAGAAATCAGAAAGCAGGAAAAAGCGAGAAATGAAATAAAAGAGAATGAACATTCTCTAAAAATAAAGGAACTGGAAAAGCAGTTGAGCGATCAGAAAAAACTGGCCGAAGAGATGAAACGCAAAGCAGAACAGGGATCCATGCAGTTACAGGGCGAGGTGCAGGAATTGGCGCTGGAACAAATACTCGGAAGTGAATTTCCTTTCGATGTGATTTCGGAAGTGGGCAAAGGAATAAGAGGTGCGGATTGCATCCAACTGGTAAGAAATAATTTTGGACAGGAATGCGGAAAAATTATTTATGAAAGCAAGCGTACAAAGGATTTTGGGGGCGACTGGATTGAAAAATTAAAAGCCGATATGCGCAGTACCGGTGCTGATATTGCTGTGTTAGTTACGAAAACAATGCCTAAAGAATTAGACTGCTTCGGGTTAAAGGATGGCGTGTGGATCTGTACTTTTTCGGAAGTAAAAGCACTGGCCAACGTTTTGCGCGATGGAATTATCAGGGTTTATAATTCTTCAAAAAGCCACGAAAACAAAGGCGACAAAATGCACTTGCTTTACGATTACCTTACGAGCAATGAATTCAG
>Ga0157371_10006084_pt1 | contig 10036 bp, 11 predicted proteins | sample C45metaG_FD_113462 | JGI IMG/M metagenome (GOLD analysis project Ga0157371, IMG submission 113462) | Corn rhizosphere microbial communities from Kellogg Biological Station, Michigan, USA - C4-5 metaG | ecosystem: Host-associated > Plants > Roots > Rhizosphere > Soil | place: USA: Michigan...
ACAACTATTTTTGGTGCGTGGGGCTTCGATCCGATTATGGCTGATAAAGAGGATCAGTTCCGAGCACTTGAAACTGCAGGGTACATTGGAATCATGCTAGCAGGTGCTTTCCCGATGATTTACTTATTACGTAAGTATGCATCGAAGCCATTAGAAGCAGGTGGACGCAAGATTGGGCTTACATCTGTAGGAAGTGCAGGTATTCTAGCTACTATTGCGAATATCCTAGCAATGTTCTCGTTAGTGCGTTATATGCGACCGAAAGATAAAGTAATTAATATATCATTTGCTGTTTGTGCGGCGTTCTTGTTAGGGGATCACTTGTCCTTTACCGCTAACTTTCAACCGACCATTATATTGCCAGTAATTTTAGGGAAATTTTTAGCTGGTGTTTGTGCTATTGCCTTTGCATACTGGTTGTCTGTTCCGACTGCATTAAAGCTAGAGGAAAAAGATCGTGCAGATGGTACAATACGTCCGGGTGAATATTTGGAAGATGAGAAAGTTCCATCCAAAGCTTGATAATTCTTTGCACATGAAAGGAGTGGTATTATGAGCGAAGAGAAAAAGAGATTTATACAAGAATTCGTTCCAGGTAAGCAAATTACACTCAGTCATTTAATTGCAAATCCAGACTCAGATATGTTTGTAAAACTAGGAATTCAAGAAGCAGGAGCACTCGGGATTATGACTTGCACTCCAAGTGAGACGGTTATTATTGCAGGGGATTTAGCTACAAAAGCAGCCAATGTAAACATAGGATTTTTGGATCGATTTACAGGAAGTCTTGTAATTGTTGGTAGTGTTTCAGAAGTAGACATGGCTATGCATGAGATTAATCGGTTTTTATCAGAAAGACTAGGTTATACGCCTGCAGAAATTACAAAGTCATAAGGACGTGTGAAAACCATGAAAAATAGAGCAATGCTAATAGGTGCAATTGGTGTGGGGAAATCCACTTTAACAAATGCATTATTAGGTAAAGCTGTACCTGCTGTTAAGACGCAAACATTAATCTATTATGACTGGATAGTAGACACGCCAGGCGAGTATACAGAAAATCCATTTTTTTATAAAAATATTATGGCTACAGCATTAGAGGTAACGCATGTGCTTTATTTGCTGGATGCAACTAGTGGGAAAATGATTTTCCCCCCTGGGTTCAGTATGGGTTTTTCAAAATTACCTATCGGTGTAATTACCAAAAGTGATCATCCAGATGCGAATTTAGCTCGCTCGATTGAAATGATTCGCTCAGTTATTTCGTATGGACCTATCGTTATCACGTCCTCTATTAATGGAGCTGGTATAGAACCGCTAAAGGAATTAGTAAAGATGGATGATATGGAATCGATGAAAAGCTATGTGAAGAATTCACAAGATGAATGTTTATTGTTCACGGATCAACTTTACAGTTCTCGGAATCTTTGATATATTTACTGTTATCAATCAAAAGTTCATAAATCGGCAATGACGCCTTTACTTACACGTAGAAAATTCTGCGTGTATAAGTAAAGGCGTTTTTTTTTAAAAGAATAAGAAAGTATACGCTATTCTACTCGGTATTGTTTAGCTTCAGCGCTTTGCCCCTCGGGGCAGACATAGGCGCTTGCGCATTTCTGTTAGAGGCGAGGGATGAGTATGTTCGATTTCAACCGCAAAGAAGAAACAATAATAAGTGCAGGAATTGATATAGGCACTAGCACTACGAAATTAATTATTAGCCGATTCTCATTAATGAATCTAGCTGGAACTACACATGTTCCGAGAATAGAAATTGTAGATAAAGAAATTATTTATAAAAGTCCCATATTCAGAACACCACTAAAAGACGCTTCAACTATTCATGTTGCAGAGGTTGAAAAAATCATTCGATCCGAGTACTCCAAAGCAGGGATTGAAGCGGCAGAGATAGAGACGGGTGCGGTCATTATTACTGGGGAAACCGCAACTAAGCATAATGCACAAGAAATGCTCCACTATTTATCCAATGAAGTTGGAGATTTTTTAGTAGCAACAGCTGGACCAGATTTGGAAGGAATTATCGCAGCTAAAGGTTCTGGAGCATACGATTATTCTGCTCGAAGCGGGAAAGTTATAGCGAATATTGATATTGGTGGAGGGACTGCAAATATAGCAGTCTATAAAGATAAAGAGCTTCTTGGGACATGTACGATGCACATTGGCGGTAGGCTTATTGAGTTTCGTGAAGGGGAAATAATATCTATTTCTCCACCTATACAAAGGCTAATAGAAGAGCAGGGAATCTTGCTAAAGGTAGGAGATTCAAAGGATGCCAAGTATATACGACTTGTCACTCAATTTATGGCTGAATCTCTTAGTAGAATTCTAAAAAATGAAGTGCAAGAAAAGGACCATGTTCTGTTATTAGGTCATTCTCCTAACTGGAAAGATGATGTGGAAAGCATTGTATTTTCAGGCGGTATTTCAGAATGTATATACACTCATGAGTTGGGTGTTCATTCAACAGCTGAATATGACGATATTGGTCAGGATCTTGCATTAGAGCTTCAACAAAATGAAGCACTAAATAGTTTTTCGTGGTTGGAGCCTATTGAAACAGTGCGTGCGACGGTGTTAGGTGCTGGAACACAAACAACGGAAATAAGTGGAGCAACGATACAAGTATCTACTCAGGATTTACCGGTTAAAAATCTACCTGTATACAATTTTAACTTTCATTCGAATTTGCAAGAAGGATTAGAAAGATTTGATGCAGAGATTAAAAAGGCCATCGATTTGTATGATGCTACAAGAGAAGGTCAGAATTTTGCACTCTATATTTCAGGATTACCTTATATGGGATTTAGAGATATTCAGAAGTTGTCAGAAGCAATTATACAAGTAATGGAACAACGTCCAGATCCAACTCTACCGATCGTACTAGTTGTACAAACAGATCATGCAAAGGTAATGGGGCAAACGTTATTAGCGATGAATGTACAGCAAAGTATTATATGTATCGACCAAATAAGCGTGGATCACGGAGACTATATGGATATTGGAAAATCACTAGAATCTGGTGTTGTACCAGTGGTAGTGAAGACATTAACGTTCCACTCGTCGTAAAGGAGGGTGTTCAAAAGTGAACTTAAAATCAGTATTAGGCGGTATTAGTTATAATTTCAAAGATTTAAAAGAAGTAATGGCAAAGGCAAATGAAGAAAAATCTGGGGATCGTTTAGCAGGTGTTGCTGCAGAAACCGTTCAAGAACGTATTGCAGCAAAAGCGGTGCTAAGTGAAATATTATTAAGTGATATCCGTAATAACCCTTTAATCCCTATAGAGCAAGATGAGGTTTCACAAATAATTGAAAGCGATATCAACGAAAGAATTTATGGTGAACTTAAAAACTGGAGTGTCGCTGAATTACGAGAATATATTTTAAGTAATGATGTTGGGGACCGAGAATTAAAGCGCATTAGTAAAGGGTTAAATTCTGAAATGATAGCTGCTGTGGCAAAAATAATGTCTAATCTCGATTTAGTACATGCGGCTAATAAAGTGGAAATCCTCACTACTTGTAATATTACGATTGGTCAAAAAGGAACGATTTCTTCTAGGCTACAGCCTAATCATCCGACAGACAATGTAGACGGAATGATTGCTTCTTTAAAAGATGGCTTGTCCTATGGAATAGGCGATGCAGTTATTGGGATTAATCCAGTAGATGACTCGGTAGAAAGCGTGAAGCGACTACTTCATGCAACACATGACTTTATTAGTGAGTGGAAAATCCCTACACAAAACTGTGTTTTAGCACACGTTACAACGCAAATGAAGGCAATTGAGCAAGGCGCACCGGCAGATATGATTTTCCAAAGTATTGCTGGAACTGAATTGGCTAACAAGTCGTTCGGAATTTCTGCGGAACTTATTGCAGAAGCCCGTCATTTGGCAATGAAGCAAGGAACTGGTACAGGACCACAAGTGATGTATTTTGAAACAGGTCAAGGTTCCGAACTTTCTGCAGAAGCACATTTTGGAATCGACCAAATGACACTTGAATCTCGTAACTACGGCTTTGCTAGACATTATGATCCGTTTATTGTGAACACAGTTGTCGGGTTTATCGGACCAGAATATTTGTATAACAACAAACAAGTTATTCGTGCTGGGTTAGAGGATCATTTTATGGGGAAAATGCATGGTCTACCAATGGGGGTAGATATTTGTTATACAAACCATATTAAAGCTGATCAGAATGATATAGAGGATTTAGGCGTTTTATTGTCTGCTGCGGGAGTGAATTTTATCATTGCTACTCCAATGGGAGACGATTGTATGTTGAATTACCAGTCGATGAGCTTTCATGATGTGGCGACATTACTAAATACGTTTAGTAAAACACCTGCCCCAGAGTATTTGAAGTGGCTTGAAAAAATGGGCATTTACGAAAACGGTCGTCTCAGTGCTCGTGCTGGTGACCCGACTATATTCACACGTTAGGAGATGACATATGTGAATGAACAACTAATTGAACAAATTACAAAAATGGTAGTGGAAAAGCTCCAAATGAGTAACGTGAATACGAATTCTCAGGATAAAAATCAGGAGCAGCCAATGATTAACTTGTATCAAAAAGAGCCAGTTAATAGTATTGCTGAAGCAAAAGTGACTGCCACACCAGTAGGAGAAGTAAAGTTCTATCAATCAAATGAAGCACCGAAAAAGCTAGAAGAGAAAACTCCAGTAAGTAAAAAAACTGTTTCTTTGAATGATGAAAAGAAAGAAAGTTACCTAGCAGAGCTACGTAAAAAAACGCCTTCACGTATTGCGGTAGGTAGAGCAGGCTCAAGACCTAAAACAAATACTTGGCTTCAGTTTCGATTTGACCATGCAGCAGCAGTAGATGCAGTTTACGGAGAGGTTCCACAGGAAATATTAGATAGACTAAATTTCTTTCAAGTTCATACAAGAGTGCAAGACAAAGAAGAGTATATTAGAAGACCTGATTTAGGCAGAAGACTATCTGACGAGTCTAAAAAAATGGTTTTAGAAAAGTGTAAACGATCGCCTAAAGTACAAATCGTTGCATCCAACGGACTTAGTGCAAAAGCGCTGGAGGAAAATTTAGAAGACGTTTACCTGAGCTTAGAGCAGTCACTAAAAAATTTAAATATCGATTTAGGTACAACTTTCTATGTAGATAAAGGTCGAGTAGCGTTAATGGATGAAATAGGAGAGCTATTACAACCCGATGTCGTAATCATATTAATTGGAGAGCGACCAGGTCTACTGTCAGCGGAATCATTAAGTGCTTATATTTGCTACAAACCGAGAGTTGGAACAATTGAAGCAGATCGAATGGTTGTTTCCAATATTCACAAAGGTGGGATTCCTGCTGTAGAAGCTGGGGCCTATTTAGGTACACTCATTCAAAAAATCTTAAAGTATGAAGCAAGTGGTGTGTCGTTAGTAAAGAAAGAAGGATAGGAGGTTTCTAGACTCGTATGAAAAAAATTCATGCAAATATTTTGTCCATGCAAGTTATTTCAAACGTGGATGCCGGCCTTGCTGAAAAGCTCCAATTAAAACCCTATCAAAGAAGCTTAGGCTTATTTACAACGACGATTGACGACGTTGGCTATACAGCTGCTGATGAAGCTACGAAAAAGTCGGATGTAGAAGTCGTCTATGCAAAAAGCTTTTATGCCGGAGCAGCGCATGCTTCTGGGCCTCTTTCTGGAGAGTTTATCGGTATAATTGCCGGTCCTTCACCAGAAGAAGTGAAAAGTGGGCTTGAATCTATTCGAATTACGATAGAAAACGATGCTTATTTTGAAGCAATCAATGATGATGAGAATCACGCGCTATATGCCAAAACAATTTCAAGTTGTGGAAGTTATTTAGCAAGTGTTGCTGGAGTAAAAGAAGGTCAGTCCCTAGCCTATTTAATCGCGCCACCTTTAGAAGCAATTGTTGGCTTAGATGCTGCTTTAAAGGCTGCGGATGTTCAGGTAAGCGAATTCTTTTCGCCGCCATCTGAGACGAACTTTGGAGGAGGATTACTCACTGGTAGTCAATCGTCCTGTCAAGCAGCAGCGGATGCATTTAGGGATGCAATTTTTAACATGGCGAAGCGGCCATTAGATTACTAGGAAAGGAGTAAATGCTTTGGTTACCGTTATAGATAAAGATTTATTAGCTCTTCAAGAAATGCGAACTGCAGTTCAAGCAGCAAAAGCTGCCCAGAAAGTGTATATGAATTTTACACAAGAGCAAGTCGACCAAGTTGTAAAAGCAGTTGCAAATGCAGCTTTTGCAGAATCTGCTAGACTTGCGCAAATGGCAGTAGAAGAAACAGGTATGGGAGTAGCTGAACATAAAAAGATTAAAAATGAAGTTGGCTCTCGAGATGTTTATGAAAGTATAAAGAATGTAAAAACAGTCGGTATTGTAGGAGAAGATAAAGTAAATAAAGTAGTAGAGATTGCTGCTCCATTTGGAGTAGTAGCTGGTATCATTCCAACTACAAACCCTACGTCTACTGCGTTCTTTAAAACGCTAATCTCATTAAAAACAAGAAATGCTATTGTAGTAAGTCCTCACCCATATGCGGTGAACTGTACGCAAGAGGCTCTTAAAGTATGCGAGGAAGCGGCAGTTACTGCAGGCGCTCCTAGGGGGCTTGTGCAATGTTTAACGATGGCTTCTATGGAAGCGACACAACAGCTTATGAAGCATCCGGATATTAACCTCATTTTAGCAACTGGTGGGGGGGCTTTAGTAAAAGCGGCATATAGCTCTGGGAAACCAGCGTATGGAGTAGGTCCAGGAAATGTTCCTGTATATATCGAGCGCACTGCAAAAATTGATAAAGCAGTGGAAAATATCGTTAATAGTAAGTCTTTCGATTATGGAACGATTTGTGCAACGGAACAGGCAATTGTAGTGGATCGAAATGTAGCAGAATTAGTGACTCGTGCTCTCAAGAAAAATGGAGCTTACATATTGTCTGATACAGAAAAGCTAGCAATGGAGAAGGTTATCTCACCAGTTCCAGGAAAGGTGAATCCTAAAATTGTTGGTAAGAGCCCACAAACGATTGCGAATCTTGCTGGTATTTCATTGCCAGAAGGTACTCGTATAATAGTTGGGATGGAGACGAAAATTGGGAAAGATGTTCCGTTTTCGTTAGAAAAGCTTTCGCCGGTGTTTGCGATGTATATTGCATCCGACGTCAATCATGCGAAGGAACTCTGCTTGTCTCTTTTACAGCTTGGTGGTATGGGGCACAGTCTTTCTCTTCATACAGAAACAGACGCGATTGCTCGAGAGTTTGCAATTGAAATGCCTGTTTCTAGAATTATGGTTAATACGATGTCTTCTGTAGGAGCTGTAGGAGGAACAACAGGCTTAATGCCTTCTTTGACTCTAGGCTGTGGCACATTCGGTGGTAATATTACATCCGATAACGTAACTGCGAAGCATTTATTGAATATCAAGAGAATGGCTTATGGAATAAAAGAAGTAAATCTTCCAACACATGAGCCAACATCTTCTTCTGATGATGACGTAACAGAGCAAGTTGTATCAAGTGTATTACAATCGTTGGGTTCAAATGACTCAGTCGATCCAAATGTAGTGAAAGACTTAGTCAGTGAAATAGTAAAAAAATTATATAAATAATATATCTTAGGAGGAAATGAATATGTCAAGAGAAGGTACAGCATTAGGAATGGTAGAAACAAAAGGATTAATTGGTTCAATTGAGGCTGCAGATGCAATGGTGAAGGCAGCAAGCGTTAACCTAGTAGGGAAAGTACACGTTGGTGGAGGAATTGTAACTGTATTAGTTCGAGGTGATGTAGGTGCAGTAAAAGCTGCAACAGACGCAGGAGCAGCAGCAGCACAACGTGTAGGAGAATTATTATCTGTTCATGTAATTCCAAGACCACATAACGAGCTTGAAATGATTTTACCTAAATTAGAAAACTAATAGTTTGTTATAACCCCTTCTGAAACGAGTTTTGCTTAGGAGTTAATATAGCTGAGTTGTATTTGATAAGAAAGGCGGTACTAAGATGAATCAGCAATTGATTGAAAAAATTGTAGGGGAAGTTTTAGAACAACTAACAAAAGTTGGACAGACGCTTCCAAATGATTCAATTCCAATCGCTGTTTCTGCCCGTCATGTTCATTTGTCTCCACATCATGTGGAAGCGCTTTTTGGTAAAGGGTATGAGTTAACAAAAAAGGCAGATTTGTCTCAACCAAATCAATTTGCTGCCAATGAAACAGTAGTTATAGCAGGACCAAAAGGTAGCATCGAACGAGTTCGAGTACTTGGTCCTGCTCGTTCATTGACACAAGCAGAAGTAAGTTGGACAGACGCGATGAAGCTAGGAGTAAATCCACCGCTTCGTGAATCAGGAGATATTGAAGGCTCTGGTGCTTTTACAATAATCGGACCAAAAGGAAGTCTCTTTTTAGAAGAAGGACTAATCATCGCACAAGCTCATATTCATATGGCAACTGCAGACGCTGCTCGTTTTAATGTGCTAAATGGAGAGTGTGTGTCAGTAGAAGTGAATGGTGTTCGCCCAATTGCTTATCGAAATGTAAAAATTCGTGTTTCCGATCGTTACCGTTTAGAAATGCATATCGATACAGACGAAGCGAATGCTGGTTTTATTTCAAAAGGAGCAATTGGTCGTCTGATGAAATCTGGAGAAGTACACACTCCAGTTCGGGTAGAGCCCCAAACATCCGAGGTAGGGAGTAGTAGCAAATCTGTTTTGCATTTTCAAAAGAAGCTACTTTCAAAAGATGATGTAAGAGATATAAAAGAAAAAGAAATTGTTCTAGAAAAAGGGACAATTGTTACAGCACTTGCACGTGATACTGCAAGAGATATAGGTATATCCATTTCGTTTAGAAAATAGAAGCAGGTGATGACAGCATGCAAATAGGAAGAGTTATCGGAAACGTTTGGGCAACTCGTAAAGAGGAAGGGTTACAAGGTATAAAATTACTCATTGTGCAGCCCGTAAACGTGCACGGAAAACCAGTGAAAACCCAGTTTGTTGCTGCCGACCGAATAGGTGCTGGTATCGGAGACGATGTACTCGTTACTAGCGGAGGTTCATCACGTTACATAATGCGTGATAATCCAATTCCCATCGATTCAGTAATTATTGGAATTATTGATTCGACTGAAGTAGAGAGAGGTGAAATCGATGAGTCAAGCAATTGGGATGATTGAAACAAAAGGGTTAATTGGTTCAATCGAAGCAACAGATGCAATGATTAAAGCGGCGCATGTAACATTAATCAAACAAGAAATGGTCGACGGTGGAATTGTGACGGTTGTTGTTCAAGGAGACGTAGGTGCAGTGCAAGCAGCTGTAGATGCGGGTCGTGAAGCAGCAAAGCGTGTAGGAGAGCTTTTAGGAGCTCATGTTATTCCACGTCCAGACCAATCTGTTTTTGATATGATTAAACCTCTTGACTACAATAAATACGAAGAAAGTAAGCAACCAACAAAGCATTCACGAGCAAAGGTAGTAAAAACAGAAGCTAGCCCACCAGCAGAATCGTGAGGTATTGGAAAGGGTGAAAACACTTGGCTTTTCGGAGAAATAAAATTGCTGTAATTGGTGCTGGTTATACAGGAGCTACTGTAGCTTTAATGGCAGCACAAAAAGAACTAGGAGATATTGTGCTTGTAGATATTCCAGAACAAGAGAATCCTGCAAAAGGGAAAGCGCTCGATATTCAGGAGACAGGTCCAGTTCAACGCTTCAATTCAAAAATTACTGGTACATCTAACTATGAACAGATAAAAGACGCAGATCTGGTTATTATTACAGCAGGTATTGCTAGAAAACCAGGCATGAGCAGAGATGACCTCGTTAATACAAATGCGAAAATTATTCGTTCCGTTTCTGAACAAGTGAAAAAGTACGCTCCAGACAGCTATGTATTAATCTTGAGCAATCCTGTAGATGCTATGACCTATGTATGCTATAAAACAACGGGATTCCCTAAAAATAGAGTGATCGGTCAATC
>Ga0157371_10006085_pt1 | contig 10036 bp, 9 predicted proteins | sample C45metaG_FD_113462 | JGI IMG/M metagenome (GOLD analysis project Ga0157371, IMG submission 113462) | Corn rhizosphere microbial communities from Kellogg Biological Station, Michigan, USA - C4-5 metaG | ecosystem: Host-associated > Plants > Roots > Rhizosphere > Soil | place: USA: Michigan...
AGGAACTATTTTTTCAGCAACAGAAGGTTTCACCGGAGGGGGATTCGTAATTGTTTTTTCCGGAACAATTTTTTGAGGAACAGGAGTTTCCGGAGCCGGCCTTTGAATAATAACCGTTTCCGGCGTGTCAACTTTCGGGCGTGGATAATATTTATCGAGCAATGGATGAGTTGATTCCTGGGGAGTTTGCGAAAAACCATGCAAGCAAAATAATACCACGAAAATAAAAACCATTTTTCCTCTCTTGCATTTCATAAAAAATCTTTGAATAAAGTTATCTAAACTTACTAAACAAAAGTCTTTCATCAAAACTTTTAAATAAATTTTAAGCGCATGTTTAATTTTTAGCAAGCAAGTTCTTTTCGTTTGTCCATTACCGTTATATGAAAATATAAATACTATTATTTGTTGCTTTACTGTTGAAGAAAAATGAAAAAGCAAATAAAAAAAATAAAGCTTCTGAAATTTTTATTTGTATTTTTTCCCAAAAAATGAAGATGGCTTTCTGCAATTCTTTTAAAAAATATTTTACGACCCTTGTCGCCTCATTGTTTTCGCTGGTTCTTTTTGCTCAAATGCCAACGAACGGAATTGATGTGCAACATTATAATTTCAGTATCAGGTTAAACGATTCAAATAATATTATCAGGGGAAATGCAGTGATCACTACAAAATTTACAAAACAAGTAAATGAAGTGGTGTTTGATCTTGCAAATAAAAATTCAGATGGAAAAGGAATCATAGTAACATCCGTTTTGAAAGATGGTAAACCGATTGATTTTTCACAGGATTTACAACATTTGGTCATACGCGATAAGGCATTCAAATCTGAAGAAAAAAAGTATGACATCAGTTACGAAGGCATTCCTGCAGATGGCTTGATCATCAGCAATAATAAATTCGGGCAGCGTGTCTTTTTTGGCGACAACTGGCCAAACCGTGCTCACAACTGGCTTCCCTGCAATGATCATCTTTCTGATAAAGCCACTGTTGATTTTATTGTTACGGCGCCTGATCATTACCAGGTTATTTCGAACGGAAAAAAGATTGAGGAAACAAATCTTCCTGGTCATTTAAAACTTACTCATTGGAAAGAATCAGTCGCATTGCCAACAAAAGTGATGGTAATTGGAGTTGCAAATTTTGCCGTAAATTATGTTGGCGATGTTGATTGCGTTCCTGTTTCGAGCTGGATTTTTCCTGAAGAGAAAGACAGTGGTTTTGCTCATTATGCGACAGCAAAGAATATTTTGAAATGGTACAAAAATCATATTGCTCCTTATCCATTCGAAAAACTTGCCAACGTACAATCAAAAACTATTTTTGGTGGAATGGAAAATGCCGGTTGTATTTTTTATTTTGAAAATTCTGTGAATTCGAAAACGCTTGAAAGCCTGACGGCGCATGAGATTGCGCATCAGTGGTTTGGGGATAATGCTACTGAGAAAGATTGGCCGCATCTTTGGCTTAGCGAAGGGTTTGCTACCTATATGACAGACCTGTATTTTGAAAATAAATACGGAACCGACACTTTGAAAAGTATGTTGAGAATGCAAAGAAATAAGATTCTACATTTTTACACAGAGCACAGAACCCCCGTTGTTGATACTACAGAAAAGAATAACTTAATGAAATTGCTAAATGCAAATAGCTATGAGAAAGGCGCATGGGTGCTGCATATGCTTCGCAGAAAAGTGGGTGATACTTTATTCTGGAAATCGATTCGCGAATATTATCGGACTTATAAAGGAAGTAATGCAAACACCAGAGATCTTCAAAAAATATTTGAAAATGTAACGCATCAAAATCTGCAAGATTTTTTTGATCAATGGCTTTTTAGAGCAGGCCAGCCGATGTTGAATATTTCATGGACTTACAACGTCAGCAAAAAAATGTTGTCATTGAAAATTGAACAAACACAAGCGAACCTTTTTGAATTTCCATTACAAATTGCTTTTAAAGAAAATAATCAAACCATCATCAAAACATTTGAAATAAAAAATAAAGTGACTCAAAAAAATATTTCGCTGGCGATGAAACCAACGGAAATTATTTTAGACCCGAATGTCAATTTACTGTTTAGTGCAACTTTAAAGCAAGAAAAATAAAATCCATTTAAAAATCATAACCAATAGCAAGTCCTAAGCTGGGCAACCATGTTGAAAGAGCCTGCCCTGTTCCAAAAAATCCTTCTTTATCCCGGAAATTGTATAAAATATATTGTCCTCCGGCGTTCAATTCCAGGCTGAATCCGCTTTTCCAGATCCATTGATGTCCGGCTATAATTTTTCCCCTGAAACCTGAAACGTTTGTTTTCGTATTGAAACTTCCTTCATAATCAATAAATTTTGTTGTTCCGAAATCTGCATTTCCTCCAACGGCTGCGTAAGTTCCCCGAGGTGCGATGCCGGTAAAATAATATCTGTATTCGGCGCTCAGACCATAAGTTGTATATCGGAAATGATCGTAAGTGAATATGCCAAATGATGGCCCAATGACGATTGAGCTTTTATGTCCAAAGGCTCTTTCATAAGCAATAGTGCCGGAGCCAAAAAATGCGCCGAGCGGATTTACTTTAATTACATTTGGCTTTACACCTGTTTGTGCAAATGCAGAACCAGAGATTAAAAAAATTACAGCAACAAAAATTACTTTTTTCATTTATTTAGCTTTGGGTTAAAAATTGAATTAATTTCATCAACCGTTTGATGTATCTTTTCTAAAACGGAAGATAAAACGTTTTATTTTTTAAATCTTTTTTTATTCATTAAAAATCATTCCGGAAATTTTGATCAGAATCCGATTTTAAGAAACAAAATAATTTATGTCAACGCCGATTAATACCGCATTATGTTCTTTTGGAATGAGCGGTCTTGTTTTTCATTCACCTTTTCTTACTGTAAATCCGCATTTTAATTTTTATGCTGTTTTAGAAAGAACAAAAAATATTGCTGCAGAGAAGTATCCTGAAGTAAAAACTTACAGAACGCTGGAAGCAATGCTGGCAGATGATTTGGTGGAATTAGTGATCGTAAATACTCCGAATTATACGCATTATGAATATGCAAAAAAAGCGTTGGAAGCCGGAAAGCATGTGATAGTTGAAAAGCCATTCACTGTACATTTTGAGGAAGCGCAGGAATTGATCGAGATCGCAAAAAGAAAAAATAAAGTTTTATCTGTTTATCAAAACAGGCGCTACGACAGCGATTACAAAACAATCAAAAAAGTTTTATCCGAAAATTTATTAGGCGAATTGGTTGAAGCGGAAATGCATTTCGACAGATTCCGCCAGGAATTAAGTGCAAAAAAACATAAAGAAATTGCCGGCCCCGGGGCAGGAGTTTTATATGATCTTGGTGCTCATTTAATTGACCAGGCGTTGCAATTATTTGGATCTCCCGAAAAAATTTTCGCGGATATAAGGATCATCAGGCCTACTTCACAGGTTGACGATTATTTTGAATTGCTTTTGTATTATCCAAAATTAAGAGTGCGTTTAAAAGCCAGCTATCTTGTGCGTGAAGCCTTGCCAGGATACATTTTGCATGGTTTGAAAGGCTCTTTTATCAAACACAAAACCGATGTGCAGGAAAAGATGTTGCAGGAAGGAATCATTCCTTCAGGAAAAGACTGGGGCACAGAACCGGAAACAGAAAAAGGGTTATTGCATACAGAAGTTGACGGAAAAGTTATTCGTGAATACATTGCTTCTAAACAGGGAAATTATAATGATTATTACAATGCTCTTTATGAATCTATTCGATTTCATAAACCGCTGCCTGTAACTCCTGAAGAAGGAGCCCAAGTTGTAAAAATAATTGAAACAGCTTTTGAAAGCAGCAAAAAGGAAAGTGTGATTCATTTATAAACTTTAAAAAGCGGCATTATATTTTCCTGTCAATTTTATGGCATTACTTGAAAAACACCTACTGATAAAAAAATCCAGGATTCCTGGTGCAGGAAAAGGATTATTTACGAAACAATTTATTGCGAAAGGAACGCGGATCGTTGAGTACAAAGGCAAAATAACAACATGGAAAAACGTATTGCAGGGTAAAAATTTTAACGCTTATGTTTATTACATCAACCGCAATTATGTGATAGATGCAATGCGAAGAAAAACAGCATTCGCGCGGTATGCAAATGATGCCAACGGATTATCAAAAAATCATACTTTCAGGAATAACGCAAAATATGTTATTGATGGAAAAAGAGTTTTTATTGAAGCGAAAAAAGATATTGAAGCAGGAGAGGAAATTCTCGTTTCTTATGGAAATGAATATTGGAATGTTGTTGCCGAACAGAGGAATCTTTGCTAAAGAAACAATTTTCGTGTACCCGACGCCGTTATAGTTGGGCATGAAAAAACCGGTTGCTTTGCATGAATAAATAAAAATTGTTACTTTTCAGAAAATAAAAAATATGTCTTCTATCGCTCTTAATAAAGAAATGAATATTGAAGTAAAAGTGCGACTCATCGGCAGAGGAAACGATGAACCCGTTACCGGAAATGATTTTAAAGTTCGCCTTTATGACCAGGATATTTTTAATGACGATTATCTGGGAGAAAGTGTTCCTGATGAAGAAGGTGTTGCAAAATTTCTTTTTTCACAGGGTGACTTTAAAAAGCCCGTAAATCTTGATCACAAACCGGATTTTTATTTTGTAGTTTATCAAAACAAGCAAATCATTTTTAAAAGTAAGGTAATGTCCAATCTTGATCTTTCAGATTTTGAAGACTTTGTAATGAAGGAAGGCGATGTGATCGATCTTGGAACTTTTTTAATTGATATTCTTTAGCATAACGGTAACGCGTACACGAAAATTTTTAAATCTGACCTTTCATCACTTTTGCAAATAGTTCAAAAGAATCGAGTTTTGCCTGCTGATCGAAAATATTTGATGTGATCATTATTTCATCAATTTTATTTTCAGCGATAAACTTTTCAATGTTTTTTCCAATCGTTTTGGGGCTGCCAATGAATGAATAAACAAGCATTTGGCTCGCCATTTCTTTTTCATATTCACTCCAGATTGCATCCATGTTATCAACCGGTGGTTGTAAAAGTTTTCGGTTGCCTGATATAATTCCCAAAAACATTTGATACAAAGAAGTTGCTAATCTGTTTGCTTCCCCGTCAGTTTCTGCTGCAATCACATTTACACAGGCCATTACAAATGGCTTGTGCAAATATTCAGATGGCCTGAAATTTTTTCGGTAAAGATGAATCGCAGCCTGGAATTGAGTTGGTGCAAAGTGAGTGGCAAATGCGTATGGCAATCCTAAAATCGCTGCCAGTTGTGCACTATCAGTACTTGAGCCAAGAATCCAGATAGGAATATCGAGTCCTTCTCCCGGTATCGCTCTTACTTTTGCAGTACTGTTTTCACTTGAAAAATAGGCTTGTAGTTTTAAAATATTTTGAGGGAAATCATTCGTGTTATTAAAACGATCGCCACGAAGTTCCATTGCCGTTAACTGATCTGTTCCGGGTGCACGTCCTAATCCCAAATCGATTCTGCCAGGATATAATGATTCTAGTGTTCCGAATTGTTCCGCCACAGCCAAGGGTGAATGATTGGGTAGCATAATTCCTCCTGAACCAACCCGAATTGTTGATGTACTGCCCGCAATATATCCAATCAAAACAGATGTGGCAGAGCTGGCAACACTGATCATGTTGTGATGTTCGGAAAGCCAGTAACGATGGTATCCTAACTTTTCTACATGCTGTGCCAGTTGCCTGCTTTTTGCAAAAGTTTCAGCCGGCGTGGTTCCTTCTGTAACGGTTGCAAGATCTAAAACAGAAAATGGCATTCTCATAAAAATTTTCTTAAAACATAACAAGGAAAGTACCAAAGTAAAAAAACAATTACATTTTACCTGTCAGAGAAAATACAAATCGTTCTTATTTATTTCTTTACTGCAAAAATTTATTGGACAAAATATTGTGTAACACAACTTTTAATTATTGAACTGCCCTATTTTGCAGCTTTCATTTTATTTCATTTGTATGTTACATCAAACGGCAGTTATTATTGGCTATCTCGCTTCGGTTCTTCTCGGCATTTCATTGATGATGAACGATGATCTTAAATTCAGATGGGTCAATGCATTCGGCTGTTTATTCTTTATTATTTATGGTTTTATGATCAGTGCATTTCCGATCGTTCTAACGAATGCCTTTCTCCTGCTGATCAATGTTTATTATTTAGTTAAAATTTACCGTACCACAGAAGATTTGGAACTGATGGAATTTAAAGGAGATGAAAAACTGATTCATAAATTTTTAGGATTTTATAAAAAAGATATTCATCATTTTTTTCCTGGTTATGTGTATGAACCAAATGAAAAAAATATTCGCTTTGTTGTGCTGCGCGATTTAGTCATCGCCAATATTTTTATTGCTGAACTGAAAGAAGATGGAACAGCGGTTATAAAATTAAATTACACAGTTCCCAAGTATCGTGATTATAAAATCAGCGCATTTATTTTTAATAAGGAAAATAAATTCCTTAGTGAAAAAGGAGTGAAGCGAATTGTTTATGAATCTGTAGCGAATAAAAAATATCAGAAACTTTTGAAAAAAATGAATTTTAAAATCATTACTACAAATGGTACCAATCATTTCATCCGCGAGATTTGATTTGCGGTGTCTTTACTATTAATCACATAAATGTTTGTGTGTATTTTTGCAACCTATTAATGTTTAAAAATCAATCATCATGAAAAAATTTTTAGTAATTACCGGAGCGTTCTTTTTGTTCACCGGCTGTGTGGCCAAAAGATATTTAGTTCAGTCACAAAGAGAAACAGCAACATTGCGCGATGACAGCACACAGCTTGCCAATAGCAATGCTGCTTTAAAATCAAACATTTCATCTCTCAACGATCAGATCGCTTCTTTACAAAAAAATATTGATGAGTTAAATGCAAAAATCACTGCTCTTGAAAATCAGAATAGTCAACTCGGACAACAAACCAGCGAGCAACAAAACAAGCTAACGCAGAGCCAGATGGATTTACAGAAGCAGCAACAAAAACTGGAACAATTGCAAAATCTGTTGAACCAACAAAAAGCTGCTTCGCAGGAATTGAAAAATAAAATGAGTGAAGCTTTGAAAGGTTTTAATTCCAATGAACTTTCTGTTTATCAAAAAGACGGAAAGGTTTATGTAAGCTTGTCTGAACAATTATTATTTCCTTCCGGCAGCGCGGTTGTAAATCCTAAAGGCGTGGATGCTTTATCAAAACTTGCTGCAGTGCTTAATTTGAATCCAGATGTTTCCGTAAATATTGAAGGGCACACGGATAGTATTCCGATTCGCGGAAGATACCAGGACAACTGGGATCTCAGCACGGCGCGCGCTAATTCTATCGTTCGCATTCTTGTAAACAATTATAAAGTAGATCCTACAAGAGTCATTGCTTCCGGACACAGCTATTATGAACCTGTAGCCAGTAATTCTACTCCCGAAGGAAGAGCAAAAAACAGGAGAACCGATATTATTCTTTCTCCTAAACTGGATGAAATGTATAAGCTGCTGGGAATGTGATTTTTGTTTTAGGGAAATAAAAATTCACCTTATTTGTTCGTTTACTTTCTTTTAAATGCCATCAAAAAGATGGCATTTTTCATTTTCGTAAGTCATTTATTTTAAGAAGCAAAGATATTCACAGCCTGTTAATTCTTTTTATTTCCGGCTCTGATATTTATCCACTATCATCGCAAATTGTTGTATCTAAATTCCAAAAACAAAACTTATGAAACAATTGTTTACTTGTTTTTTTATTTTTTATGCATTTGCTGTAAATGCACAGCCGAAATTTTCATTTCACAAATCTTCTTCTTCCATAAAACCAATTATAGAAAAAGTAGCGCAGGATTATTATCAGAATTTCAACAATATCAAAGGTGATACGATCAATCAAACCGTTAGCACTATTGAGTTTCAAAGTAAAATAGCTCCCCAGGGCGCCATTGCAACATCAATCACAAAATATATCGATCCATATTCTTACACCTGGCAAACAACGATGTTTCAAACGGAAGATTACGATTCCGCTGTTTCGAAATACAAGGAATATTATCGGCAATTAAACGGATGCACACTAACTTTCTATGATAAAAGTTCTTACAAGCTTTCAGGAAATTATGATGAACCGGACGAGAACCGGGCTTTTGCTTCGAGTATTTTACAATTGAATGAAGACAAAAGTGATCTTGAACTTTTTAAGGTAGAGATCGCACTTAATTATTCTATGCCACAATGGACAGTGAAAATTTTGATGTATGAAAAATTAGCTGATAGCGAAATAAGACCGACCATCAATTAGGCCGGCTGTAAAAACATTTTTTCATTTTATATTGTAAGGCTGATTTCATTTTTTTGTTTTTTGCTGATTTCTTATTCGGAAAAGCATTAGTTAAAATCAACATTAACTTACATTCGTAAATAAATTTGAAAAAATGCGCAAATATTTTTTACTCTTATTTTTTTATTCTTTTTCCCAATTCACTTTTGCACAAGCTCCAAAGGCTTATAGTTCCTCACAGATTTTTCAGCAGATAAAAAAACTCGATGTACTGGGTTCGGTTCTGTATGTCGCTGCTCACCCAGATGACGAAAACACGCGCCTGCTGGCCTTTTTGGCGAATGACAAATTATACCGAACCGGATATCTAAGCATGACACGCGGCGATGGCGGACAAAATTTAATAGGCGATGAACAAGGCATTGAGCTGGGATTGATCAGGACCCAGGAGTTGCTGGCAGCAAGAAGAATTGATGGTGCTGAACAATTTTTTACAAGAGCGTATGATTTTGGTTTTACAAAAAGCCCGGAAGAAACTTTTCAATTCTGGGATCATGATAAGATACTCAGCGATGTGGTTTGGGTTATACGGAAATTTCAGCCGGATGTAATCATCACGCGTTTTCCAACAACCGGCGAAGGCGGCCACGGACATCATACAGCTTCTGCAATCCTTGCGGGTGAAGCATTTGACGCCGCTGCTGATCCAACCAAGTTTCCTGAACAATTTAAATATGGCGTAAAACCATGGCAGGCAAAACGGTTGCTATGGAACACATTTAATTTTGGAAGTGTAAACACAGAACGGCCTGATCAGTTCAAAATCGATGCAGGCGGATACAATGCTTTACTGGGAGAAAGCTATGGCGAGATAGCTGCTGAAAGCCGCAGCCAGCACAAGACACAAGGTTTCGGTGTTCCTTCTTCACGAGGAAGGTCGCTGGAATATTTTAAAACGATCAAAGGTTCCGCTCCTGAAAAAACTTTGATGGATGGAGTCACCACCAATTGGGAAAGATTGAACGATGCATCAATGGAATCAGCTGTTCAAAAATTAATTGCCGATTATTCTTTTACGCATCCGGAGAAATCTTTACCTGCGCTTTTAGCTATTTATCAAACATTGAGTGGTGGAAAAGTGGTTGGTGAAGACACCAACCACGGTGAAGACACCAATCACGGTGAAGACACCAACCACGGTGAAGACACCAACCACGGCAGGTATTGGCGCGATCAAAAGCTGGCACAGGTAAAACAAATTATTAAAGAATGTCTCGGACTTTACCTGGAAGCATCTACCAAAACGATGTTTGCCGTTCAGGGCGATTCGTTACAGGTAAACTTTGTTGCGGATAATCGTGTTGGTGGCACAGTTAACATCTCTTCTGTAACCATTCAAAACAAAAAATTTGAGCTGAATGATGCTTTGCCGGCGGATGAAAATGTTTCGCATTCTTTCAATGTGTTGATTCCTGCTTCTGCGAAAATTTCTCAGCCGTATTGGCTTGTAGAGCCGATGAATAAAGGATCGTACAATGTTTCTGATCAGAATTTAATCGGCAAAGCACAGAATGATCCGCAAAGTGCTGTAGTGGATTTGAAGATTAATGGTGTAAATTTTTCTTATACAATTCCGATTCAATACAAATCAAATGATCCGGTAAAAGGTGAAGAATTTGAACCGCTTTTTGTTATTCCGAAAATAGAAATTCAATC
>Ga0157371_10006086_pt1 | contig 10035 bp, 9 predicted proteins | sample C45metaG_FD_113462 | JGI IMG/M metagenome (GOLD analysis project Ga0157371, IMG submission 113462) | Corn rhizosphere microbial communities from Kellogg Biological Station, Michigan, USA - C4-5 metaG | ecosystem: Host-associated > Plants > Roots > Rhizosphere > Soil | place: USA: Michigan...
CGGTGTGCAAAACTACCCGGCTACAAAGGCAGGTATCGAATCGCTGGCGATGAGCGCCCTTACTGAGTGCGGTACTTTGAAGCACGATAAAAACAGCTTTAAAGATGAGCTGGATAAAGTAAGCGCCACCGTTTACGGCAGCAGCAACAAAAACTATTCGGTAGTGCGCATGAACTGTATTAAAGGCGACTTTGACGTGGTTTGGCCTTTATATGTGGAGGCTATAACCCAGCCGAAGTTTGACGAAAAGGAGTTTGCGCGCATTAAGCAGGATGCCATCAATAACATTAAGCAAGAAGATTCACAGCCCGATAATGCCATTGATAAGTATGCCGATAAGGTAGCCTTTGCTGGCACCAACTACGCTAAAGACCCAAGCGGGACCGTAGCTATTGTTACAGCCTTAACCCCTGCCGAAACAAAGGCTTATTATCAGTCGATACTGACCAAATCTCGCATGGTAATTGTTGTGGTTGCCGATCTTGACCAGGCTGCTATTGAAGCTAAAGTAAAGGGTATGCTGAGCGGTATTAAACAAGGCCCGGCTTTCGCGTTTAAAAAATCGACTTTCAGGGCCGACAAAAACAGCATCAATGTTGAAAAACGTGATTTGGCTACCAATTATGTAGAAGGTATCGCCAGTGGTCCTGCCGCCGGTACGCCCGATTTTAACGCTTTTAATGTAGCCATGCGCATCTTCTCGAACATGCACTTTTTAGAGGTACGTACTAATAACGGTTTGTCATATGCCCCACAGGCATGGTTTAGCGCGGGTCAAACCTCAACTGCCAAGTTCTCTGTTTCAACAACCGAGCCTGATAAATACATAGCTGTGTTTGATAAGCTGGTTGATAAAATTAAACGCGAAGGTTTTAAACCTGAAGATGTAGCCGATATGAAGGTTACTTACCTTACCGGTTTTTACTATAAAAACGAAACCAACAGCGCCCAGGCATCATCAATAGCAGCAAATGAAGTATTGCATGATAACTGGAAACGTTCATTAACCCTGGTTGATGATGTAAAGAAACTTACTCCCGATGATGTGAGCAATGCATTCCGTAAGTATATAAACAATATTGTATGGGTATACCAGGGCGATCCTAAAAAAGTAAACCAATTGCTGTACATTAACGGTACACTGCATAATGGAGATAATCCGGTGATGCACTAATTTAGGTAAAAGGTTAAAGGCGAAAGGTTAAAGGTAGCTGCATCTGTGCTAATTTTTTATCTTTCGCCTTTTTTTGTTTTTGACCTTTCCCCTTCGCCTTTAACCTTTCGCCTTTCACCTTTCGCCTTTCACCTTTCACTTTCCTCCGGCAGCACCGCTTTTTTCCTGGTTTTAGTCCAACCGGCCCCTTTAGGCCTGGTGGGTACGGTATCGCCCAGAAGTTTGCCCCAGGGTTTCAGGGTGTCAATCCTGTCGAAGATGATTTTGAGGACTGCTACAAATGGAATGGAAAGAAACATGCCCGATAAGCCCCAAAGTAAATTGCCTAACAACACAACCACAATGGAGATAAGCGCGTTGATCTGCACTTTTGATGACACAATGCGCGGTACCAGGATATTATTATCAATAAACTGGATAACAAGATAAGCTATGATCACTCCTAACTGCGTTGTGTAACCGTCTTTGGTAACCGTTGCCATCAGCACGGGAAGTGAGATGGCTATAATGCCGCCCAGGTAGGGCAGCAGGTTAAGGATAGCGCCTATTACACCTATCAGGATGCCATACTTAACACCCAGTAATATCAGGGCCAGCGAATTCATGACAGCAACTATCACCATCTCAATCAATAAACCCTGGATATAGCTTTGGATGGCCGATTTGGTTTCTTTCAAAACATCGGCAACCTGTTTGGAGTTTTCTTCAGAAAATACTTCGTAAATAAAATTCAGGAGCAGGGTTTTGTAAAACAATACCAGGAAAACATATACGGGTACCACAAATATCAACCCAAACGTGCTTAACACATTGCCAAGTGTGCGGCCTACCAGCGCCTGGCTGTTATCCATAGCGTCTTTGATAAGCTTATCCTGCTTTTGAACTGAGTAGTTAAATGTGGTAGCTACCCAGTCTTTAAAGGTGATGAACATTTCACCAAACTTCTTTTTAAGCGTGGGCAGCGAATCTCCAAACTGGATGATCTGGGTAGAAAGAAAATAGAACAAGCCTGTCAGTAAAATAGCACCAAGCAGCATAGCCAGGCATATAGACAAAATTTTGGGCACTTTATGTTCCTGCAGCCAGTTGCTAACAGGGTTAAGCAAAATGGCAATAAAAGCCGAAAAGGCAAGCGGGATCATTACATCTGCCAGTTGGGCAAACACATAAACCAATAATATCAATCCAAAAAGTATAACAGTACTTTTAAGGTAAAAGGGGTATTCTTTAACAGCAGGCATAGACGCAGGATTTTACACTGAAAGGAACAAGACAAACAATTGTTTGCTTCGTCGATAATTAGCCCGGAGGGATGCAGATCGGGTTGGTATAGTGTCCGTCCGTTTTGTGAACGAAATAGCTTGTCGGGAATTGCAAAAAAGCCTGCACGGTTAATGCAGGCTTTGGACATATTATGATTACTTGTTAATCTATTAACTCTACTAACTCAACACATTCCGCCAGCTAACCAAATCGCCGATGATCTTATCCAACTGATCGGCAGGAACGCGTTCCTGGGCCATGCTGTCGCGGTGGCGGATAGTTACGGTGTTATCTTCTAAGGTTTGATGATCTACCGTGATGCAGAAAGGCGTGCCGATAGCATCCTGCCTGCGATAGCGTTTACCAATAGCGTCTTTTTCTTCGTACTGGATATTGAAGTCGAGTTTTAGTTTATCCATGATCTCGCGTGCTTTTTCGGGCAGGCCATCTTTTTTAGTAAGCGGGAAAATAGCGGCTTTAACCGGTGCCAGGCAAGGGTGCAGGCGTAACACAGTGCGGCTGTCCTGTTTATCTTCGGTGCTTAGGTCTTCCTCTTCGTAAGCGTTGATCATGGTAAGCAGGAACATCCTGTCTAAACCTATCGATGTTTCAATTACGTAAGGTACATAGTTGCCAAAAGGCTTACCTGTTTCAGGATCAACCTCGGGGTCAAAGTATTGAAGTTTTTTGCCCGAAAATTTTTCGTGCTGGCTTAAATCGAAATTGGTACGACTGTGGATCCCTTCAACCTCTTTAAAACCAAACGGAAACTCAAACTCAATATCATAAGCGGCATCAGCGTAGTGGGCCAGTTTGGTGTGCTCATGGTAACGGTATTTGGCAGCATCGGTACCCAGTGCAAGGTGCCATTTTAAGCGGGTTTCTTTCCACTGGTCAAACCACTCTTTTTGTGTGCCGGGGCGAACAAAGAACTGCATCTCCATTTGTTCAAACTCGCGCATGCGGATAATGAACTGGCGGGCAATAACCTCGTTACGGAAAGCTTTACCTATTTGCGCAATACCGAAAGGGATTTTCATCCTGCCCGATTTTTGCACGTTAAGGTAGTTTACAAAGATCCCCTGCGCGGTTTCAGGACGAAGGTAAATGGTATCGGCATCATCAGCCACAGCGCCCATCTGGGTGCTGAACATCAGGTTAAACTGGCGCACTTCTGTCCAGTTGCGGGTGCCGCTTACCGGGCAGGCAAGTTCATGCTCAATGATCAGATCGCGCAGGCGGGTCAGGTCTTCGGCTTTCAGGGCCTCATCCATGTCATGCTGCAGTTGTTCAGCTTTATCGGTTTTGCCTTCGCTGTCGTATTTAGCTATCTTGTCTTCCAGCAATTGGTCGGCGCGGTAGCGTTTTTTGGAGTCTTTGTTGTCGATCATCGGGTCGCTGAAGCCATCAACGTGACCGCTTGCTTTCCAGATCTTGGGGTGCATAAATATGGCCGAATCAATGCCTACAATGTTATCATTCATTTGCACCATGGCTTTCCACCAGTAGGTTTTGATGTTGTTTTTGAGTTCGGCGCCATTTTGGCCATAATCATAAACTGCGCTTAAGCCATCATAAATCTCGCTGGAAGGGAAAACAAAGCCATATTCCTTGGCGTGCGATATAACATTTTTAAAAAGTTCGTCGGTTGATTTGCTCATAATAGCTGCAAAGATAATTTTTGATTTCGGATTTGGGAATTTCGATTTCGGATTTACTTTGAGATAAGTGTTACCTAAAAATATCGTTTTCTTAAAAGCTGCTTCTAATAAAACCTTATTTCCAGGTATCTTTTTTTCTGAACGCGTATGGAGAGAGCATTCATAACTATACAAACCAGTCCGGTAAACAGGATTGCATTCATTGTTTGTTATCAAACGATGCTTTAAGGGGTGTTAACTTTTGAGAAACCTTACCTTCATATATTCCGCATATTCAGTCAGCCATTTCTCATAATTTGTAAACCATCTACAATTATTGTCAATAGTTATAAACTATTGGCTGTTTTGCATTATTATTGTATTAAGCCTACGATACCGATCACAAATGGAACAAATCGTAAAAATACTTTCCGCAAAATATGTTACCCACAATGTGAGGCAATTCAGGCTTGAAAAACCTGCCGGTTACAGCTTTATTCCGGGTCAGGCTACCGAATTATCAATCAATATGGAGGGCTGGCGTGATGAAACACGTCCTTTTACTTTTACTTGCCTTAACGATGATAATTACCTTGAGTTTACCATAAAAACTTATACCGACCATGATGGTGTTACCAACAGGCTAAGCAAGGTTAATGAAGGTGATGAGCTTATTATTCGCGACGTTTGGGGGGCTATTGAATATAAAGGACCCGGTTACTTTATTGCAGGTGGTGCAGGTATTACCCCTTTTTTGGCTATACTAAGGCAATTAAATAGAGATGGTTCAATTGCCGATAACAAGCTTTTCTTTTCCAATAAAACTGATAAGGATATCATTTTGAGGGATGAACTGAAAAGCATCCTTGGTGCAAACGCGCATTTTACTATTACCGGCCAAAAGGACAGTATGTATGATCAACGGCGCATAGATGCCAAATTTCTGAAAGCTGAAATAAAAGATTTCTCAAAGCATTTTTATATATGCGGCCCTGACGCGATGGTTACTGAGCTCAGTGACATATTAGGGCAACTCGGAGCTGATAGTGACTCCGTGGTATTTGAAAGGTAGTTTATGCGGAGACGCATCACGTGAGGTCTTCTATGCTTTGTCTTGCATGTTATCCCTGCATATTACAGACACATGTGGTGCGCCTCTGCAAAACACCTTTATTATTGGTTGGCATTTATAAAGCTGTACTGTTGTCCGTCCGCCCCGGGGATCATACTCCGAAGGACAAAAGCAGACAAGCTTTATAAACTATTGAATTGTAATACGTTTTTTACAAAGCATATGTTGCCTTATCGCCTCAAAAGGTTTTCAGAATGACATTCACATGAACTTTTTAACCTTTGGGGTACATAACAATCTTCTGATTTTTAGGCTGTAAACTACCATCCGGAATGGTTTGCAGCGAACCGGCTCCTCCAGACGGACGGACACCACAAAAGAACTCTCCGCTTTGCATGAATCTCAAATCTCCCGTCTCAAATCTCATATCTAAAGCATATTTTTACAGCCATGAGTATCAGTGTTGAGGCATTAACCAAGGTTTATGGTGTACAAAAGGCTGTTGATGGCATCAGTTTTACTGCCCAGCCGGGTGTATTAGGTTTTTTAGGGCCTAATGGTGCAGGTAAATCAACCACCATGAAAATCCTTACCGGCTTTATCCCGCAAACATCGGGTATGGCATCTGTGTGTGGGTTTGATGTGGCTAAGCAGCCACTTGAGGTTAAACGCCGTATCGGTTACCTGCCTGAAAGTAACCCGCTGTATACGGATATGTATGTTAAAGAATCGCTGAGCTTTGTTGCGGGCATCCATAAAATTCATGAACCTGCCAAACGTATGGCCGATATTATTGAACAAACAGGCCTCGGCCCCGAGCAGCATAAAAAGATAGGGCAGCTATCCAAAGGCTATCGTCAAAGGGTAGGGCTGGCACAGGCCATGCTGCATGACCCGGAAGTACTGATACTGGATGAGCCAACTTCCGGCCTCGATCCAAACCAACTGATAGGGATCCGCCAGCTGATCCTCGATTTGGGTAAAAGCAAAACCATTGTACTATCAACCCACATTATGCAGGAGGTTGAAGCCGTTTGCAGCCAGGTGATTATCATTAATAAAGGAATTATCGTAGCCAATGATACGCTGCAGCAACTCCGGAAAAACAACGGCGGCAAATCGTTGGAGGAGGTGTTTATCAGCCTTACCAATAATTAAAAAACAAATCATCGCTCCGTATCCGAAAGGACGTAGTGGAGTAATTATTATCTATAACTATTACCCATTTAATATTTTTTTAACATTTTTTGTAACGAATTGCTGGTTTGTAACATCTATATAGGCGAACCGGCAAGGCGGAGGTACCCCGCCATGCCAAACTTTATTACATTATTGTTATATGAAAAAACTATTATTATCATTAGCCTTTTTAGGCTTTACCGCTATCGCGGCCCACGCTCAATCAGCAAATTCAGACGGCGGAAAATTCAGTATTGGTGTTGATGCAGGTTTGCCTGTTGGTGATGCCCACAAGATTTCAAACTTCGCTATCGGCGGCTCATTGAAGTATGATCATCCAATTGCCGATCAGTTATTTTTAACAGGTTCGGCAGGTTACACACGTTTCTTGTATAAAAAAGAGATCAAAGATTTTTTTGGTAAATCAGGAGCGGGTTTTATCCCGGTTAAAGCAGGTGTTAAATATTATTTTGACGATGCCTTTTTTGCCGAAGGTCAGTTGGGTGCGGTATTCGGTACAGAAAGTGGTGCCGGCACCGCGTTTGCTTACTCACCTGGTGTGGGCTATAGCTTTGCAGGTGGACTGGAAGCTGGTGTACGTTACGAAGCCTGGTCAAAAAACGGCACTACAAGCCAGGTTGCATTGCGCGTAGCTTTTAGGTTTTAATTAAACTACTGTCAACCTTTAGAATAAGCCCGGGAAATGTTTTCCGGGCTTATTGTTTTTCTTCATAATTATTAGCCGGGCAATATTGTATTTTCGGCCCGATATGAAAAAACTGTTATTGCTGTTCCTTATCCTCCCTGCTTTTAAAACCTATGCCCAGGATGTACCGAAACCTTCTACCGCTTTTAGTGCCGGGGTTGAATTTGGTATTCCATCGCGCAGTTTGTACAATGTAGGTGTTGGTGCATCGCTAAAGTTAGAGCAACCTGTTGTAAGCCCGGTAAGCCTAACGCTCACAGCGGGGTTCAGCAGTTTCTTTCGCAAAGATTCGCCTTTTAACTACGGCCATTCGGGCGGTGATGTCTTTGTACCGATAAAAGCAGGTGTACGGTATAATGTAGGTTCGGGCGTGTTTTTTGAGGCCGAAGCAGGTAGCGCCATCGAACTTAATTATGACGAGCGTAAATTGTTCGCCTTTTCCATTGGCCCGGCAATCATGATCCCTACCGGTACCGATAGCCGCAATTTTGAATTGGGCTTGAGGTATGAAAGCTGGTCGGCCCATACCTTGCAGCAAACAGCTATCAGATTTGCTTACAGATTTGGCAGGTAAATATTTTATTTTTAGCCGATATATTGCAGAAGGGCGTATTTTCGTTAAATAGCACCTGTAATCTTACATAACATGACTTGTAAACCTATCCACATCACATTCATTTTATTGTTTACTGTATTTTCATTTGTAGCCAAAGCGCAGCGTGGCGAACAAACATCGTTAAGTGCAGGGTCTGGAATAATAGCTCCGCTTAACATGAATTACCGCAATGATAACGGTACCGATTTTAATGTAGATGCCGGCTTTAGCGTTAACCTGAAGCTGGAAAAGCCGATCACCGAAACCCTGCATTTTACAGTCGGCACCGGCTTTGTTTTTACCGCATCAACCCCGCAGTATTTATTTTCAAGCAACTCGTCAAACGTTTTCTACGATGACCACTATCATGATCTGTATGCTTACCTGCCGCTAACCGCGGGTTTGAAATATTACTTTACAAAATACCTTTATGTAAATGCCGAAACAGGCAGCGCTTTCAGCATCAATAGTAGAGCACGTACCTCATTTATTTACGCAGGAGGGGCAGGAGCTGTTGCGCCTATTGGCCCTCATCACGGGCTCGATTTTGGTTTGCAATTTGAAAGGGGATACAAGAATACCGATTACGACCATGCTATTAATCAGTTGGTGTTAAATGTGGCTTATAAGTATAGGTTTTAGGATTGGGTAGTTGTCCGGCTTTTGGCCACAGGTGGTTGGGTCCTGGAAACGGACGGACAGAGGTTTTAGTAGCAGATATTAAAGTGGCAGTTGCAGTAGTGTTGCCCCACAAGCTCAAAAGTCCCCCGGCAAGTTCAAGCGTCCTTCGCTTGAACTACGCTTTAAAAGGAGCGTCCACGCTTAAACCCGCAAAGGGGTTTTAAAATAATTAAATCCGATATCTCTCCCCGATATCCGATATCTCTCCCCGATATCCGAGCACACTTTGCTTTGGCGCATTATTGTTGTAATTTCGGCGCTTAATACAATATAATATAACGTGCTGAGTATCCTTAAAAAAGAAATAGTATCCTACCTCAGTTCGCTGGTGGCCTATGTTACCATCGGTGTATTTTTACTGGTGCTTGGCCTATTTTTGTGGGTATTCCCTGATTCAAGTATACTGGAGTACGGGTATGCCGGGCTCGAAAGCTTGTTCAGCACTGCGCCGTACCTGTTCATGTTCCTTATCCCGGCCATTACCATGCGCTCCCTTGCCGAAGAGCGTAAGGAAGGCACTTTTGAACTGCTGTTTACCCGCCCTTTAAAAGATTGGGAAATAGTACTGGGCAAATACCTTGCCTGTTTGTTAATAGTACTTTTTGCTTTACTGCCCACACTGGTTTACTATTATTCGGTAAGTGCATTGGGCATGCCGCAGGGCAATATTGATACCGGCGCAGTGATAGGCTCATACATCGGTTTGTTTTTATTGGGAGCAGTATTTGTGGGGATAGGTTTGTTTACCTCATCCATCACTAAAAATCAGATCATTGCCTTTACGATATCCGTTTTTCTGTGTTTCTTTTTTTACAGTGGGTTTGATTCAATTAGTCAGTTGCTCTCATTGCAGGACCTGGGATTGCAGAATTTAGGTATCACCCAGCACTATGATTCGGTAAGCCGTGGTGTGCTGGATACCCGCGACCTGGTTTATTTCATCATCACCACCGGTATATTTATATGGCTTACCCTGTTTGTGCTGGCAAAGCAGCGCCAAAAGGGGGTAGGCGGTACTGTGATGATCGGCGTTTTAGGAGTTTTGTTTTTTCTGGGGATCCTGTCATCATTTACTTTTACCCGTTTTGATTTTACTGCCGAAAAGCGTTATACCATATCGTCCATCAGTAGGCAAATCATGGATAAGCTGCCTAAAAAAGTAAAAGTGGTGGTGTATTTACAGGGCGATAACCTGCCGGGCGGCTTTAAACGCCTGCAAAGCGCTACACGCGATATGCTGAGCGATTTGCAAGCTTACAGTAAAGGTAAAATTCAGTTCGAGTTTCGTGACCCATTGAAAGGTTTAAACAACGATCAGCAGAACGAAGTGATCCAAAACATGGCTGCCGAAGGTGTTGAGCCAACCAACCTGAGCGTTAAAACTGATAATGGCGTAAGCCAAAAGCTTATATTTCCGTCGGCGTTGGTATCGGCAGATGGTAAGGATATCCCGGTAAAGCTATTGCTGAGCAGGATAGGCCTCTCGCCCGATGAAGTACTGAATAACTCTATCCAAAACCTGGAATATGCATTTTCATCGGCCATAAAAAAAGCGGTTAACGGGGGCAGGCCACAAATCGGCTTTACCGAAGGCCATCATGAACTAACCGATTTACAACTGAACGATGCCATGAAAACCCTTGCCGATGGTTTCCAGGTAGGCCGGGTTGATTTGAATGCAATTTCCTTTGCCGATCTGCAAAAGATCAAATTGCTGGTGATAGC
>Ga0157371_10006088_pt1 | contig 10033 bp, 9 predicted proteins | sample C45metaG_FD_113462 | JGI IMG/M metagenome (GOLD analysis project Ga0157371, IMG submission 113462) | Corn rhizosphere microbial communities from Kellogg Biological Station, Michigan, USA - C4-5 metaG | ecosystem: Host-associated > Plants > Roots > Rhizosphere > Soil | place: USA: Michigan...
TGGCTGCCTTTTCGGCCCCATTGCCTGATCGCGCGCTTCGTGAAGCCGCAATCGCGCATGTCGGGGCCCTGAGAAGGGCGGGGAGGCGCGGCTTCCTCCTTTTTCAGGGCGCGCAGGGAGCCGCGTTCTTCATCCCGGTCGCACTGGAAGCAGGCCGGTGGAGGATTGCAGCGATCGCCCCCTCGCCCCTTTCCTAAGCCAGGGAAGGAACCCCCCGGAAGAGCGGGGAACTCTCCCGGGGAGCGTGAGGCCGCTCGCTGGGAACGGGAACGACCTGCTGGGGTGGTTCAGGGCACATCCCCGAGCCCGGCAGGGATCCGGGCCCCAAATACGAGGACATACCCTCAGCAAGAGAAGCTAAAACAACAGCACGGTATTGTCAAGGATAGAATATGGTTTTAAGATGAAGGATGTGCATCACCAGGCGCGAATCCGATGAAGCTCTACGTTTGTTGGGGGACGCACCGCGAGCCTTTTCACCGGCACCCATGTCGAGCTGCCCTCTGCGCGCTGCAGGCAGCGGGACACGACCCCGACGTCATCAAGGTTCGGGGCCTCGGCGTCGGACCGCGGATCTTTCAGTGGATGACCCAGGGGCGGCGTGAAGTGGAGCGGATCAGCGGCCAGAGAGCTGTTCCTGTCCTGATGACGGTAGATGGTGAGGTTGTGGTCGGATCGAACAAGATCATCGATTGGGCGGCGGGTCATCCTGTTCCCAGCTGAGGACCGTCGTGAGGAGCCCCAGGCTCGGCTCCTCCACGCTCTCGTACCACGAAAGGGGTCGCTGTGAAAAGGGTCTTTTCTCTCACCTTCATATGTTTGTTCTTGGTGGCGGCTACGGCGACCGGGGTGACCTTCAGGGCCGGCGACCTGATCCTCAATGCCGACGGCGGGTTCACTCCAACGGCATTGCCGAAATATCACGACGCGCCGATCTCGCTCCACGGTGGCGGCAGGCTCTCGACTGAGTCGGGGGCGCTTCCCCCGGTGGTGAAGACGATCGAGATCGAGTTCGACCGCCACGGGCACGTCGAGACGAGTGGCCTGCCGACCTGCCACGCGTCGCAGCTGCAGAGCACGACCGTCCCCGCCGCTCGTCGTAAGTGCCCGGGAGCCATCGTGGGCAAGGGGTTCGGCCGAGCCATCGTCACGTTTCCCGAACAGAAACCGATCCCGGTCTCCTCGCCGATCACGCTGTTCAACGGCCCGACCCTGCACGGGGACCCGACCATCCTCGCCCATGCGTATACGACCGTCCCCGTGCCCACTACTTTCGTCGTGCCGATCGTGATTGAACGGATCCACAAGGGCGTCTACGGCTACCGGACGATCGCTCAGATACCGAAAATCGCCGGGGGTGCCGGGCATCCGATTGCCGGACACTTGAAGGTTGCCCGTACCTGGACCTACAAAGGCCAGAAGCACAGCTATATCAATGCGCGCTGTGAAACCGGCCACCTCCAGGCCCTCGCCGGTGTGACTTTCGGTGACGGAACCGTTCTGCACGGCACCTTCCTCAAGAAATGCACGGTGAGGGAATGAGGCGTGGGCGGGATGGGCGGCTGGACCGCTGCGGACCCAGCAGCGGCGGGCCGGAGGATATGCGCTTCCCGGCCCGCCATCTGCCGATGCTCTGAGTCCCTTTCGGACTCAGCCTTTGGAGGTACAGGGACGGACGATCACGGCCGAGGCGCGGGTCCCATCGGCGAAGGCCGAGGTGGCGCGCGCCTGCAACTTGCCGTCGCTGCATCTCGCCGAAAGGACGCTCTCCTTCTTGCCCTTGTAAGTGAACGTCCGGCCAATCTTCAGTTCGAACGACTTCACCGAGCCGCTGCCGTTGGCGATCTTCGGGATCGTGGCAATCGATTTGAGCCCGTAGCGGCCGTTATGGATCTTCTTGATTTTCACGGTGGTCACGATTGCGCCGCTGACCGGGGCGGAGAAGAAGGCGTGAATGTAAAAAGTGGTCGTCCCACCGCTCTGACCCCCGTTGAAGACGGTGAGGGCCGAGTTCACGAGGATCGGTTTCTGTTCGGGCAGAGCGACCTCTACCGTGGTCTTGCCGCTGCCGATGATCGCCTTCGGGCAGGCCTTCTTCGCGGTCGCGGTATCGCGTGACTCCAGCTGCCCGGCCTTGCACGCAGGCAGCCCCTTCACGTTGACCGCACCGTTCTTGTCCGTTTCCACGATCGCTTCCTTGAGCGCCGGAGGGTGCGTCCCGTCTTTGGTGACGATCTTCCCTGAAGCGCTCAGCGTGATCGGCGCGAGGGACTTCTTCGGAAGCGCCTTCGGCGAGAAGCCGCCGTTGAAGGTGAACAGTAAGTTTCCGGCTTCGGCCGTGACCGGCTTTTCCGCAGCGGCGCTCCCAACGCCGACCAGTGCGGCCACAGCCGCTATCGCCACCACCAATGCTGCAGGGGCTACCTTCCCTCTCATGCTCATCCCGCCTCCTTGAGAATCCCTGTCTCGAGTGGTCAGGGATCGAATAGAAAACCGTTATATATCCTAAACAGGATAACTAGTTGTCCTAGAAATTTGTGCTGTTCCGCGGCCGACCTGCCGTCAAGCATTTTCGAGTGGACTCAAAGCGGCGCGGGGCAGGTTTCCGTAGCTGACAGACTCGAGATAGAGGCCGTGCGGTGGGGCGGTGTCGCCTGCCGCCGCGCGGTGGGCGCCCTCTAAGAGTTGCTTGAAGTTGTCAACGATGCGGCGGCCGCTGGCTACTTCTAGCTGGGTGCCGACGAGGACTCTGACCATGTTGCGCATGAAGGCGTCGGCGGTGATGCGGAACTCGAGGATGTCGCCTTCGGGGGTCCAGGACGCGGCGAAGATGTCGCGGTCGAAGCGGACATGGTCGGTTTGGGTAGGGGTGAAGGCGGTGAAGTCGTGAGTGCCTTCTAGGGCGGCGGCGCAGGCTTCGAGGGCTTCGAGATTGATGCGGTGCGGCCACCAAAGGGCTTTGCCTTGCTCGAAGGGGCTGGGGGCGGAGCGGGCAAGGAGGCGGTAGCGGTAGCTGCGGGACTTGGCGTCGTGGCGGGCGTTGAAGCCGTCGGCGACGACCGTGGCGGCGGTGACCGCCACGTCGTCGGGACCAAGTCCGTTGAGGCGACGCAGCAGGTCCTCGGGCGGCTCGGCGGTCGTCTCGAAGCTCGCGACCTGCCCCAAGGCATGGACGCCGGTGTCGGTGCGGCCGGCGACGGCCAACTCGACGGGCTCGCGCAGCACGGTCGCCAGCGCGGTCTCAAGCTCGCCTTGGACGGTCCGCTGGCCAGGCTGCCGGGCCCAGCCGCGGAAGCCGCTGCCGTCATATTCGATGTCGAGCCGCAAGGTGGGCACGGCGGCAGTATCTCGGACCCGTGGTTGGCTTCGGCTCGTCAGTGGCCCCACCTAGAATCGGTCTGGTGCGCATCCTTCTCACCAACGACGACGGCATCTCGGCGCCGGGGCTGCAGGCTGCGCGGCGGGCGCTGGTTGAGCTCGAGGACGTCGAGGTCGACGTCATCGCTCCCGACTCCAACCGCAGCGCCATCGGGCGGGGGATCACTACCCGCTCGCCGCTCACGGTCGAGGAGGTCACTTTCGACGATGGCCGGGCCGGCTACGCGACCGATGGCACGCCGGTTGACTGCGTCCGCTTCGCCGAGCTGGGCCTGGTCGGCGGCCGCCCGGACCTGATCGTCTCGGGGATCAACCACGGCGCCAACCTCGGCGACGACATCACCTACTCGGGCACGGTCGCCGCGGCGCTCGAGGGGATCATCCTCGGCATCCCGGCGATCGCCGTCTCCCAGCAGTCCTCGGCCGGCGGCCTCGGCTACGTCAGCGGCCAGTTCGACTTCACTGTTGCCGCGCCGTTCACCGCCCAGCTGGTCTCGCGGCTGCGCGAGGAGTCGATGCCGGAGGCGACGCTGATCAACGTCAACTGCCCTTGTCAGGAGCCGACCGGGATCGAGGTGACGAAGCTCGGCAAACGGATCTACAACGACGAGCTGAAGCTGGTGAAGGAGGGAGACGGGCGCCGCCACTACGAGATCTACGGCTGGCAGCCCGGCTACGAGGAGATCGAGGGGACGGACCTGAAAGCGGTTGCCGACGGGCGGATCGCGGTCACCCCGATCCACTTCGACCTCACCGACCACGGCGGCATCGAGCGCCTGCGCAGCTGGGGGTTCGAGGAGATGCTGGCCAGCGCCGCGACCGCGTGAGCACTCCGCCCGAGCAGCGCGCCGAGGAGCTGCGAGAACTCCTCGCCCATCACAACCACCTCTACTACGTCCTCGACGACCCGCAGATCGGCGACGACGAGTACGACGCGCTGCTCGACGAGCTGCGGGTGCTGGAGAAGGAATACCCCGAGCTGCAGGGCCCCGACTCGCCGACCCAGCGGGTTGGGGCGGTGCCGCTGGAGCACTTCGACCCGGTCGAGCACCTCGAGGCGATGCTCTCGCTCGGCAACTCTCGCAACGAGGAGGAGCTGCGGGCCTGGGAGAACCGGCTCGCCAACTACCTGAAGCGCCTCGACATCACCGCCTCGCAGTTCAGCTACACGACCGAGCCGAAGATCGACGGCCTCGCCGTCACCCTCACCTACGAGAACGGGGTGCTGGTCCGCGGTGCCACCCGCGGCGACGGGCGGGTCGGCGAGGACGTGACCCAGAACCTGCGCACTATCGGCTCGGTGCCGCTGAAGATGAAAGGCAAGGCGCCCGAGCTGGTCGAAGTCCGCGGCGAGGCCTACCTGCCGATCGCCGCCTTCAAAGCGCTGAACGAGCGCCGCGCCGAGGCGGGCGAACCGACCTTCGCCAACCCGCGCAACTCGGCCGCCGGCTCAATCCGCCAGCTCGACCCGAAGCTGGCCGCCGAACGGCCGCTCTCGACCTGGTTCTACGGGATCGGCGCGGTGCGCGGGCTCGACCTGCCGACCCACATGGCCGAGGTCGAATGGCTGCAGGAGAAGGGCTTCAAGGTCAACCCCGACACCGACCACCACGAGGGGGTCGAGGGGGTGGTGAAGCGCTGCCACTGGTGGGAGGAGCGGCGCGACGAGCTCGACTACGAGATCGACGGGGTCGTCGTCAAGGTCGACGAGAAGGCGCTCTGGCGCGAGCTCGGCGTGGTCGGCCGCGAGCCGCGCTGGGCGATCGCCTGGAAGTTCCCGCCGACGACGGCGACGACGAAGCTGAACCGGGTGGTCTGGAACGTCGGCCGCACCGGCCACCTCGTCCCTTTCGCGATGCTGGAGCCGGTCCACGTCGGCGGCGTCACCGTCACCACCGCCACCCTCCACAACGAGGAGGACCTGGCGCGCAAGGACGTGCGGGAGGGGGACGAGGTGGTGGTGATGCGGGCCGGCGACGTGATCCCGCAGGTGGTCTCGCCGCGGCTGCCGCGCAAGCAGAAGAGCGCGCGGAAACCGAAACCGCCGAAGAAGTGCCCTGCGTGCGGGACCGAGACGGTTAAACCCGAGGACTCGGTCTTCACGATCTGCCCCAACCGCCGGGGCTGCCCCGGGCAGTCCTTCCAGCACGTCAAACACTTCGTCAGCAAGGGCGCGATGGACATCGACGGGTTCGGCGAAAAGCAGGCCTCGCGGTTCCTCGGCGAAGGGCTGATCACCGACGTCGCCGACATCTACGACCTGACCGAGGAGCAGCTGCTGGCGCTCGACCGCTTTGGCGAGACCTCGACGCGGAACCTGCTGGCGTCGATCGAGGGGTCGAAGCAGCGGCCGTTCAAACGCGTCCTCTACGCGCTCGGGCTCCCCGGCGTCGGCTACGTCACGGCAGAGGCGCTGGCCGACCACTTCGGCTCGATCGACGCCCTGCACGAGGCCGACCCGGAGGCGATCGAGGAGGTCGAGGGGGTGGGGCCGATCATGGCGGTGCAGGTCAACGAGTCGCTGACCGACGAGGCGACCTGGGCGCTGGTCGAGAAGCTGCGGGCGAAGGGGCTGCGGTTGGAAGCCGATGCCTCGGAACGGCGCCGGGAGGGCGGGCCGCTGGAAGGCAAGACGGTCGTCCTCACCGGCACCCTGCCGGAGCTGACCCGTGAGGAGGCGGCGGCGCTGGTCAAGTCCGCCGGCGGCAAAGTGACCAGCTCGGTCTCGAAAAAAACCGACTACGTCGTCGCCGGCGACAACCCCGGCTCGAAGCTCGCGAAAGCGGAGAAATTCGGCACCGAGATCCTCGACGAGGCGGGGCTGCGCGAGCTGGTCGGCGGCGGTGCCTGACTATTAGCCGGCGACCGCGGCGGCGATCCGGTCCTGGTCGAGGTGGGCGAGGCTGAGGTTGCCGACGCCCGCCATCAGGATCGAGAAGGCCATGACCCGGCCGCTGCGGTTGAAGCAGTAGCCGGAGAGGTTGCTGACGCCGGTGATCGTCCCGGTCTTGGTGCGGCAGCGGCCGTAGGCGGCGGTGCCGTGCATGCGGTCTTCGACGGTGCCTTCGTGGCCGGCCAGCGCCAGGTCCTGGATGAAGTCGTCGCCGGCCGGGTCCTGGCGCATCGCCAGCAGCAGGTTGACGACCTGGCGCGGGCTGGCGCGGTTGCCGCGGGTGAGGCCGGAGCCATCGACCGCGTGGACGCCGGAGCCGTGCGAGCGGGCAAAAGACTCGACCACCTGCGCGCCGGCCGCGGTAGTGCCGGCGCCGCCCAGCCGGGCGCCGAGCAGCTTGACCAGCATCTCGGCGAAGAAGTTGTCCGACCAGACGTCGGTGGTGTCGACGATCTGGTTCAGGGTGGGGGAGAGGATGACTCCCACCCGTTCGGCGTAGGCCGGGGTCGGCCGTAATGCCACCTGCGAGGGGATGCTGATCCCCGCCGAGCGGAGCGACCCGGCCAGCGCGGCGGCGGCGAGCTTGGCCGGATCGGAGGCGAAGCCGCTGGAGCTGGTCGAGCCGCTGAAGCCGGAGTTGAAGTCGAGGCCGGAGAGGGGGCCGATGTAGGAGCTGGTCGCGTAGCCGGAATCGGCGACGCCGCGCAGGCGGTCGAAGATCGTGTCGTCGGCGTAGAGGCGGCCGGTCACCGAGGTGATTCCAGCGGCCTTGATCTGCGGCGTGAGGTCGAGGAGGTTCGTGCCGAGACCGGCCAAATAGCCGTCGTAGAAACTCGGCGTTCCCAGGGCCGGGTCGCCACCGCCCTGGAGGTAGAGGCTGCCGTGCAGGACCCCGTGGGAATCGACCGGGCCGTCGCGGAAGAGCTTGGTCGGGATCCGCGTTTCCGGCTCCAGGCGCGAGAGCACGGTCGAGGTCGTGAACAGCTTCATGTTCGAGGCCAGCGGCCGCTGCCGGCCGGGCGAGGCGGCGCAGACAGTCTTGCCGGTTTCGGCGTCGACGACGACCAGGCCGCTGGCGCCGCCGCCTCCCTGGCGCAGCCAGGAGCGCATCCGGCTGCACTTGCCGCTTGCCTGGGCGACGCCGCCCCAGAGCAGCAAAAGGCCTGCTGAGGCCACCAAAAAGAGGAGCAGGATGCGTTTCACCGGGTTTCCAAACACGCGAGACGAGGAAGGTAGCGGCCGAGGATGACCTTCCGCCCTGGAATACTGCACGTATGGGTGAAGTCGTAGACATCGAGTCCAAGCCGCGTAAGCGGAAAGCTCGGCGCAAGAAGCCCTCGAAGACCGCGCTCGTCCTCGGCGGCGGCGGCTTTACCGGCGGCGTCTACGAGATCGGCGCCCTGCGGGCGCTCGACCTGCTGGCGGTGAACAGCACGGTCAACAACTTCGACGTCTACGTCGGCACCAGCGCCGGCTCCTTCGTCGCCTCGATGCTGGCCAACGGGATCACCCCCGACGAGATGATGCAGGTGATCAACTCCCGCATCCCCTCCGAGCTCGAGGACCTCGACCTCAACCGCGTCCTCAGGCTCAACTACCTCGGGCTGCTGAGCAAAGCGGCGGCGCTGCCGCTGCGGACCGCGCAGCTGCTGCGCCAGCTGACCCGGATCGGCGAGCTCTCGATGATCGACATCGGCGTCGGCCTCGCCGAGGCGCTGCCGACCGGCCTCTACTCCGGCCGCGGCCTCTCCGACTACGTCGAAGAAGCGCTCGGGACCGATGGCCGCGTCAACGATTTCCGCCTGCTCGACAACGAGCTCTACCTGGCCGCGACCGACCTCGACACCTGCGAGCGGATTGTCTTCGGCGAAGAAGGCTGGACCGACGTGCCGATCTCCAAAGCGGTCGAGTGCTCGACCTGCCTGCCGCTCGTCTACAAGCCGGTCGACCTGAAAGGGCGCCAGTTCGTCGACGGCGGCATCCGCTCGACGACCAACGTCGATATCGCGGTTGAGAAGGGCGCCAAGTTCATCGTCGTCGTCAACCCGCTGGTGCCCTACGTCAACGACTTCGAGAAGACGATCCCGACCGTCTTCGGCCGCCGCGTCCGCCGCGTCTCTGACATGGGGCTGCCGGCGATCGCCAACCAGACCTTCCGCCTGATCGCCCACCAGCGCCTGCACCAGGCGGTCGAGCAGTGGCAGGAGAAGTACCCCGGCGTCGACATCATCCTGCTCGAGCCCGACCCGACCGATGAGCTGATGTTCGGCACGCCGATCATGGACTACTCCCGGCGCCTGAAGATCGCCAAGCACGGCTTCGAAACCGTCACTGCGGCCTTGGCCAGGGACTACGACCGCTACCACGAGATTGCCGAGCGCCACGGCCTCGAAATCTCCGAGCGCCGCGTCCGCCGCGTGGTCGAGAAGGCCACAGTCGAGGAGCCCGAGGAGACGTCGACCTGGCGGCGCGTGCTTGAGCAAACCACGTCGGTCCTGCTGCGGCAGACCGGCGAGGCTTCGTAATTTCCGGAATTTCCTCAGGGTGCTTGGTAAAAGGCGGACCCTGCCTGCCATTACGGCTACAATCTTTGGGTACTCAGCGATATTCTTGGCCCCGGAGAGAGACGATGATCGAGCTAAAAACCACGCAGGACACGGTGGGAATGCTTCTGGTTGCGTTTGCTGTGGGGCTGCTCGGTGGGGTCGGTGCGGCGCTTCTCGAGTGGAAGAAAGGTCAAAAGGAAGCAGAAGAAGGGGGCACGTCACCCAAACTCGGAGCTTTCGCTGTCTTTGCTTCGGTAGTTCTCGGGGGCATCGCGGCAGTCGCTGTCCTCTATTTTGTTCCGCCTATCACCGAAGTAAGAAACGAAGCAGGAGAATTCACGGAACGGTCATACGACCTGATCAAGCTGGTTGCCTTCTCGCTGCTCGTGGGTACGGCCGGAGCGGCAATGTTGCAGTCGATGCAAGCGCGTGCGGTGGGTCAGATCGAAGCGGGGAAGGCCAACGCCGAAAAAGCTACCGCGGTGGACGTCGCCAGCAATGGTGTGGCGACCCTGGCGGAGTCCGTCCCCAATGCTGTTAAAGCGAGCATCACCGCTCCCAGCTCCGATATTGAGCACACGCTGCAGGGGGCGGGGGTCCAGCGAAACCAGATCTCAGCCGTGCTTGATGAGCTGGCAGAGGCGGCTTCAAGGGCCGTCACGGCTGATTTGGCCCCCCACGTGGAAAATACCCAGCTGTTGATCGAAGCGGCCGCTGCACCGCCTGCGACTCCTGTTGTTCCACCGGCGAAACCCGAACGGGAAAAGGACCCCGGCAACCCCTAGCTCGCGTAGAGCTGCTCGATCTCGCCCACGTGCTTTTGGGCGACGACGGCGCGCTTGACCTTCAGGGTCGGCGTTAGCTCGCCGGACTCCTGGGAAAGGTCGTGGGAGAGGATCGAGATCTTCTTCACTTGCTCGACGCGGGCGAAGTTCTGGTTGATCTTCTCGACGTGGGCTTCGATCGCGGCCCTGACGTCGGGGTTCTGGGCGAGCTGAGCGGGGTCCTCGGGGAGGTTGTTCTCCTGGGCGTATTTGACCGCCTCTTCGGGGTCGAGAGTGACCAGGGCCACCAGGTAGGGGCGGCGGTCGCCGACGACGACGCACTGGGAGACCAGCGGCTGCTGCTTGATTTCGGCCTCGAGGTTGGCGGGGGTGATGTTCTTGCCGCCCGCGGTGATGATGATGTCCTTTTTGCGGCCGGTGATCTTGATGAA
>Ga0157371_10006093_pt1 | contig 10027 bp, 5 predicted proteins | sample C45metaG_FD_113462 | JGI IMG/M metagenome (GOLD analysis project Ga0157371, IMG submission 113462) | Corn rhizosphere microbial communities from Kellogg Biological Station, Michigan, USA - C4-5 metaG | ecosystem: Host-associated > Plants > Roots > Rhizosphere > Soil | place: USA: Michigan...
CAGCCTTAACTTCACTGCCATTACCTGGAGTCAGATCAGTAATTTGCAGTTCATCGGTGTGCTCTACAGGAGTAAAGTCTTGTAGTTGTGTACCTTCTAATTTTTTGCCGTTATCCACTTTTGAACCCTCCTTATTTTGCGAACTCTGCGTTTGTGCAGTATTTGTCTTTTTATCGTGGCTGTCTTTATACATCTGCCATACAACTGCAGCGCTCAAACCTGCCGACGTTACAAAAAACAGGACTGCCCCAAACAATGCAAAGATTCTTTCTCGTTTTCGTGCCATATATAACTCCTTTAGTGCTCGTGTTTTGAGTGAACGATTACAGGCCGATCAGCAAATCCATGTTGCAGTCCGTGCAGCATAGCAGCACGCAGTGCTTCAGATTTAAACGGTAATGCAGCCAGGTCCTGTGGCGTCACCCACAGTGGCTCGTGTAGGTTTTGGCCAAGCACATTAATTTTTGCTTCCTCAGAGTGAGGGTGCAAGACTGGATCACCACTGACGTAGTCACACATATATATGTACTGTGTGCCGTACGGATTACCAGCCTCGTCTACGATTACGAGACGCGGATTCGCCACAATCACGCCGCTCTCTTCGTGGAGCTCACGAATGAGTGCTTGCTCAGGTGTTTCGCCTGGCCCTATTCCCCCGCCAAGCAACGTATAATATTGCTTGCCAAATTTGTTACGGTGCATGACTAACAATTTACCCTCATGCACTACGATTGCTCGCGCTGCCCGTCTCGTCATGCAGATTATTATATGCTTCGTTGTGATGATATGCCAGTCAAAAGCGACAAAACCTATGCTGCCAGATCGTAGGCCTTGAGCTTCTTCTTGGTTGCCGCAGTATGGCTCCCCTGAAGCTTCAAGAGCTGAGCATAGACGCCGTCTGTCTTGGCTAATTCTTTTGGTGAGCCAATTTCAGCGACACTACCGTCTTGCAGCGTTACAATCATATCAACATTCTGAATAGTGCTGAGGCGGTGAGCAATAATGAGCGTCGTACGGCCGCGCATCAGACGCTCGAGCGCTTCCTGTACCATATGCTCGCTCTTACTATCGAGACTGCTTGTTGCTTCGTCCAAAATAAGAATAGGCGCGTCTTTTAGGAGAGCTCGGGCAATAGCAATACGCTGCTTCTGACCGCCGCTTAATCGCAGACCTCGCTCGCCAATTTCGGTATCGTAGCCATGCTCTAAATTACCAATAAACTCGTGTGCATTTGCAGCTTCGGCAGCCGCCTTAATCTGCTCGTCTGAAGCTTTTGGATTGCTATAGGCAATATTTTCACGAATAGTACCGCTAAACAGGGCTGGCTCTTGAAAGACAACGCCAATATTGCTGCGCAAACTAGCCTGGGTAACTTGGCTAACATCTTGGTTATCAATACGAATTTGGCCATCGTTTACGTCATACAGTCGAAGTAACAAGTTAGTGAGTGTCGTCTTACCCTGACCACTTTCGCCAACCAATGCCACCTTGGTGTCAGGCGCAATGCGGAAGTCTATACCCCGGAGCACTGGATTATCAGCATCGTATCCAAAGTGAACGCCGTCAAAAATAATCTCGCCATTTGCCACTGTAAGAGCTTTGGCGTTCTTGGCATCGTTCAGCTCGGGATCTTCATCCATAGCCTCAAAGTAGTCTTTGGTATTAGCAACAGCACGCTGAGTCTGGTCAACAAGGAAGCTGATGCTAAAGATTGGAATACGGATCAACATGGCATACTGCACCAATAAAACAGCAGTTGTCACCGAATACGTTCCATGCGCAGCTTCGATAAAAATGTAAGCGAACACTGCAAAGAAAATGACGTTCAATACCAGCCGGCGTTTGACGTCTTGTATATGCCAATAGGTACTTTGCGGCTTGGTGGTATCGACGACAGTATTATAACGAGCGCGGAAGAAGCTAAGCTCTCGTCGCTCCTGCAAGAAACTCTTAACAACACGCACCTGGCCGATGGATTCTGCAAAACGGCCGCTTGCTATGTCTTGCTGCTCATTAACGACCTTTTGGTAGTCAAGCCACTTGGTGCTTGTTCGCGTTGTCAGGTAAATAAAGATAGGGTACAGCGTAAGTAGCATCAGCGCGACTTGCCAGCTGTAGTAAGCTACGACCGCCAGTGAAAGCACTGTACTAAAGATAAACTGCAGAAAGTTGTTACTGGCCATCTGCATAAAGGTGGTTATCTGACTAATACCACGGTTCATGCGGTTGATGATTTTGCCAGAAAGTTCTTGGTCGAAGTAGCGCTGAGGCAGGCTAAGCAGGTGTTCGTAATAACGCTCACACAAAAGCTTCTGCATCTTAATAGATAACATATCACCCCAGTAGCCACCGACATTGCTTATGAGTGTTTGAGCCAGGTCTGTCACAAAAATTGCCGCCGCCATCCAGGCCACGATTGCCACATCAGCCTGACCGCCCTTAATAAGGAGAGCAACCTGATCCAATGCGACTTTAGTAAACAGCGGCTGGGCCTGCGTCATAACGGCCACCATAATGGTAGCTGCTGATATTTTTATATAGTATGGGCGCAGGCTATCCGTAAATCGGAGAATACGCCAAATTTCTTTCATCGACCTACACTATACGCTATTACGCCACAAATTACCATTCCTGATACCAGATACCAGAGCCTGCCCGAAAGCCATGCGCATTTACGACCGTTCCGAGATCATCATAGGTGTTACTCGTCAAATTACCAGCAGCATCAAGAATCGTACTAAAACGCATTATTTCCGTGCCCCTTGCCTGCCTATATTCTTTTGGCGGCGTGAATTCACCACCGGCTTTGGCCGCAAACACAATACGACGCAGCCCAAGCGGTTCGGCCACGTGCCGACGCACACTCGCCATAAAGGCAGCGGCGCGCCGGTCTGCCATATTATTCATGTAGACGCCATTTAGAATAAGCGCTGGCTTGTTTTCGTGAAGGCCAATTGATCCAAATGTAAAGCCCTGGCTCACTCGTGCATGGTCGGGGCTTTTAGGGTCTTCGATCAAAATAACAAACTCGGCTGCATCTTTCCATCGACGATCGAATGATGCGGTACGCACATCCTCTGGACGATTAGTTAAGATGCCGTTAAAGCAGTTATACGCGCCGTCTGCAAAATGGGCGTATTCCATAAGATTGTGACGCTTATCAAGGACTCTGCATCGCATAGGCTCAAATTCACTCGAAACCACTCCCATGAGCTCAATCGCCTCTGCTATGCGAGTACCCCATTTTCCGCCTTTGAGTATCTTGTCGAATTTACGCGGGTTACGCTGCTCAATACAGACAGCTGCGGCAAAGACTAGCTCAGGCGGACCCGTGCGAACCCGCTTCCCCAGTTCAGCCCATACTGCTGCTTGCGCGAGATTTTCAGCCCGAACACCCATACGAATATCCTGTATTCGTATGGCCACGGCTGTACGTGCATATTCAATTTCACTGAGTAGTTGCGGCATGTCTTGCCGCTCAATAGTGCCGCTTGTCAAGAATTCAGCCATTGTCTCACCAAACATAGACCTGACGAGCTTTAGCTGTCCGGGGTGCAGCTCACGCGCGCCAGGAGCAAGTCGCGCCAAGAAGTCAGCACCACAGGCCTTATGCACTGTTTGCTCTTCGGCCTCCGTCAAAGTTCGCGATTCAACGTTCCATGACGCCTGACGGACAATTGGTCGCCCTTCAACCAAATCACGACATGTACTGGCTGACATATGACCAAACTTCTGCTGTACTGCATACAGCTTTTTCTTGCCAGACTGCATCGCTTGCACCGAATACAAGAAGCGAATAAATCTTTGCGGTGTGTAGCCCGCTTCTGCTTCAAATGCTGTTCGACCTGCGTGAGCCATGAAATAGGCGCGCGCCATATCTGTTGATGCGGCAAGCACTGTGACAAGTTCGTCAGCATCTGTAATGTTATCTACTTCGGCGGCCATGTCGCGTGCGACCGACAATGCCTCGTCCACGCTCGCAAGCGTATTTTCTGGTTGCAGAGAGTAGACGCTCGCTATTCTGCCACTGCTCGTTGGGAGCCTCAACAGCCATTCGAGGCTTGGCGCATCGAGCAGTATATTATGCGTCTCTTTGACGTGCCTCGTAATGTCTAGCAGTGTCTCCGGCGGCATCTCGAGCATAGTGCGTATTTGGTCAATTCTGCGCAGTGCAGTGTGATCATGGTAGGGACCTGTGGCGAGACGTACTGCGAAATAGCTCCGGAGAGACTGGGAAGCCTGTGGGTCCAGAACCAAGCGCTCCGTCTCTCGTAGAGACCTCCAATCATAGGTGCCTATCAGGGTAGATAGCAACCGACGATCAGTTAGCCGGCCGTAGCCGTTGGGGGTAGGCAGTACCGATAGAGCCGCCTGTCGATCTTCATCACTGAGAGCTCGAGCAATCCTGCCGATACCAACTGATGAGTCACCGTTTGCCATCTGGTCCTGCAATTCAAGCGTGCCCCGGTCCGAAATAAGCTTGGCCGTAGCCGAAGCTGTTACTCGTGCGGTCCGCAGAGCACCGCTTATCATAGTCGCCCGCATTGCAGGTGACAACGCCTCGCGTGCCCTCCCTTCAATGCCGGGCAGTCCGGCATATACACTCAGCGCCCCCAAATGCACCGAACGGCGTCTCCATGTCGTATCGTCACGCTCAGGCTTAACAGGAGCTATCGCTATACGGCGCATCGCCGCAACATCAAACGTCATGCTACTGACAACACTTGCACCACTCAGCTCCTGGGCCGTATCCACATCAGCGCCACGAATTGCACGCTGCGCAAGTGCATGGTCACCACAAATCATCGCTATTGCATGCTGCGTACGCGCCCTCTGCCCCTTAACTGGAATACTATTGGCCACGTTATGTGCATGCAATAACAGCTCCACATCGCCCCGTGCCTGCGCAATAGAAGCAAGGACTAACGGCTGTGCATAGGGGGCAAGGTGCCGGAGCGCCCAGGGTGCATCCTGCGTAGTACGCGCAATGCGCTCGTGGAGCATTGTCGGTATAAGTGAAGCATTGCGCGCATACATAGCCTTTGCCATCTCTGATGCTCGCAAGCGATCCGCTACTCCACCACTCAGCTCAGCAACGCGCAGCGCAATTGTAAGGTTTGTGGCATCGTGGGGCGCCCGCGCAACAAACTGGCGCACCTCACTAAGAATTGCGGCAAATTGCGGATGCTTATCGCCAGCCAATAGTGCGCGCATGCGCTGCTGAGGGTCGGCGATCACATTAGCAAGTCCAACATCACTCGTGTCGTGTATGTGCTGTCTAATCATGGCCCCCACAATGACCGGCTCTTCACTCATGCGGCTCTGCAAATGCTGTCCGGCCCGTTGCATAACTGCCGCATTCCCAGTTTTTTGCGCAGCCGAAAACAACTGCATCTGGACATACGAGTTAGCGGCATACGTGTCCGATTCAAGGTGGCGTAATAGCGGCTGGTCAAGGTGCTGTCGTGCCAAGCGAGCAAGGGTGTTAGCATCCCCTGTTTGGCGGGCGGCAACAACCGCATACGTATAGGCCTCTGGTACCGTATCAGCAAGAGCAGCGAACGCCTGAGCTCGTTCTACAGGATGCGATATGCCGCTCGCTAGCTCAACATCGCCCGTGCTCAGCGCAATTGACTTAACAAAAGTGTCTGTGGCTATGGTTTTTCGATCGGCCTCGTGCGTCAAGTCAATCGCACTTTGGCGAGCCCCCTCGGCACCACTCGCGGCATGCAGCGCCGCCCAAGCCTTGGCGCGCAACAACAGAGTCGCAGTGCTATTAGGTTGTTCGTCAATAGCCTCTTGCGCCCGATACACAAATGCTTCATTTGTCGTCTGAACGCCCAGCTTTGCAAGACCAGTTACGCGCACATCTAAAGGCGCAAAACCAAGCCCCCAGACAATAGCGCTGAGGTGCATCTGTTGATCGTAGAGCTCCTTAACGTTATCCCAATCAATAGCAGGAGCTTCAGGATGTGCATCCTGTGGCTTTGGTAGATCTTCGTGCATGCTGGCGGCTGGCTATATGCGTTCGGCTGTAAGCTGCTGCGTGGCAACATCGGTCACCGCCTCGAGAAGGCGTGCCATTTCGGCGTCACGAAGCGTTTTTTCATAGCTAGCGAGGCTAACTCGTACCGTTATCTGCTTATATTCTGGCTGGTCTTCGCGCTGGTAAATATCGATAGGCACAACTGATGCGATGGTATTTTCCGACTGCTGTGCCGTAACAGTATCTGCAACGCAATTATAGACGTCCTGGTATGTGGTTTGTGCTGGCACTTTCAGGCAAATATCCTGCTCGATCTTGGGGAAGCGTGACAGCTGTACGTATGAACCCACACGGTGCTGTGTACCCATTAGCTCGGGTAAACCTAATTCAAAGCCTGCGCTATGAACTGGTAATTTAAACTGCTTACGGACTGATGGCTTGAATTCACCGATTACACCCAGGAAAATGTCAGTACCTTTTACACGAACGAGCGCAGAGCGCGTATGGTCAAATGGACTCATGACTGGGTAGTCTGGTTCTGATTCGAGTGACACATACTGCACGGCGATGCCGAGGCGATCAGTCAAATGCGTCAGATACTTGCGGGCATCATAATATGCTGCACCGCGCTGTTTAGCCACGCGCGTATCGTTGGCAGCGACAACAAGCGATAGCATTGAAAATTCTCGGGGCAGACCATTGTCATCATCAGCATGAATGCGGTTATGCACTTTGTTAATCTCGAAGAGAGCAAATTCGTCGTAACCCGCTTTAATATTGGCGTGTACCTTATCAAGCAAACTTGGCGTAAGGCTCATGCGATAGTACTCGAGATCCGGGCTGCTGGCATTTGCCAAACTAAATGCTAGTTCGTTGTTTTGCTGTGCTTTCTTTAGAAGATCACCATGAATAAAGCTATACGTTAGAAGCTCATTTGCACCTGCGGCAGACAAGATGGTCCGCAGCTGCGTCTTGAAACTAAGCAGCTCGTCCTTTAGCGTTGGAGACACGTCTCGTTGCGGCATTTCAAGCGGCAGCCGGTCAAAGCCATACAGACGACCAACTTCTTCAACAATATCTTCAGGGATTTCAATATCCGTACGCCAAAATGGTGCCGTAACCAGTAAGTTGTCATCTTCGACAGCAACAGTGAACTCTACGTTCGATAAAAGCATTGTCATTTCTTGAGCCGTAAGGTGCAGACCAAGGCGGGCGTTCACAAACTCTGTCGATACCTTAACTGCTGGATGCAACGCGCCGCGTGCAACGACCGCTTGCTCAAGGTGGTTATCATCAATATACTCGCTCGCCACTTTGCCACCTGCAAATTCGGTGATCTCTGCAACAATCTTGCTCAGTACAGCTGCAGTTTGGAGTGGACTCTGGCCCTTGTTATTTCGCGTAACAGCATCAGTAAACAAACCATGGGTCATGCTCGTACGGCGGATTGAATACATATTGAAACTGGCACACTCAATAATAATAGTGGTGGTGTTTTCGTCGACCTCAGTGTCAGCACCGCCCATAACGCCACCGACGCCAATCAGGCGGTCATTTGTGGCGATCATGATAGCTTCGGCGCGAGGTTCAATTTCTTTGCCGTTTAAAAGAGTGATCTTTTCACCGGCACGAGGGTGGCGGACAACGAGCGTTGCGCCCGTAGCATCGGCATCTTGTTTGACAACCTTATCATAGTCATACGCGTGTAATGGCTGGCCAGTCTCGAGCATAAAGAAGTTGGTGTAGTCTACGATATTGTTAATCGACTTAACACCCATCTTGGCCAGGAAGATCTGAAGCCACAGCGGGCTCGGCTTGACGACCACGTCACGCATTACAACGGCCATGAAGCGAGGCACATCTGCTGGCAACTCATTGCGTACCGTCAGTGGTAGCGCATCACCTGTAACTTCTGCCATAGGCGGATCGAGGCGGTACCACTCGGGGCTTCTGTATGGCTGATGATATATACCAGCGATCTCGCGGGCTACACCCAGCAGACCAAAGCAGTCAGGACGGTGCGTAAACATTTTGTTTTCAATGTCGATAATAACATCGCCGCGTAGGCTGTAGGCATCAGCAAATGATGTACCGGGCGCAATGTCATCGGTAATTTCTAGAATACCGTCGTGACCTTCGCCAAGTGCCAGCTCCCGAGGGCTCGCCAGCATGCCATTACTGACTACACCGCGCAACGGGCGTGCTGATAATACAAAAGGCTCCCCTGAGTCAGCAGTCTCCGGTACCGTAGAGCCTGGTGGCAACCATGCAACGAGAATGCCTTCACGAGCGTTCGGGGCGCCGCAGACAACCTGCACAAACCCTTGATCGTCGCGTTCAATATCCGGTACTACGCCACCGTCATCAAGCTTGCAAACATGCAAGTGGTCAGAGTTTTCATGGTCAACACACGAAATAATCTTGGCTACGATGACATTCTCGTACTTGCTGCCAAAGTCAATAACCTCTTCGACTGCGCCAAGTTGTGCGCCGATCTTTTTAACAAGGTCGTCGACGCCCTGCGGTGCTGGATGACCGCTCGTGTTGTATCGCTTATTTACAAATGCAAGTGTGTTAAGACTAATTTTCATGATTTGCTGCCTTTATGTTCGCTTGTATAGTCTGGAGTTCTGAATCTTCCATCTTTGGACCTTCAATAGTCGTAATAAAACCCGGGTACTGGTTCATAAATATTTCTTGCTTTGGAAAATGGCTGCGGTCTTTGTCGAGGCCGTGCATAGGATAGAGCTTTGCGTGAACGTGCGGCACTGCCTCGCCTTCAAATACTAATGCAACGCGCTGTACCTCGAGCGCTTGCTTAAGAAGGTTGGCGACCTTTTTGGCAGCCATTAGCAAACCCGAAGCTGCCTCGTCAGAAAGTGCAAATACATCATCGCCAGGATTCTGCTTGGGTACAACGACGGTTACGCCAGGTGTGTTGGCAAATGGCGTCAAGAATGCTGCATACTGCTCATCCTCCCAGACAATGTATGCCGGAATTTCGCGAGCAACAATTTTTTCGAATAATGTCTGGCTCATGAGAACTGCCTCAAGAAATCAAGTTTACCGGCGTGGAAGTGACGAATGTCTTCGATGTCATTTTTCATCATTACCAAGCGTTCGATGCCGCCACCCCAAGCAAAGCCAGTATAGATCGTAGGATCAATACCCGCCATGCGCAGCACGTTAGGGTTAATCATGCCGCAACCCAGCAGTTCAATCCAGCCAGCGTAACCACATATTGAACAGCCCTGCTTGTCACAAAATGGACAGCTGAGCGAAAACTCAAACGATGGCTCGGTAAATGGGAAGTAGAATGGCTGCGTGCGCACCTCAAGTTCTTTTTGGTAGTACTCCTGCAAAAATGTCTTGAGCGTTGCAATCAAGTGGCCAGCGTGGACACCCTTGCCCACAAAAACGCCTTCAAGCTGGTGGAAGGTGTGCTCGTGGCGAGCGTCAAGGTCTTCGTTGCGGAACACGCGGCCAGGAATAACCACAGCAATAGGCTTTCCTTGCTCGAGGTTGGCCTTGTACTTTTGCAACACGCGATTCTGCATTGTGCTGGTGTGCGCGGGGGCGATCAGCTGCTTGCCGGCAGCGTCTGTTTGCGTCGTCATAAATGTGTCGTAATCGTCGCGTGCAGGATGATCTTCAGGGAAGTTGAGCATTTCGAACATGTGTTCGTCATCGTCAATCTGACGAGACTCAACGGCCGTAAATCCCATGCGATAAAAAATATCGAGAACCGTGTCGAGCTCGGTCATGAGAGGATGCTTACTACCGACTGCTGCACCGAGTAGTTGAGGCCTATCCTGTTCGGGTACGTTCATATCAAATGGCGCCGTCACATCGATAGCCGGCAAGGCTTCAGCAGCTTCGGCGTGTGTGGCAACAAGCGCGTCCAGCTCTTGTTTCAGTTGGTTGATTTCCTTACCAAAACCCGCACGTTCCTCATTAGGTAATGTGGGGATTTCGGCATACAGCGCTTTGAGTTCGACTGCCTTCAGAATTTCGGCCTTCACCGGAAGTTCTGTAAAGCGC
>Ga0157371_10006095_pt1 | contig 10026 bp, 4 predicted proteins | sample C45metaG_FD_113462 | JGI IMG/M metagenome (GOLD analysis project Ga0157371, IMG submission 113462) | Corn rhizosphere microbial communities from Kellogg Biological Station, Michigan, USA - C4-5 metaG | ecosystem: Host-associated > Plants > Roots > Rhizosphere > Soil | place: USA: Michigan...
CTGAGACGGCCAGCAAGCGACAGCATCTATCGCAAGCTGCGGAATAGTCTGCATGAATGTTTCAATAGTTGAAACTTGCGTTTCGATTGCTATGCATAAGGCATGGCAACGGCCACCACCGATCGCACCCTGACGGTTGAAAGAGCGGCAATTCGCTTCGCGGAGCCGTTTCGAATCACGGGTTATGTGTTCGAATCGATGCCGTCGGTCGTGGCGCGAGTCGCCGCTGGCGACCTCAGCGGCCGCGGCGAGGCCGCCGGCGTCTATTATGTGGGCGACGACCAGGACCACATGATCGAGGTGATCGAGCAGGTCCGCTCCGAGATAGAAGCCGGTTTGACGCGCCATGATCTCCAGTATCTCCTGCCGCCCGGCGGCGCCCGCAACGCCCTCGACTGTGCCTTGTGGGAGCTGGACGCTCGTCTCGCCCGTGTCCCGGTCTGGTCGTTGGCGGGAGTTCCAAAACCACGGCCGCTCGTCACGACTTTTACCCTGCCGGCTGACGACCCCGCAGCCCTCGCTGTGAAGATCGATCGGCTGTCCTTCGCCAAATCAATCAAGCTCAAACTAGACGGAAATGTCGATCTGGATCGCGAGCGGATTGCTACGGTGCGCCGCGCCCGGCCCGACGTGTGGTTGGCGGTTGACGCGAACCAGGGATTCGTTCCCGATGATTTGGACGCGCTCGCGCAGGCGGCACGAGACTATTCCGTCTCGCTCATCGAGCAGCCGTTGAAGCGCGGCGAGGAAGCGGCGCTTGAAGGATGGCGGCCGGGCATTCCCGTCGCCGCCGACGAGAGCATTCTCGATCTCGCCGAGCTGCAGGAACGTGCAAACTATTTCGACATTATCAATATCAAACTCGATAAGTGCGGCGGCCTTACCGAGGCGCTGAAGATGGCGCGGGCCTCGCGGATGTTCGGCAAGCAGGTGATGGTCGGCAATATGGGTGGGTCGACTCTGGCGATGGCGCCGGGCTTCGTCCTCGGTCAGCTTTGCGATGTGATCGATCTAGATGGCCCGTTTGGACTCGCTGACGATCCACTCGCGAAGCAGATTTACAAAGATGGCTCTATCTTTGTCCCAGAAGCAATTTGGGGCGGGGCCTGAGCGAAGGAATCGGCTTCCGGTTTTGAGCGGGATCGTCTTCGTTCAGATCGGTCGCGACCGCCTTAAGCAAGCCGCGATAGTCGTCCACCACCGTGCGACAGGTCTTTAGACCTTCGCTGAGCTGCGCGCTCGCCTCGTTGAACTTCGCTTCGGATGAACCGTCCACAATTTCCAGCCTGTCCGAGATGCTGAACCCCGCCGAGAAACCTACAACCTAGGTTAATGGTTGCACCATTCGTCGCAGCGACGTGGCGTTCTGATTTAAACCGATTCTCGCGTGGTTAATTAGCAACGGGGGATGCGCTGCAGGCTTGCTCGATCGCATCGTCCAGCTGGCGCTCGGTGAACGGCTTGAGAAGGATCTGGACTCCCTCCGGCCGGTCGCTGATCGCGTCGGCCTGTGCATAGCCGGTGATGAGTAAGGCAGGAACTTTGGGACACAGGTCCCGCGCCTGGCGAACGAAGTCCGTGCCCGACAGGTGCGGCATTGCATAATCGCTGATCAGAAGGTCATAGTCGCAGACCCGTCGGCGCATTGCTTCAAGCGCATCATTGCCGTTGGCGGCCTCGGTCACCTTGTGACCAAGTTCGCCAAGCAAGGCCGCGGTAGTGCTCCTCACTTGCTCGTGATCATCGACCAGCAGGATATTGAGCTTGCGGATTGCCCGGTTCCGCTGGCGCCTGGGCGCCTTGGCGGCGGTTGGCTGCTGCGACGCCGGCGCCCGGGGCAGCCACAGCTCGGCGGTGGTGCCCTTGCCCAACTCGCTCGAGATGCGGAACAGGCCGTTCGACTGCTTGGCAAAGCCGTAGACCATGCTGAGGCCGAGTCCGCTGCCCTTCCCGACTTCCTTCGTCGTGAAGAATGGCTCCATCACTTTTTCAAGATCATCCGGCGAGATACCCGTGCCCGTGTCGGTGACGGCGAGACGTACAAACTCACCGGAGCCAAGCGCATCGTCATCGGTCAGTGAGTGATTTTCAGCGCTGATCGTGACCTTGCCGCCCGCCGGCATGGCGTCGCGCGCATTGATGATCAGATTGACCAAGGCGAGCTCCAGCTGGGTCTGGTCCGCAAAGGCATTCCAGACGCGCGATCCAATTCGCCAATCGATTTCGATCAGCCCGCCAAGCGTGTGGATCAGCAGGTCCGCGATCGCCTTCTTGAGTGCGATCAGGTCAACCGGGTGCGGCTCGAGATTCTGCCGCCGGGCGAAGGCCAGCAGGCGACGGATAAGCTCGGTGCCCTGCTCTGCCGCTCGGGTCGTCATGCCAAGAATGCGCAGATCCTCATTATCCAGCGTGGCGCGGCGCTCGATGAGGCTGAGCCCGCCGATCACGGCGGCCAGTAGATTGTTGAAATCGTGCGCGATGCCACCGGTAAGCTTTCCGATCGCGTCCATTTTCTGGGCATGGACCAGCTGGCTTTCGAGTGAGCGCTGCTCGCTCACATCGGTCAGTGTGCCGGCAAATTCGAGCGGCTTGCCGTGAGCGTCCATGAGAAGCACGGCCTGGTCGAGCAGATGCTTGTAAGTACCATCGGCGCACAGCCAGCGATATTCGATGGCCAATCTGCCCGACCGCTGCCGCGCTTCCATCGCGGCAAGAACGCGAACTCGGTCATCGGGGTGGAGACGATCGACCCATAGGGTCGGCTCAGCTGCGACCGCCGCAAAGTCGAAGCCGGTAATCCCCTTGAAATCGCCACTGACATAATGCGGTTGCCGCGCCATCGCCCCGTGAGATTCGAGGTACAGGACGATCGGTAACGACTGGATAATCGCCGATTGACGTTGCTCGGCCCGGCGCAATTCCTGCTCGGCACGGAGAAGGTCTGCATTGGCCCGCAAATTCTCATCGAGCAGCGCCTGTTCCTGCTGCGCCTTGCGCTCGATCTCCCGCGACTTGTCGAACAGGTCGACGAAGACTGACACTTTGGAGCGAAGGATGATTGGGTCGACCGGTTTGAAGACGTAGTCGACCGCGCCCATCGAATAGCCGCGCAAAAGATGCTCCGCCTCCTTGTTGACGGCGGAGAGGAAGACAATCGGAATGCCTTTGGTCTGATCCCGAGTGCGGATGATCTGGGCGGTCTCATAGCCGTCCATCCCGGGCATGTAGACGTCGAGCAGGATGACCGCGAACTCGTCCTTCAGCAGGTGACGAAGCGCCTCCTCGCCGGATCGGGCAAGGACAACCTCGCCCAAGTCCTCGAGGATGGTCGCAACCGCAAGGAGATTGCGCTCGTCGTCGTCGACGAGAAGCACGCGCGCTCGGTCCGCATTCCGCGCGTCACCGGCGGATTTTTCCTCCTCGCTAACCATGCGAATGTCGCTGACCACGCGGTTCATGCCTATTCCGCAGCCTCAAGCGGGACGGGCTCGCGCATGGCATTATCGCGACCGCGGGAGACCCAGACGCGGAGCAGAGCCAGCAGCAGCTCAAGATCAACCGGCTTGGCGATATAATCCGAGGCGCCCGCGTCGAGACACTTCTGACGGTCGCCCTTCATCGCCTTGGCGGTGACGGCGATGAGCGGAAGGTTCGCCAGCTCGGGCCGCTGACGAATCTGCTGCATCGTCTCGTATCCGTCCATTTCCGGCATCATGATGTCGATCAGTGCAACATAGACGCCGGGAGTCTGCTCAAGAATCAAAATCCCGTCCCTACCCCGTTCAGCGTGAAGAACCTCAACGTCGTGGCTCTCCAGAACGCTCGTCAGGGAAAAGATGTTTCGAATGTCGTCGTCGACAATCAGAACTTTTGCGCCGGCAAGCTCCGGCACCGGACGGACTGTTGGCAGTGACGAGACCGTGGGCTTGCGCCGGCGACGCGGCTTCTGCTTGTCGATCTCTGCGCTAAGGCCTTTGAATACGTTTACTAATTCATCGACCTCGGCCGGCTTTTGAGTTGCTCCGAATGCGCCCATTTCAAGGACCGATCGACTGTGATCGGCACCGGAGATGACATGGATTGGAATATGGCTGGTATCGGGATCGTGCTTGAGGAGATCGAGGAGGACGAAGCCATCAATGTCCGCGAGCCCGAGGTCGAGTGTAATGGCATTGGGCTGAAGCTTGCGCGCCATGGCCAAAGTCCCGGCTCCTGCGGTTGATACGACTCCCTTCAGCCCTGCCTCGTGCGCAGCATCGAGCAGGATGGCCGCGAACGTCGGATCGTCCTCGACGATCAGCGCGAACGGACTTTTGCCGAGCTCGTCGCGATCGTCGTCCACTTCGAAGCTCGTGGGGAGCGCCGTCGATACGACCGCTCCGCTGTTATCGTAGCGAGCCTGGGACCCCACGGTTGCCGAGGATAGGTCCACCTCCGTCTCGAGCGGGACGTACAGCGTGAAGGTCGAGCCTTCTCCGGGCTTCGAGCGAACCTGCAACTCACCGCCGAGAAGTCGCGAGATTTCGCGGCTGATCGATAGTCCGAGGCCGGTGCCGCCATATTTGCGGCTCGTCGTTCCGTCCGCCTGGTGGAACGGTTCGAAGATCAGTTTCTGCTTGTCTTCGGGAATACCGATGCCGGTATCCGTGACGGCGATCTCGATTGCCTGCTTCGAATTGCGCAGGACATGGTGACCGGGGCTCCAGCCCTTTTCGGCGCAACGCACGCTCAGTGTCACGCCGCCGCGCGACGTGAACTTGAACGCGTTGGAAAGTAGGTTGAGGACGATCTGCTGCAGCCGCTTTTCATCGGTGCGGATGGTGCCCGGCAGCTTCGGATCGAACTTGACGTTGAAATCGAGCGCCTTGTCCGCCGCCAGCTGACGGAAGGTGCGCTCCATATGGACCTTAAGGTTGTCCATCGGCATCTCGCCGACCTCGATCGACACGGTGCCCGACTCGACCTTCGACAGGTCGAGAATGTCGTTAATGAGGTTGAGAAGGTCCGATCCAGCCGAGTTGATCGTCTTGGCGAACTCGACCTGCTTCTCATTGAGATTGCCCTGGGCGTTGTCGGCCAGCAGTTTGGACAGGATCAGCAGCGAGTTAAGCGGGGTGCGGAGCTCGTGGCTCATGTTGGCCATGAACTCGGACTTGTACTTCGACGTGACCTCGAGCTGCTCGGCTTTGTCCTCGAGCGCCCGGCGGGCCATTTCGATCTCGAGGTTTTTCGCCTCGACCTGACGCTTCTCGTTTTCGAGCAGCTGTGCCTTTTCCTGAAGCTCCTCGTTCGTGTTGTGGAGCTCTTCCTGCTTGGTCGTCAGCTCGGTCTGCCGAGCCTGCAATTCCTGCGTGAGCAGCTGCGATTGTTCCAGCAGACCCTCGGTACGCATCGTCGCCGCGATCGTGTTGAGCACGATGCCGACCGATTCCATCAGCTGGTCGAGGAAGCTCTGGTGGGTTTCGTTGAACTCGTTGAACGAGGCGAGCTCGATCACCGCCTTCACGTCGTCCTCGAACAGGGCGGGAAGGATGTTGACGTTGGCCGGGGTCGCGTGGCCGAGGCCCGAGCCAATGCGGATGAAATCGGGCGGCACGTCCTTCAGCAGGATCGGCCGCCGATCGGCCGCAGCCTGCCCGATCAGGCCTTCGCGAAGCTCGAACTCCTGCTTGAGTGAGGCGGGGTTGTCCGCACCGTAGCTTGCGACGAGCTCGAGCTTAGTTTCGTCCTCTTCGCGCTTGGTAACGTAGAATACGCCGTACTGCGCGTTCACGAGCGGCGCGAGCTCGGACATAATGAGGTTCGACACGGTCGCGAGGTCGCGCTCGCCCTGAAGCATGCGCGAGAAGCGCGCGAGGTTGGTCTTGAGCCAATCCTGCTCGGCGTTCTTGAGCGTCTGTTCCTTCAGGTTCGAGATCATCTCGTTGATCGTGTCCTTGAGCGCGGCCATTTCGCCCGACGCCTGCACCGCGATGAAGCGGGTCAAGTCGCCCTTGGTCACCGCGGTCGCCACCTCGGCGATCGAGCGCACCTGGTTGGTGAGGTTCGCGGCAAGCTGGTTCACGTTGTCGGTAAGATCGCGCCACAGGCCGGCGGCGCCCGGCACCCTCGCCTGCCCGCCGAGCTTGCCCTCGATGCCGACCTCGCGCGCCATGTTCGTGACCTGATCGCCGAAGGTCGACAGCGTATCGATCATGAAGTTGATGGTGTCGGCGAGAGCGGCGATCTCGCCCTTCGCGTCCACGGCGAGCTTGCGCTTGAGATTGCCCTGGGCGACCGCGGTCACGACTTCGGCGATACCGCGCACCTGGTTGGTGAGGCGGGTGGCCATCAGGTTCACGTTATCCGTAAGGTCCTTCCAGGTGCCGCCGACGCCCGGCACCTGCGCCTGGCCGCCGAGGCTTCCCTCGGTGCCGACCTCGCGGGCCACGCGGGTCACCTCCGACGCAAAGCCGTTGAGCTGGTCGACCATGGTATTGATGGTGTTCTTAAGAGCGAGGATTTCGCCCTTCACGTCGACCGTAATCTTCCTCGACAAATCGCCCTTCGCCACGGCGGTCGTAACGTCAGCGATGTTGCGAACCTGGCCCGTTAGGTTGTCGGCCATCAGGTTCACGTTGTCGGTCAGATCCTTCCACGTGCCGGCGACGCCGCGCACCTGAGCCTGACCGCCCAATTTTCCTTCGGTACCCACTTCGCGGGCAACCCGGGTAACTTCGGATGCGAACGAGTTCAGCTGGTCCACCATCGTATTGATGGTGTTTTTAAGCTCGAGGATTTCGCCCTTCACGTCGACCGTGATCTTCTTGGACAAGTCGCCCAAGGCCACGGCGGTCGTTACCTCGGCGATGTTACGCACCTGTCCGGTCAAGTTGGCCGCCATGGCGTTCACATTGTCGGTGAGATCCTTCCACGTGCCGCCGACACCCGGGACTTGCGCCTGACCGCCGAGCTTGCCCTCGGTGCCGACCTCGCGGGCGACGCGGGTCACTTCTGACGCGAATGCATTGAGCTGGTCGACCATGACGTTGATGGTGTTCTTAAGCTCGAGGATTTCACCCTTCACGTCGACGGTGATTTTCTTCGACAAATCGCCCTTCGCGACGGCAGTCGTCACCTCGGCGATGTTGCGGACCTGGCCCGTGAGGTTGCCGGCCATCAAATTCACATTATCGGTGAGATCGGCCCACGTACCGGCAACGCCGGGCACCTTTGCCTGACCGCCGAGCTTGCCCTCGGTGCCGACCTCGCGCGCGACGCGCGTCACTTCGGACGCAAAGCCGTTGAGCTGGTCGACCATGGTGTTGATCGTGCTCTTGAGAGCGAGAATCTCGCCCTTCACATCCACCGTGATCTTCTTCGACAGGTCGCCCTTGGCGACCGCGGTAGTGACCTCGGCGATGTTACGGACCTGGCCGGTCAGGTTCGCGGCCATGAGGTTCACATTGTCGGTGAGGTCGGCCCAGGTTCCGGCGACGCCTTCGACCTGCGCCTGGCCGCCGAGCTTGCCTTCCGACCCCACTTCGCGGGCCACTCGGGTAACCTCGGAAGCGAACGAGTTCAGCTGATCGACCATCGTATTGATGGTGTCCTTCAGCTCCAGGATCTCGCCCTTCACGTCGACGGTGATCTTCTTCGACAAATCGCCGCGCGCAATGGCGGTCGTTACCTCGGCAATATTACGGACCTGGCCGGTGAGGTTGTTAGCGAGCTGGTTCACGTTGTCGGTAAGATCGGCCCAGGTGCCGGCGACTCCGGGCACCTGCGCCTGGCCGCCGAGCTTGCCCTCTGTGCCGACCTCGCGCGCGACGCGCGTCACTTCCGACGCGAAGCCGTTGAGCTGATCGACCATCGTGTTGATGGTGTTTTTGAGCTCGAGGATTTCGCCCTTCACGTCGACGGTGATTTTCTTGGAAAGATCGCCCTTGGCGACCGCGGTGGTCACTTCGGCGATGTTGCGGACCTGGCCGGTCAGATTGTCGGCCATGAGGTTCACGTTGTCGGTCAAGTCGGCCCACGTGCCGGCGACGCCTTCCACTCGAGCCTGACCGCCGAGCTTGCCTTCGGTGCCCACTTCGCGGGCCACGCGGGTCACTTCCGACGCGAAGCCGTTGAGCTGGTCCACCATCGTGTTGATGGTGTTCTTGAGCTCGAGGATCTCGCCCTTCACCTCCACGGTGATCTTCTTCGACAAGTCGCCGCGGGCAACGGCGGTGGTCACTTCGGCGATGTTGCGCACCTGGCTCGTCAGGTTGGTCGCCATCGCGTTCACATTGTCGGTAAGGTCCTTCCAGGTGCCGGCAACGCCTTTCACCTTCGCCTGGCCGCCGAGCTTGCCCTCTGTGCCGACCTCGCGGGCCACGCGGGTCACTTCCGACGCAAAGCCGTTCAGCTGGTCGACCATGGTGTTGACGACCTTGCCGATGCGCAGGAACTCGCCGCGCAGAGGCCGCCCGTCGATCTCGACCGTCATGCTCTGAGACAGGTCGCCCTTGGCGACCGCGCCGATCACGCGGGAAACCTCTGCCGTCGGTTGGACCATGTCGTCGATCAACTCGTTGACGGCGCGCAGCTTGGTGTCCCAGCCGCCACTGGCGCCACGCACCCGGGCGCGCTGAGAAATCTTTCCTTCCTTGCCGACGACCTTGGAGAGGCGCTCGAACTCCTGGGTGATCGCCTCATTCATTCCAACGACTTCGTTGAAAAGGCTCGCGATTTCGCCGTCGACGCCGTCGACTTCTTCAGGGAGGCGAACGCTGAAATCGCCTCGTCGCAAGGCACGCAGAGCGCTCACGAGCTGACGGCGATCAATGAAGTCGCGCGGGGCCTGGATGTTCATTCAACGCTCCGTGTGGTCTCTCCCCCCCACCCGGTTACAAAAACACAGCCCCCCGGCTGTTATCCAACCATTATCGGAGGATGATGCTTTCCAAAACGTGAAAAATCAATTCGTTTAACGTACAGAACGAAAAAGCTTTTTCGCGTTAACATAAGTTACTGGGCCACGGCCGCAGTCCACACGGAATCGAGAAGTGTGACCTCGCTTGTCTCCATTGGAGCATCGGAAGCCTGGCCCAGCGACAGCCGGTACGTACCGGCTTTGATGTGCCAATTGTTGTTCGCTGCCTCATAGGTGGCGAGCAGGCGCGGATCGATTGTCAGATCGACACGCCTGCTTTGACCTGGCTTGAGGTCGGCTTTGGCGAATGCGCCGAGGCGCCGCGGTGCCTCCCACCGGGCCGCCTGCCAGTCCGCGGGACCAACATAGACCTGGGCCACGCCCTTGCCGGCGCGCTTGCCGACGTTGCGGACGTTGAAGCTGACCTTGATTGCCCTGCCGTCGGGAACTGCGGTTAGGTCGGACGCGCTGAAGCGACTGTAGCTGAGGCCATGGCCGAACGCCCACAAGGGCTTGTAGCCCTTCACGTCGTACCATTTGTAGCCGATCGTGGCGCCTTCATCGTAAGTGACCGACCAGGGCGTATCGCCCGGCGGACCGTTACCCGCGATCAGTAGATGCGTGAGCTGATCGTTCGATGCCGGAAAGCTGATCGGCAGGTGGCCAGACGGATTGACCTTGCCAGTTAGGATCCTCGCAATCGCCGGCCCGCCACGGATGCCGGGATAGAAGGCCTCCAGGATCGCGGGCACGCGAGCGGCCCAGGGCATGTAGATGGCGCCGCCGCTTTCGACGACGACGATGGTTTTCGGGTTGGCTGCGGCTACCGCCGAAACCAGTGCGTCCTGGTTCCCGGCGAGGTCGAGGCTGCCGTCATAGCCCTCACTGTCGTGCTGAGTGACGAAGACTACAGCAATGTCCGACTTCGCGGCGAGCGCCGCGGCAGAAGTCGGATCGGCGCCGGCATCAAAGGCGATGCGAGCTCGAGGAAGCTCGGCCTTCAACGCGTTGAGCGGCGGCGACGGCAGGAAGGTGTGATTGTCGATCATGATCGCGCCGCCGACCGGCGTTACGTCGGACGAGCCTCCGCCCGCCATCACGCCCTTGTCGGCATTGCCCCCGATGAC
>Ga0157371_10006097_pt1 | contig 10024 bp, 10 predicted proteins | sample C45metaG_FD_113462 | JGI IMG/M metagenome (GOLD analysis project Ga0157371, IMG submission 113462) | Corn rhizosphere microbial communities from Kellogg Biological Station, Michigan, USA - C4-5 metaG | ecosystem: Host-associated > Plants > Roots > Rhizosphere > Soil | place: USA: Michigan...
AGTATTGCTGCAAGGCCAGGATCAAGTCTTGGAAGGTGCGCACGGTGGGCTTGGACTGGCTCACGAAAAATACCCGTTCGGCTGCGACGAAAAGCCGGGGAGTATAGCTGAAAGCCGGGGGTGACCGCATGGGGTCGTAGGGCTGCCCGGCGGTATTTGGCAGGGCAACGGCCTGCTCGCCTTATCGCGGCCGTGGCGGTCCGCCAATGCGACCGTTTCTACAGGGGCCGCCGTTTGTAGGAGCGGCCCAGGGCCGCGATCACGGGGCATTAACCGAGAAAGTCCACGCGACCAGGTCAGGCACGTATCGCGGCCATGGGCCGCTCCTACGGGATCCGGCGGCTGTCGTCTCCTCTGCCGGACGATTGCGGTAAGGTGACGGCTCCCTGCCGATGGAGTCGTCGCCATGCCGCGCTGTTTCTGGTGCACCGCCGATCCGCTGTACATCGACTACCACGACCGCGAATGGGGCGTGCCCCAGCGCGATCCGGCGGTGCTCTTCGAATTCCTGTTGCTGGAGGGCTTTCAGGCCGGGCTGTCGTGGATCACCGTGCTGAAGAAGCGTGAGCGCTATCGCCAGGTGCTGCACGGTTTCGATCCCCAGCGGCTGGCGCAGTTGAGTGATACCGAGATCGAGGAATTGATGCAGGACCCGGGCATCATCCGCAATGGCGCCAAGCTGCGCGCCGCCCGTCAGAATGCCCAGGCCTGGTTGAGACTCGAAGACCCGTCCGGCTGGCTGTGGTCCTTTGTCGGCGGGGTGCCGAAGATCAACCACTTTCGCGACCGCCAGGAGGTGCCGGCGATCACGCCGGAAGCCGAAGCCATGAGCAAGGCGCTCAAGAAGGCCGGTTTCACCTTTGTCGGCCCGACCATCTGCTATGCCTTCATGCAGGCCATGGGCCTGGTGATGGACCACACCCTCGACTGCGATCGCCATGCACCGCTGGCGAATTCGTCGGCATAACCGCAGGAAAAGTCGAATGTATGGCTGCTAGTTGGCGCGAACCTTAAGCTTTCTTAACGTTTCCAGGGCTTGTAGACGGTAAACTGTCGGCGCACTCAGACAGGAGCCCCTCTTTTGGAAAGATTCAAAGGCGCGCTGATGATCGCCTTCCTGCGCCTTTTCGCCCTGCTGCCCTGGCGGCTGGTCCAGCGCCTCGGCGGGTTCATCGGTTGGTGCATGTGGAAGCTGCCGACCCGCGCCAGCAAGGTCACTCGCATCAATCTCGCCCATTGTTTTCCCGAACTCGATGCCGCCGGTCTGGAACGGCTGTCGCGCGAGTGCCTGCGCGGCATCGGCAAGACCCTGACCGAAAGCGCCTGCGCCTGGATCTGGTCGCCCAAGCGTTCGCTGCGCCTGGTGCGCGAGGTGGAAGGCATGGATGTCCTGCAGGAGGCCCTGGCCTCCGGCGATGGCGTGGTGGGCATCACCAGCCACCTGGGCAACTGGGAGTTGCTCAACCACTTCTACTGCTCCCACGCCAAGCCGATCATCTTCTACCGGCCGCCCAAGTTGAAGGCGGTGGACGACCTGCTCAAGCGCCAGCGGGTCCAGTTGGGCAACCGGGTGGCGCCCTCCACCCCGGAAGGCATCATCAGCGTGATCAAGGAAGTCCGGCGCGGGGGCGCCGTGGGTATCCCGGCCGATCCCGAGCCGAGTCGCAGCGCCGGGCTGTTCGTGCCCTTCCTGGGCACCACCGCCCTGACCAGCAAGTTCGTGCCCTCGCTGCTGGCCCGCGGCAAGGCCCGCGGGGTGTTCTTCCATGCGGTGCGCCTGGCAGACGGCAGCGGCTACAAGGTGATCCTGGAAGCCGCGCCCCCGGCCATGTACGACCCGGACCCGGAGGTCTCGGTGGCGGCCATGAGCGAGGTGCTGGCTGGCTACGTGCGGCGCTACCCGACCCAGTACATGTGGAGCATGAAGAGATTCAAGAATCGCCCGGATGGCGAGGAGAAGTGGTACTAGCCCCCTGGCGATCCGGATCACGCCCGGTCCTGAACGTCGAGCGGTAGTCCCATGACCTATCGCTCGGCGCTTCGCCAAGACCGTTCGGTCGGCGCGCGGCTGACAGGCGCCGGGCTTTGCCGGAAGCTGCGCGGACCTCAAGGGCGCGCCTAAGCCAGGGAGTCAGGCGATGAATTTGCGCGATCAGCGCCAGCATACCCGTACCCCGCTCAAGTGCCGGCTGTGGATCGCCTATCCGGATGGCGAGATCGTCGGCGAGACCCGCGACCTGTCCGATGGTGGCGTCTATGTGGTGCATCCCGAGTTGACCCGGCTACCCCAGGGCACCCGGGTGGTCGGCCAGGTGCTCGACCTGCCGATCGAGGCACCCAAGGTGACCATGGAAGTCATGCGCACCGACGCCGATGGCGCGGGACTCAGGTTCCTGCGCGATCAGGACTGAGCGCGGCGCGCCAGGCGCTTGAGAAACACCGTCATCTCCTTTTCCGCCTGCTTGTCGCCCTTGGCCTGCGCCGCCTGCAGGCCCTGCGTCCAGGCCGCCTCGGCACTGGCCAGGTCGCCACTCCCCTCATGGGCCTTGCCCAGCAGTTTCCAGGCCGCCGAATAGGCCGGATCGAATTCGACACAGCGCGCCAGGTGCTCGACCGCCCGCGCCGGCTCCCCGGCGTCCAGATAGCCCTTGCCCAGACCGAACCTGAGCAGGGCGTTGTCCTGGCCGCGGGCGAGCATCTTCTCCAGGGATTCGAGCATGGCGAGATTCCTACTTGGCGATCTTGATCAGCTTGCAGTAATAGAAGCCGTCGTGGCCTTCGGGCTGCGGCAGCAACTGGCGGCCATGGGGCTGGGCAAGGCCCCAGGGGGCAGGGATGTCCAGCTCGCGGGCGCCCGGCGTGCGGGCGAGAAAGGCGGCGAGGTTGTCGCTGTTTTCTTCCGGCAGCACCGAGCAGGTGGCATAGAGCAGGATGCCGCCGACTTCCAGCGTCGGCCAGAGGGCGTCCAGCAATTCGCCCTGCAGCTGCACCAGGGGTGCGATGTCGCTGGCCTGGCGGGTCAGCTTGATGTCCGGATGGCGACGGATCACCCCGGTGGCGCTGCAGGGAGCGTCCAGCAGGATGCGCTGGAAGGGTGTGCCGTCCCACCAGGCGGCCACGGCGCGGCCATCGGCGGCCAGGGTGCGGGCGGTGAGGCCCAGGCGCGCCAGATTCTGCTCGACCCGCGCCAGGCGGCCGGCATCGGCGTCCAGCGCCACCACCTCGGTCAGGGCCGGTTCGCGTTCCAGCAGGTGGCAGGTCTTGCCGCCGGGTGCCGCGCAGGCATCCAGCACCCGTTGGCCGGGCGCCAGTTCCAGCAATTCGGCGGCCAGCTGCGCGGCTTCGTCCTGCACGCTGAGACGACCCGCGGCGAAGCCCGGCAGCGCGGTGACGTCCTGGGGTTGCAGCAGGCGGATGCCATCGGCGCTGAAAGTGCAGGGCAGCGCCTCGATGCCGGCGGCGGCCAGGTCGGCCAGATAGGCGTCGCGACTGCCCTGGCGGCGATTGACCCTGAGGATCAGCGGCGGGTGCAGGTTGTTGGCGGTGGCGATGGCCTCCCACTGCTCCGGCCAGCGTGCCTTGAGGGCTTTCTGCAACCAGCGCGGATGGGCCAGGCGCGCGGCCGGGTCATGCTCCAGGGCCGGCAGCAGGCTGTCGTATTCGCGCTGGGCGCGGCGCAGCACGGCGTTGAGCAGGCCCTTGGCCGAGGATTTCTTCAGCTTGTCGACGCAGCCCACCGTCTCGCCAATCGCGGCGTGGGCCGGGATGCGGGTGTGGAACAGCTGGTAGAGCCCGATCAGCAGCAGGGCTTCGAGATCGCGGTCGCCGGCCTTAAAGGGTTTCTCCATGAGCTTGTCCGCCAGCAGCGACAGCCGTGGCTGCCAACGGGCGGTGCCGAAAGCCAGGTCCTGGGCCAGGGCGCGGTCGCGCGGATCGACCTTGGCCAGTTGCTCGGGCAGGCTGCTGCCGAGGGAGGCACGACCGGCGAGAACCGCCGCCAGGGCGCGGGTGGCCGCCAGGCGCGGATTCATAGGCCCAGCACCTGACCGGGGGCGAAGCGCTCGCGACGGGCGTTGTAGAGATCGGCGAAGCCCAGCGGCTTGCCGCCGGGCAGCTGCAGGCGGGTCAGGCGCAGGGCGCCCTCACCGCAGGCGACCAGCAGGCCACTGCGATCGGCATCCAGCACCATGCCCGGAACACCCTGCCCTTCGGCCAGTTCGGCGGCCCAGACCTTGAGCGGGTCGCCAGCCAGGGCGGTGTGGCACAGCGGCCAGGGATCGAAGGCGCGGATGCGCCGTTCCAGTTCCAGCGCCGGGCGATCCCAGTCCAACCGGGCTTCTTCCTTGTTGAGCTTGTGGGCGTAGGTGGCCAGGTCGTCGTCCTGCACTTCGCCCGGCAGACTGCCGTCGGCGAGACCCGGCAGCGCCGCGACCACGGCAGCGGCGCCCAGGGCGGCCAGGCGATCGTGCAGGCTGCCGCCGGTGTCCGTGGCGGTCAGCGGCGTCGTGACCTTGCTCAGCATCGGCCCGGTGTCCAGGCCGGCTTCCATGCGCATCACGGTAACGCCGGATTCGGCATCGCCAGCCTCCAGCGCCCGTTGGATGGGCGCGGCGCCGCGCCAGCGCGGCAGCAGCGAGGCATGGCTGTTGATGCAACCCAGGCGGGGGATATCCAGCACCCCCTGGGGCAGGATCAGGCCGTAGGCCACCACCACCAGCAGGTCGGGTTCCAGCGCCGCCAGGGTGGCCTGGGCCGCCGGATCACGCAGGGTCGGTGGCTGCTGCACGGGGATGCCGTGGGTCAGTGCCAGTTGCTTGACCGGACTCATGGCCAGTTTCTGGCCACGCCCGGCAGGGCGATCCGGCTGGGTGTAGACGGCGGCGATGGGATAGCCGGCAGCGATCAACGCCTGCAGGTGCACGGCGGCGAATTCCGGGGTTCCGGCGAAGACGAGGCGAAGGGATCTGGACATGGCGGACCTGGCGGAAAGGGCGAGCGGCGGACGCCGAAGACGCCGTCCGCCAGGGCGATCAGGCCTTGTGGCGCTGCTGCTTTTCGAGCTTCTTCTTGATGCGATCACGCTTGAGCGGCGACAGATAGTCGACGAACAGCTTGCCGTCGAGGTGATCGATCTCGTGCTGGATGCACACCGCCAGCAGGCCGTCGCACTCCCGTTCGAAGGGCTTGCCGTCGCGGTCCAGGGCTTTCACCCGGACCCGCTCGGGGCGGCAGACCTTTTCGTAGAAACCGGGAATCGACAGGCAGCCTTCCTGGTACTCGCCCAGTTCCTGGGTGAGCGGCTCGGCCTCGGGGTTGATGAAGACCAGGGGTTCGCTCTTGTCTTCGCTGACGTCGATCACCACCAGGCGGCGATGGACATTGACCTGGGTGGCGGCCAGACCGATGCCGGGCGCTTCGTACATGGTCTCGAACATGTCGTCGATGGTCTGGCGCAGGGCCTCGTCCACCGTGTCGATGGGCTTGGCGACGGTGCGCAGGCGGGGATCGGGGAATTCGAGGATGTCTAGGATCGCCATGGCGTTGAGGGCACTTGTGGAATACAGTCAAGGGGCGCTGCTAAGATGCCGCAGCGTTATATCCACCCGATTCGAGCGGGTCCCGAAGGGTGGATGACGTCGGTCGACGGGGAGGAGCGCCTGCGCTGCCCGGTGCCGACGAAGGTGGCGATCAGGGCACGACTGGGGCGGTTCCCCGACGTTTGCGTGAAGACGGTTCTTCAAGGCCAAGAGTGTAAAGGGATTCGACGCATGAGGAAATCTTTGTTCGCCCTGCTGCTGGTTACAGCGGGCGCCCTGCAGTCGGCGTATGCGGCGGTCACCCTGCGTCAGGATCATCCGGAAAGCTACACCGTGGTCCGCGGCGATACCCTCTGGGACATCTCCGCCAGATTCCTCAGCAAGCCCTGGGAATGGCCGGAGATCTGGCAGGCCAATCCACAGATCAAGAATCCCCATCTCATCTATCCCGGCGATACCCTGGTGCTGAGCTACGTCGACGGCCAGCCGCGGCTGCAGCTCAACCGTGGCGCCTCGCGTGGCACGGTCAAGCTGTCGCCCACGGTGCGCAGCACGCCCATCGCCGAAGCCATCCCGGCCATTCCGCTGGACGCGGTGAACAGTTTCCTGCTGCAGAATCGTGCCATCGATTCGGCCGAGCAGTTCCAGGCGGCGCCCTATGTGGTGGCCGGCAATGCCGAGCGCGTGGTGAGCGGTGCCGGCGATCGCATCTATGTGCGCGGCAAGCTGCAGCCGGGGGTGTCGGCCTATGGCATCTATCGCCAGGGCAAGACCTATGTCGATCCCAAGACCGGCGCCTTCCTCGGCATCAACGGCGACTTCATCGGCAGCGCCGATCTGGTCGCCCAGGAAGGCGACATCGCCACCCTGCGCCTGACCCGTACCACCCAGGAGGTGCGCCTGGGCGACCGGCTGTTCCCCACCGAGGAACGGCTGGTGAATTCCACCTTCATGCCCAGCGCCCCGGCGCGCGAGGTCGCGGGGTTGATCCTCGACGTGCCCCGCGGCGTCACCCAGGTCGGCCAGTTCGATGTGGTGACCCTGAACAAGGGCACTCGCGACGGGCTGGTCGAGGGCAATGTGCTGGCGGTCAACAAGACCGGCGAGACGGTGCGCGATCGCATTACCGGCGAGCTGGTGAAGATCCCCGACGAGCGCGCCGGCTTGCTGATGGTGTTTCGCACCTATGACAAGATCAGCTACGGCCTGATCCTGACCGCGACCCGCCAGCTGGAAATCATGGACAAGGTGCGCAACCCCTAACCCCTCCCGGGTCGCCAGGACGGCGACCGGCCACCCATCAAGGATGACCCGATGGCCAGCCTCTCCCCCGCCGAGCAGGACGCTCGGCTCCGTCTGCACGCCCTGCCGGAGCTTGGCGCCGTGCGCCAGCGCCTGCTGCTGAACGCCTTTGGCAGTGCCGCCGCGGCCCTCAGCGCCCCCGCCTCGGCCTGGCGCGCCCTGCGCCTGCCGGCGGTGGCCGCGGATGCCCGTCGCAGTCCCGCGACCCGCGAGCGCGTCGATCGGGCCCTGGCCTGGCTGGAAGGCCCCGAGCGCCACCTGCTCTGCCTGGGCGACGAGCGCTATCCGGCGCTGCTCGCCGAGATCGCCGACCCGCCACCGCTGCTGTTCGTCGAAGGGCGGGTGGAATTGCTCGACCGGCCGCAACTGGCCCTGGTTGGCAGTCGCCAGGCCAGTGCCCAGGGGCTGGACAATGCCCGGCGTTTCGCCCACAGCCTGGCCGCGGCCGGATTCTGCATCACCAGCGGCCTGGCCTTGGGCATCGATGGCGCGGCCCATCAGGGCGCCCTGGACGCCGGGGGCGCCACGATTGCCGTGCTGGGCACCGGTCTGCAGCAGCTCTATCCCCGCCGCCACCTGGGTCTCGCTCGGCGACTGCTGGCCGAGGGTGGCGCGCTGGTCTCGGAATTGCCGTTGGACTGCACGCCCCAGGCCGCCAACTTTCCCCGGCGCAACCGGATCATCAGTGGCCTCAGCCTGGGCACCCTGGTGGTGGAAGCCAGCCCTTCCAGTGGTTCGCTGATCACCGCGCGCCTGGCCGCCGAGCAGGGCCGCGAGGTGTTCGCCCTGCCCGGCTCCATCCATCATCCCGGGGCCCGTGGCTGTCATCAGCTGATCCGCGAAGGCGCGCAACTGGTGGAAAGCGTGGAGCATATCCTCGAAGCCCTGCAGGGCTGGCGCAGCCTGGCACCGGTGGGCGCGGCTGCTCCGGCCGAGGACGACCCGCTGCTGCGCCACCTGGCCGCCGGGCCGCTCAACAGCGAGGAGCTGGCCCGCCTCAGCGGCCTGTCGCTGCCGGAGGTGCTGGTGCGCCTGACCGACCTGGAGCTGGAAGGCCGGGTGGCCGCGCAGCAGGGCAGCTGGAGTCGTCTCGGCTAGCGCTGGACGGCTACCATCGGCGGCGCGCTCGGGTAGACTCCAGGGATTTGGCGGAGGCAAGGCGATGCACAACAGCTGGCGAGTGCGGCAGGCGGCGCGAATCGTGCGCGAGGGGGGCGTGCTGGCCTATCCCACCGAGGCCGTCTGGGGCCTGGGCTGCGATCCCTGGGATCAGGCCGCGGTCTATCGCCTGCTGATGCTCAAGCGGCGCCCCATGGAAAAGGGCCTGATCCTGGTGGCCGACACCATCCGCCAGTTCGACTTCCTGCTCCACGACCTGCCGGACGAATCCCTGGCCAAGCTGGCCAGCACCTGGCCGGGCCCCAACACCTGGCTGGTGCCGCATCACAATCGTCTGCCCGGCTGGGTGACCGGCGCCCACGCCACCGTGGCGCTGCGGGTCTCCGAGCATCCGCTGGTGGGCGAACTCTGCGCCCTCACCGGTCCGCTGATCTCCACCTCGGCCAATCCCGCCGGCCGGCCGGCCGCGCGCTCGCGGCTGCGGGTCCAGCAGTACTTTCCAGACGGCCTGGACGGCATCCTCATGGGTGAGCTGGGCGGGCGCAAGAGTCCCAGCGTGATTCGCGACCTGGTGACCGGTAAGGTCTTCCGGCCCTAGGTCAATCGAGCAACTGACGCAGCAACCGCGCCAGCGTATCGATCTGGAACGGCTTGGCCAGCGAGGGCTCGCCGTTCGGCGTCGGCCGCTCGGCGTGGCCGCTGACGAACAGCACCGGCAGTCTTGGCCAGCGTTCGCGCAGGCGATCGGCCAGTTCGGCGCCGTCGAAATCCGGCAGGCCGAGGTCGGTGATCAGCAGGTCGCAGGGCAGATCGCCGTCGACCAGGGTGAGCGCCGCCGAGGCACTGGCCGCGGTGCGCACGCGATAGCCCAGTTCGGTGAGCATCTCGCGCAGCAGCAAGCGCACCGAGACATCGTCTTCCACCAGCAACAGCCGTTCGCCCCGGCTCTGGGCGATGGCGGTCTGGGGGGCGTCGATCTGCACCGGCCGTTCGGGCTGGGCGCAGGGCAGCCAGAGGCTGACCCGGGTGCCGCTGCCCGGCGCGCTCTCCAGGGTCACATGGCCGCCCGATTGCTTGATGAAGCCATAGAGCATCGACAGGCCCAGGCCAGTGCCCTGGCCAATGGGCTTGGTGGTGAAGAAGGGATCGAAGGCGCGATCCACCACCTCGGCCGGCATGCCGCTGCCGGTGTCGGCGATGCTCAGGCGCACATAGTCACCCGGTGGCAGGTCATGCTCGGCGGCCAGGTCGGTCAGGTGATCGAGGGCGGTTTCCAGGGTCAACTGGCCCCCTTCGGGCATGGCGTCGCGGGCATTGATCACCAGGTTCAGCAGGGCGTTCTCCAGCTGGTTGGTGTCGGTGCGGGCCGGCGGCAAATGCGGCGCGAGGTTACTGCGCAGGCTGATGCGTTCGCCCAGGGTGCGCTGGAAGAGTTCTTCTAGGGACAGGATCAGGTCATTCACGGCCACCGGACGCGGATCGAGGGTCTGCCGGCGCGCGAAGGCCAGCAGTCGATGGGTCAGGGCGGCGGCGCGGGTAGCGGATTGCTCGGCGGTATCCAGGTAGCGCTGCAGATTGTCGTGGCGGCCCTGGTCCAGGCGCCGGCGCAGCAATTCCAGCGAGCCGCTGATGCCGGTGAGCAGATTGTTGAAGTCGTGGGCGATGCCGCCGGTGAGATGACCGATGGCTTCCATCTTCTGCGCCTGGCGCAGCGCGGCCTCGGCGTTCTGCAGGGCCAGGGCGGCGTCGTGCTCGACGGTGACGTCGCGGCCGAAGACATAGATGCGCCCGTCATGATCGGCGGTGGCCTTCCACATCATGTGGCGCCAGTGGCCGTCACGGGTACGCAGGCGCCCGGGCAGATCGCTCAGCACCTCGCCGTGGCGCAGGGCGGCCAGGCGCGGAAAGACCGGCGGGTCGTCGGGATGCTCCAGCGACGTCGGCGGCTGATGACGCAATTCCTCGTCGTCCCAGCCCAGGGTGCGGCTCCAGGCCGGATTGCGGCTGAGCCAGCGTTGCCCCTGGATGACGCCGAGCAGGTCGTCGGCCACCCGCCACATGCGGTC
>Ga0157371_10006100_pt1 | contig 10022 bp, 7 predicted proteins | sample C45metaG_FD_113462 | JGI IMG/M metagenome (GOLD analysis project Ga0157371, IMG submission 113462) | Corn rhizosphere microbial communities from Kellogg Biological Station, Michigan, USA - C4-5 metaG | ecosystem: Host-associated > Plants > Roots > Rhizosphere > Soil | place: USA: Michigan...
GATGAAATTGAAATTCCGAAAATGGTAGCAGGTTTCTTTGATTTTGATACTAATATACCGGTTTCAGCTTTTGACAGCACCAATAATCCGCACGCAAATGAAACCGGTTCTCTTAAACCTCCTTTGAGCTTTAAAGCCATTTCAGGCATCCAGGGCCCTTCGTCTGAAACCGGCTTGAATCCTGAAAATACCGTACTGGCGGTCGCGGATTACGATGCGCAAGGAAATATGTATATCTATTCAAGTTACCTGCCCAAGGGAGAAACAAATTCGCGCGCTTATTTATCGGTAAACCAGGGAGGAACGTTTAAAGAATCCGGAGTTTCAGGCGGCATTGATCATAAAGGCGCGGATCTTGATGCCACCTTTGCTGATTATGATAATGACGGTTACCAGGATCTTTTTGTTGCAGCCACTAACGGAATTATTGTTTACAAAAATAAGGGCGACGGAACTTTTGAAAAGGTCACCGATAATATTGGATTGAATAATGCAACGAATGCACATAAACTTCTTTTTGCCGATTTGGACCAGGATGGAGATCTTGACCTGTTGGTAGCTACAAAAACAGGCAACCTTTTTTTCAGGAATAATGGCGACGGCACGTTTACTGAAAACGGAGTTGCAATGAATCTTTCCGGAGACGGGAAAGGTGCCGTGAGCATGGTTTTTGGCGATTGGGATGATGATGGAGATCTCGACCTAGCAGAACTGGCACAAGATGGAAGTATTCATTTGTTGAATAACAACAGGCATTCCAATTTCAATGACATCAGTGCTTCGGTCGGATTGGCCGATTCAAAATACCATGGAAGTGCAATCGCTTTTGATGATTATAACAATGATGGCACGCTTGATATTTTTGTTGCAGGAGGAAATGGCGGAAAATGTTTTTTACTCAGGAACGAAGGAGGCAAATTTGTTGAAGATGAAAAAATATCCGATCAATTAAGCAATTCACTAACCGGGATCAAAGTTTATAATGTTTTGTTTTTGGATTATGATAATGATGGGCATGATGATATAGTGGTTGCGGGAGTTAATGCAGATGGCTCTAAAAAAGGAGTAAGGTTATTTCATAATGACGGCATAAACGGTTTTTCTGATGCTTCTTCTTTACTTCCTGAAAATGTGCAGCAAGCATCGCGCCTTTCGGTCGCGGATTTTAATTTTGACGGTGACAGGGATATTTTTATTGACGGGCCTTCGGGACTACAACTCGTGAGAAACGATGGGGGCAACAATAATAATTATGTGCAGGTTCAACTTACCGGTCTTTCATTTGGAAGTAGTAAAAATAATCGCCTGGGAATTGGAGCGCAGGTGGAGTTAAAATCAGGGAATTTATACCAGCTTAAAACGATTAAAGGACCGTTGATCGAGTTTGGAGTCGGCTCTCGGACAAACATTGATGCTTTACGAATTATCTGGCCTAACGGTGTGCCACAAACGATAGTTGATCCAACGAGAAAACAACGGGCTTTGGAACAAGCCGAATTAAAAGGCTCCTGTCCTTTCTTATTTACCTGGAACGGAAAAGAATTTGTATTCCTTAAAGATATGTTGTGGCGAAGCGCTCTCGGTATGCCCGTGGCCATTCATGGAAAGGATACGACGTTTGCTTATAGTCAACCTTCCAAAGAATATCTTCTTATTCCCGGGGACAAATTGCAGCCACGCAATGGCCTTTACACAGTCAAGATCAGTGAAGAACTTTGGGAAGCTGTTTATTTTGATAAGGCGCAATTGTTTACAATCGATCATCCCGATTCTGTTGATGCTTATGTTGATGAACGATTTGTAGCACCGCCCTACCCTGGCAAAAAAGTATACCTAGTTTCCCGCCCTCAATTGCCTGTTTCTGCAACCGATGGAAAAGGAAACGATGTGCTTCCCAAATTAGAAAAATATGATTTTCAATATGTATCCAACTTTTCTTTAGGCAAATTCCAGGGAGTTGCAAAAGAACATGATTTGATCCTTGATTTAGGAAAAGATGTAAATGCCGGCAGTTTGTTGTTATACATGAGAGGATGGATTTTCCCGCCCGATGCAAGCATTAATACGGAACTTACTCAAACAGATAAATACAAGTTGCAGGCACCGTCGCTACAAGTAATTAATAAAGAAGGAAAATGGCAAACTGTGATCAAAGATATAGGTTACCCAATGGGAAGAGATAAAATGGTAATTATTAATCTGTCAAAAAAGTTTCTAACTGCTCACGACAGAAGAGTAAGGATCAGAACCACAATGCAAATTTATTGGGATCACATTTTCTTCTCAACAGCAAAAGTAAAAGCGCCGGTAAAAACCTATGATTTGAAAATGGTGAATGCAAACCTGGATTTCCGCGGTTATTCATCTTCTTATCAAAAAGGTGGCCCTTTCGGACCGCAATGGTTTGATTATAACAATGTCACCAAAGGCCAGAAATGGAGAGACCTAACGGGAATGTATACACGCTATGGTGACGTACTGCCATTGCTTCAAAAAGCCGATGATAAATATATTATTTGTAACGGAGGCGATGAGGTAACGATTGATTTTGATGCAAAAAAATTACCTTCTTTGCATAAAGGATGGAAGCGCGATTTTATTATTTACAGCGAAGGATGGGTAAAAGATGGTGATATGAATACAGCGTACGGACAAACAGTTGCACCACTTCCTTTTCATGATATGCCTTCTTATCCTTATGGTAAAAATATTCACTATCCAACTGATAAAGAACATAAAGAATACCAGGAAAAATATAATACACGAAAAGTTTCTACAGAATCTTTTAGAAATGCAATAAGGCTTGGAACTTACGCCGATCCTTCAAAGTAGTAGCTTGCCATTATAACACAGCAACCGTATGATGATACATATTTTTTGAAGAAGGATCAAGCAGTCCGGCAATATTGAAAGGCTGAATTCTTTCTCTTATAAGATTCGTAAATGTTTTCACATCTTCTTCAGATGGTGAAGAAGAAATTATTTCCAACAGATCACCATAAGAATTATAAACGATTTCTTTTATTGAAGAATCATCGGCATTCAAAAAATATCCCGGCGCTCCATTTTTTAACCTGCGTTGCTCATGAGCAATGGTAGCTGTAAAGTACAACATCGACCAAACGTTGAACAATTGAAAATTTCCCATCGTTTTATAACAACCCGCGATAAGGCAATCCATTAATTTCATTTCTTCAAATATCCCCTTTTCATACTGCCCGAGATTTTTATAAAATAATTCATGATCCTGAAAGTAATTGGTAATAATCGTAAGAAGTTTTTCAATCCCGGAAAGAGAAAAAGCTATACCGGAACTAAATAACGGATCTACAAAGCCAATCGAATGTGGCAATGCAACCCAACCTTCGCCAAAACAATGATTTAATTTTCTTTGCAATCTTTTTGTCGTGATTATTTTACCCGGATCTGAATGCAGTGTGGCATCTTTTAAAATATTTCCAATGGAAGGATATTTTTTCAATAAATCTTTCCATATTTTTTCAGAAGAGAATTCTTCATAAAATCCATTCATTTCATCGAGCACAAAACCTACGCTGATCCTTTCATTATTAAATCGAAGCATCCACATCCAGCCTTCATCCAATATTTGATGCAATGCAGAATTATCAGGATCATATGGAAAATCTTCTATCGATATTTTTTTCTTCTTCAAAAGTTCTGTCCAATGAGGAACATTATCAAAATGAGAAAAAATGGTAAAAGAATCAGTAAGAAAACTATCTGTAGAAGATTCGACGTTCAGAAATTTTGCAGCAAAATCATTGCTCCCGGTAGCATCAATAAAAAAATCAGAATAAATAAGTTTTAGATCATTTTCTCTCTTTACCGAAAATTCCCATTCTGAATTTCTTTCTGCTTTAATTATTTCAGTAAGTTCAAAATAATCAATGCGGCTTTCTTTTACTTTATGAACAAGGAAAGAATCAACATCAGAACGCAGCCAATTGGTATCAGATAATTCATCGGTGTTACTTGCAGCAACCAGCAATTCATTTAAATGATTTTCATCGCTTGTAAATTCTTGTTCCGGATAATGTTTAAAAAAACTAAATCCTCTTTTTATTCCGCAAACAATTTCCGGATGTGATAGTTGCCAACTTCCATAACGTGAAAAATCCTGCAACCAGGGAAGATTATATTGGGAAGAAAATTTTCGGAGAATCATATCGGCAATTGGCGTGGAAGATTCTCCAATCGTGAATCGGGGATGTTTTCCTTTCTCCAGTAAACAAACTTTAAAGCCTGCTTTTTGTAAAGCCAATGCCATTACCGAACCTGCAAAACCAGCTCCCGCAATCAAAATATCATAATGATCCCTGTTATTTTTATTCATTCGATATTGCAGTTACACTTTATTCTTTCAAGAAATCGTTGAGTAAAATTCATTTGTTGCAAACGCAGTTTTCTCGCTTCGAAACATTCATCACATTTCGATAAAAATCCAATGTCCCATGTGTCAACAAATACTCTTCCTTTTTGTGAAGCAAGCGCGCGGTCAAACACTTCTTCCAAAGCATCTAATGTCGGCGGAACATAATCGCCTCTTTCTTCAAGAATCTCCATAATACCATTTCCTGATCTTGTAGGAATGAAAGAGCAAGTATTTACGCCGCAATCAAAAGCAAACTCAACCGTTTTTAACGCCCATTCTATATTCTCTTTTTGATCAGTCAGATAAGGCGGATTCAAAAGAACAAAAGCACGCGATTGAATGTGATTGTTTTTTAAAAATGAAGCTGCTTTTTTAAAATCTTCAACAGTAAGTTTCTTATTAAGTTTTGGTAACACATTTGGGTGAATCGTTTCAAGTCCCATTGCCACTTCCAGCGTTCCGTTTAATTTTTCATTAAACTCAACACAAGATTCGGTACAAAGGTTCGGATGATTTTCAACGATCACTCTTTTGTAAGATCGAACTCTTTCTATTATCGCGGGATAATCAGATGTGGGAACAGCTTTCGTGTCGAAAAAATTACTGCTGTTGTAAAGTTTAATAACATTGGCTTTGGGAAGGCGGGCTAATGCATAATCTATCTGCTTTACAATCGCTCCCCGCGGAGTAGATGAACTCAGCGTGTTCTTCCAAAGATCGCACATCAGGCAGTTGAAGGAACATTCTTTTCCCGTAAGAAAAATAGTATTCACTTTCTGTAAATTTCCAAACTCATCAGGCTCTTCCTCCTGCAGAAAATGGTAAGGAATTTCGGGGTTTACCTGATTTTTAGGTGGACGAAGAATTTGAATGTCACTTTCAGGCATAAAGAGAATTGAAATAAGTGCGGTAGGCCATTTCATCTTCAGAAAAGATTTCCCTGAATGTATTTTCGTCCGCTACACCACGCTGAAACCTCCGCTTTTCAAATATAGGCATATCGAAGCCGGTAATCGCTTTTACGCCTCTTTTTACAATTTCACCTTTAAGCGCATAAAGTTCTTCCTCATTCCAATTCGTTAATTCAATAAAAGGAATTCCTTCAGCCACTTCAATCACATTCGGTAAAGCATAAGGACTAAAATCTTTAAATCCTAAAACCCTTGAAGGCGCATACGAACGCACATGGCCTCTGCTTTGGCCGCCGGTATAAGTGAGAGAATGTTTGATCTTGTCGACGCCCCAGCCTTCCTGGTAAAGCATTGTATTATTGAGCACGCTTCTTATCGTAAGTTCTGTGTTTTCTTCAATCGGGTAATCCTTTAGATTTTCATCACCGCCATCTCCGTCGGCGAGGTATTTCCAATCCGGATATCGTTTGCGAATTTGTTTACATAAAGCCAAAGCCATTGTTGCAGATTCGATATCAAGCATCTTATAATCTTCAACCACTTTAATGGCTTCCTTGTAACTAACATCACTTTGTGAAACATTGAGTACTTCGAGGAAAAGAGATAAACCAAGTTTGTCTAAAAATTCATGCGCCTGGTCAGCATCAGATCCGTTGTTTATCGAAAGTGTAAAAGCTTTTAACCGTTGTGGAGAAAGGCCCATCTTAAGCATCAAATGATAAAGCACGAGGAAGACAGAGCCGCTGTCAATTCCGCCCGAAAATAAAACGCCTATTGGCTCGTTTTCAGGAATTGTCTTCAGCCATTTTTGACATTCATTTGCAAGAGCGCCGATATAAGCTTTTCCAATTTCATCCAAATCAGTTGACAAGCGGTTTCTTTGCGGAGCAAAATAACGCGTGTAAACAGGATTCGGATCTGGGCATCCAATCACTTCCAGTCTCACCACAAAATGCGCCGGCACCATGCGTGTATAGGAAGGATGAAACTGCGAATGAAGATTTTTACTTTTCAGAAATTCATAAATTTCATCCATTCTTTCTGCCACAATAAGTAAAGGTCCGGCAACTTGTTTGGCCAAAAAATAACGCATTGGCCTTCCGATGGAACGCGCCATAAATACCTGCTGGCCTACCTTTTCAACAATCGCAAATTGCCCTTCAATTTGACGGACACGATTTGGATCACCGGAAACAATTGCCGCAGAAACTTCTTCCCGAGTCATATTGAAAATAAGATTGTGGTTGTAATCAAGAAGATTTACAAAGTTTTGAACAGGTTGGTTTTGAGTCTCCATTTTAATTTATCTTTTAAAATTGGTCAGGTGTGAAAACGATTGAAGAGTTGCAAGTTATAAAAAAAAGACTTCGCTAATTTTTCATTTTTGTTTGAAGTGCTTTTGCTTTGTTAAAATAAAAATTTTTTCAAAATATTTTTAACGGCGAATAGTAAGCAAACAAAAAATGATAATTTTTATTCTTTGGAATAGTCCTAACTTTAGGAGAAAGGCAATTTTAATTAATATGAAACGTTATTACCTTTTTAAGCGTCTATATAAATGAGTTTTAAAAAATAAATATAAAAGGCGCGATACTTGCAGTTGTGAATTAATTAAATACTTTTGTACTATTGAAAAAATTATTCTACATACTTATTTTTACTGTCGGTTTACAATTCAGCAGCGATGCACAAGCGAGACATGTTGCCAATGATGCTGTAAAAACGGTAAAATTTTACCCCAATCCTGCCACAAGTTTCATCAATTTTGAGTTTGCAGAGAATTACAATGACTCCTACACACTGGTAATTTTTAATTTTATCGGCAAAAAAGTTGAAGACCTAAAAGTTACCGATCAAAAAATTACCGTCTCTCTTACCGATTTTTACCGCGGGGTGTATATTTTTCAGCTTAGGGATAAGCAGGGAAATATTATCGAATCCGGTAAATTCCAGGTGGTTAAATAATTTATTTAACGATTTCATTCTCTTTTATCAGCCCTCTTGTGTCATTTTGTCTAATTTTTAATATTGGCAAAAAGTTTGACTGTAGTACCTTTGCAGCCAATTTAGTAACGGACAAAAAACATGAATGACATGCAAGATAATGACCTGAAAAATCGAACAGAAGAAGAGGAATTACCGATGGAAATACACGAGGAAATGGTTCCTGAATCCGAAGAAGAAAATGCAGAACAGGGAGAAGAAACTTCCGCTGGCAAAAATGAAGTTGAAAAATTAAAAGCTGAATTAGCCGAACAAAAAGATAAATATATTCGCCTTTTTGCAGAGTTTGACAATTACAAAAGGCGCACTTCCAAAGAAGCTATTGAATTAAGGCAAACTGCAGGAAAGGAAGTTATTATTTCCATGCTTGATATTCTAGATGATATGGATAGAGCCGAAGAGCAACTGAAAGACAGCGACATGGAAAAATCTGTAAAAGAAGGTGTGTTATTGGTTTTTGACAAATTCAGGAAAACGTTGCAGGCAAAAGGTTTGAAGCCGATAGACACTTTGCATTCAGAATTTGATGTCGAAAAGGATGAGGCAGTTTCGGAGATTGATGTGGATGATAAAAAATTAAAAGGCAAAGTGGTTGCGGAATTGCAAAAAGGATATTACCTTAACGATAAACTGATACGATTTGCAAAAGTCGTGGTAGGCAAATAATCGTTTCTCAAATTATTTAATTCAAATAACCGTAGATGCCGGTAGAGGCAGTTTACAACAAATACTATGACAGATACAATGTCTTCAAAAAGAGATTATTATGAGATTCTGGGTGTAAGCAAAAGTTCAACATCCGATGAAATTAAAAAAGCTTACCGAAAAGTAGCAATGAAATTTCATCCTGACAGAAACCCGGGAGATCACACAGCAGAAGAAAAATTTAAAGAAGCAGCAGAAGCTTATGAAGTGTTGAGCGACTCAGAAAAGCGTGCTCAGTACGACCGGTTTGGTCACAGTGCTTTCGGTCCGGGACGTGGCGGAGGTTTCTCCGGCCACGGTATGAATATGGATGACATTTTCAGCCAGTTTGGTGACATTTTCGGTGATGACATGTTTGGAAGTTTCTTCAGTGGCGGCTCAAGGAGCAGTTCAAGAAGAAGCCATGGAACGAGAGGAACCAACCTGAGGGTGAGAATAAAAGTGAATTATGAAGAGATGGCAAAGGGAACGAGTAAAACCATCAAAGTAAAAAAATACATCGTTTGTAACACATGTGGCGGATCCGGCGCGAAAGATAAAAACAGTTCGCAAACCTGCAGAACCTGCGGTGGTAATGGCCAGGTTCGCAGAGTTCAAAATACATTTTTAGGGCAAATGCAAACGGTAACGACCTGCCCCGATTGTAATGGAGAAGGAAGTATAATTACCAACAAATGTCCTGCCTGCCGTGGGGAAGGCAGAGTGTATGGTGAAGAAACAGTAACGCTGGATATTCCCGCAGGTGTACAGGAAGGAATGCAATTAAGCATGAGTGGAAAAGGCAACATGGGCGAGAGAGGCGGCGGCCCCGGTGATCTTGTAATCTTGATCGAAGAAGAACAGCATCCTTTTTTGCATCGCGAAGGATTGAATGTAGCTTATGATTTGCACGTTTCATTTCCGGAAGTAGTTTTTGGAACAAATATAGAAGTACCGACGATAGATGGCCGGGCAAAAATTAAAATTCCTGCAGGCACTCAAAGCGGAAAAATTTTCAGGCTGAAAGGAAAAGGATTTCCATCTATCAACAGCCATGAAAAAGGTGATCAGCTTATCCAGGTAAATGTTTGGACGCCTCAAAATGTTTCTGAGGCCGAAAAAATTGTATTGGAAAGTTTGCAGGATAGCGAAAACTTCAAACCAAAGCCGGACAAGAACGAGAAGACATTCTGGGAAAAAATAAGAGAAACTTTCAGTTAATAAAAGTTAATATAGTAAACGAAGAGATTTAAACACTTTTCGTTTTTCAGAGTGGTTCAAATAAATAAGAAAGCCACAGCAAATAAAAAATGTTGTGGCTTTTTTTATTAAATAAATCTTGAAAAACAGGAATCTATTTGATCTCGAGTGAAAGCACCGGATCTTTTTCCAGGTAGGCTTCAAGCAAATCGCCAACGATACACTCTCCTACTCCCACCGGTGTTCCAGTATAAATAAGATCGCCAATATTTATTGAAAAATAATTAGAGATGTTGGCAACGATCTGGTCAATATTAAATATCATTTCCGAAGAATTCGCCTTTTGAACCACTTCTTTATTTTTAGTTAACGAAAAATTGATGTTCTTTTTATTAATCGCCGGCGTGATCTCAACAAACTTTCCTACCGCTGCAGAATTATCAAAAGCTTTTGCCTTTTCCCATGGCAATCCTTTTTCTTTCAATTGTTGCTGGATATCGCGTGCTGTAAAATCGATACCAACGGAAATGGCATTGTAATAATTGGACGCATGCTTTTCCTGGATGTATTTTCCATTCTTGCTAATGCGCACTACAAGCTCAGCTTCGTAATGCAGTTCATTGGTAAACTCAGGATAGTAAAACGGAGTGTGGCCCTGCACAAGCGCACTTTTGGGTTTCATAAAGATTACGGGTTCATCCGGTACAGCACTACCCATTTCTTTAGCATGTTCGGCATAATTACGCCCTATACAAAATATTTTCATGTCAATCAGGTTTAGTCAGGGCTTTTCAAAGGTTGTGCGAAAATATAAAAAACAAATTTAAAAA
>Ga0157371_10006101_pt1 | contig 10022 bp, 10 predicted proteins | sample C45metaG_FD_113462 | JGI IMG/M metagenome (GOLD analysis project Ga0157371, IMG submission 113462) | Corn rhizosphere microbial communities from Kellogg Biological Station, Michigan, USA - C4-5 metaG | ecosystem: Host-associated > Plants > Roots > Rhizosphere > Soil | place: USA: Michigan...
CTTTAACTATTTCGCTAAAAAAATATTTACCTACTTCAAGTCCTTCATATTATGTAATGAATTTCATCAATTACGATATTTAATGTAGGTTCAATTTTTTCATTTTTGTAATTTCATCTACAAATACTAATGCACTACATAATTTCCTTGCATAACTATCCGATAAAACAATCTATTCGGGAGTGGCTAGTTCCTTTATAATTGCAGCCGTTTGTAATATTTGTTGCTACTTCATTTTTTGTAAATGAGAAAGCGGATATTTGATGAACCGAAAATAAATTTATATTTTCATACTGTTGAAAAAGCCGTTTGAAAATCACCATTGTGTGATCACAAATTTTCTAAAATGACAATTTATGAATTTATAGGAATGAATGAAACAGAGAAGGCTGAGGCAGTGTGGCATGGGGTATTTATTGCAAATAGAGAAGACAAAGAACATCGCATATTGCTTTATACCATGGATGAATTTTATGTTGAAGTTTTTTATGACAACATAAGTAATGAAATTAGAAGATTCAGGCCTTTTACAACAATCCAGCTTTTAGATCCTTATCTTGATAAAATAGATTTGAATGGTAAATTTTAAAATCTACTGTTATAACCATAACCTGTACGCCATTTCCCAATACTAAAATAGAAACTGCAGTGAAATTGACCTTACTATTATTATCTATAATCCTTTCTTCTCAGAACAGTCACGCGCAACCGCAGGTTTTCCAGGATTCTTTGGCACAATTTAGTTATCTGCTTTATGGAAGTACTGTTTTAAATAAAGAAAATCAAACAACAAAAGTTCAAGGAAGCCAGGCTACTGGATTTTTTATAAAAAAGAGTGAGAGGACTTATTTTGTTACTGCGAGGCATGCAGTAACTAACTTTATAGATAAGACTGCGAAAAGAAATGAGTTTCCTGAAAACTATAATGTCTATTCTCATTATTCAGATCCATTTAATTTTATTCCTATACCTCCTTTTTGGGTTACTGATAAGTCAAAAATTAAACAAGGATTAAATAGCCCTGATATTTTTGTTTATGAGGTTACAGATAAAATAAATGATTTTCCAATTAGCATTGTTGATCTTGAGGACAAGCATTCAGATTTTACATCTTCAAAAAGCAGGTATGCCGAAATTCGGTTGTGCGGCTTTCCTGAAAACATGAATAGGATCGAAAATGAACGAATTCAAATTTCACCTCCTTATTTGTTTACAACTAAAACTTTCACAATTGCTGAAAATTTTATTAACCAAATAGAAAATGAAAGAGGATTGATTCTTTTAGATATGAAATTCAAATCAAAGATTGGAGAGTAAACTCAGGGCTTGCGGGCTTTTCAGGTGCTCCGGTTTTTATAAAATCCAGGGAAGGGAAATGCGAATTTTTAGGAATTCTTGTTGCAATAAATCAAATAAGAAATTCAATTTATGTAGCCAAAAGAAACTGGATTTTAGCGAAATAATGGGACTTTACGTTCATATCCCTGGCCTACAGTAGAAGCTAACTTTTGATTCAGTTTAACTACCCTGTTATATTCGGCAGGTGTTCCACAATTTCGTTTATGCATGACTGTGATATTCATATAATTTTTAGACCAGCGCAAGAAATACATTCAATTAGTTGGTGCATAAGTTTGAATAGACGGGAAGCTTGTCATATAAAAATTAAATATTTAATTTTATGAAAGTTTACAATGATTTTCCGTCGAATGCAAAGCCTCAAAACGCTATAAACAGACAATCTTGACAATTTTTAAAATACTCTTCGGGCAACAAGCACTTTCGACAGGTGCGACATTTTTTTAAGAGTCTGGGTAGGAGTAATTTTCGTTCGCTATGGTTTATCGTTGTTTCATCACAGCAATATGTTGGCTTTTGCCAACACTTTAAAAACAGTAAACATTCCGTTCTCTAATATAAGCGCTTATTTGTGCAAGGCAACTGAGTTCGTCGGTGGACTGTTTTTAATTTTGGGCTTTTTAAAAAGAATATCATGCCTCTTATTAATCGTCGATATGTTTGTTGCCACATTTATTTTTCATAAAGGATTACTGCTTCAAAACGGCATGACAACTTTTTTACTTTTGATTTGCTGTTTGACGATATTTCTTTCTCCTACTGGCAAATTAAGCATTGATTGGCTCATCATAAAATACAAAAGGAAATGAAAAACATTTATTTAATAATCGTATCCCTCACTATTTTTTTTGGAGCATGCGGACAGACAGCCAATCAACATTCGAAAACCAGCAAGAATACACTTGATATTCCTTCAAAAATAAAAATGGTTGCAGACAGCGAGCCCGGTGAGACAATGATTATTTCCGGGACAATTTATTTGCCAGATGGAAAAACACCAGCGAAAGGTGCTATACTTTCCGTTTGGCATACAGATGCTAAAGGATATTACATAGCAGGAGGAGGTGGAGCAGGAGAATTGCATCCTCGTATACATGGAAGAATGAAAACTGGTGCTGACGGAAAATACGAATTTCGTACAATCAAACCAGCACAATATCCAAGTCATACTTCCCCTGCTCATGTTCACGGACATATATCAGCGCCAGGCTTTCCTGAATATCCCATCATTTACTATTTCGAAGGCGATGATTTAATCACTGATAGAAACCGTTCAGAGTTAAACAATCATCGTGGCGGGACACCTTCAATAATTACATTAACGAAGGACAGTAACGGAAATCTAATCGGGCACCGTGACATAATACTTGAATATGTAAAGCCGTCTGATGAGACAATGAAGTTGCAGTGGTAAGACGATATCATAAATTACAGCTAACACAGCATCTTAAGTACCTTAAAGTTTCGGAGTTAATAGGTTAGACCTTTTAAAATTTCTTTTGAAAGAGATTTAAAAACGATTTTAAACAATTGTTGTGTTGCGCAATATTAGTAGCTATACCGAAGATAAATTGAATTCGTTTGTGTATAATTTTAAATGGGTGCAAAGCTTGTCATATAAAAATTAAGGTTTTAATTTTATAAAAATTTTTTGAATGACGGTAAATGAATTTAATCGAATGGATGAAGAGGATCAGATGAAAGCGGTTTGGGATGGTGTTTTTATTGCAGACAGGGATGACGAAGAGCATGTCATATTACTTTACCAGATAGATGGATTTTATGTGGAAGTCTATTATCACAAAAAGTATTTTGAGGTAAGGAAATTAAGATGGTTTTCTTCCACCAATTATCTTGAGCCTTATTTGGAAAAAATTGATTTGAATGGCATGTTTTAAAGTCGTAGCTACTTTTTTAGTGTATGCATGGCTGTTAGGTGATACTTAGGAGTGCTATTTTTCTAAAATAGTTTTCGTATATACATGGCTGTTAGTTGTGATTTATAGTAGAGGGAGAAATAAATGGATTGTATCACTTTAATTTGTTTGATTTTCACATGCTATTATTTTTGTAGAAATAAGAATTTATAATGGTTTATTTATTACGCATATTCTTATTTACTAAAGATATTCTCAGTTTGCTTTTATGTAGAAGTGTATTATCTCAAGCAGTACAATGTTCCAGCAAGACTCAGATCTTTTTCTTCAATAAATCAGCTCGATCATTATCCGGATAAGATAGAGCTTACTTCCAAATTTTAAAAAAATAACCATGAAATATTTTATTCTATCAATTCTGACACTTCTTACTTTTTCTTCATTTGCAAAAAGAAATTTGAAGAAATACTTATTGAATCAAACCTATCATTTTGGAATGAACCACTGCCTCTGAGCTATGTTTGAAATAACAACTCAAAACGCCATCACTTTCCATTTCATGGATCATATCCTGCACTTTTCCGGAAGGCGATTCACCAAGACACCGGATATAAACGGCGAAGATCTTTTTGGGAAAATGCTTTACCACTGATAAATAAATTTCGGGATCCTTTTGTGAATCATCGCCAAGCAAAACAAAAAGAAGATGGGGAAAGTCTTCTATAACTCTAATTATCCTCATGAATTTTGTCATCAGTTCGCCCTGGCCCGATTTCCAGAATTGAGAAACGCGTTTTAACTGGTTTAATAAAAAAATTCCTTTCGGCAGATCATTGATCCTAAAAAATTCTACAATAAAATCATAGAGGTTCCATTCGCTTCCGGAAACATAAAAAAAAGGGTTGCTGTTGTTTTTGATCTGGCCATTTGCAGCCAGCAATTGATAATGATCCACCACTCCTTCGAATACCTTTCTAGTGCGTGCATTATTGGTAAGAAGATCAAACAATCTTTTTCTTAAATGAACCGAATGTGAGACCAAAAGCGTATCGTCAATATCGGAAATAAATCCATATTGAGATGGAAAAGGAATATAGATCTCTCCATATTGCTGAATGTTTTGCAAATTATATTCTTTTTCTTCCAGTCTTACTAAAACACTTTGCCACCCCTGGTTTGCAGCGGTACCAGGAAATATTTCAAACCTGAAAAATCCATCCTGCCCGGCTTCTGTATCATAAATATGTCCCTTCCAGTTAATGGAAATTTTTGCATTTGCAAACGGAACGACCATAAATAACCGTAGTACATAAAATAAATTTACGATCCAGTTTTTGCGGTAAGTTTTTCTCGGCATGGGGCTTAATCTTAACACATGGCCTAACACAATAATTTTTTGAGCATTTCCGTACCCATTATAAACTTTGATAACAGGATGATGATTAAGCCGGAACCAAAAAAGAATTTTATGCCTGATCTTTTTCAGGAGAGAGATGTGATTTTCATTATGTGGTATTTTTTTTGACATAACCCCATTTTACAAAGACAAAATGGTGCCATCTCCTAAATTGGATATTTTATTTATTCTAAACCCCAGATCAGGAGGCATTGATAAAACCAATTGGGAAAAAATTATCGCCGGTTATTTTAAAACACATTCTTACCAGATTGAAATTTTTATTTTAACGGGAAAAGATGACGCGGTACAAATTAATGATAAAATAAAAAAAGATTCTCCGCAAAAAATAGTTGCTGTTGGTGGTGATGGAACCGTATCCCTTGTTGCGCAACAATTATTGCACAGCTCAATTCCAATGGGAATTCTTCGTGGTGGCTCGGCAAATGCAATGGCAACAGATCTGAAAATCCCGGAAAATAATTTCGCTGCTCTTGATACGATCTTAAAAGGCAGCATTCAAAAATGTGATGTCATCAAAATAAATGAAAATGAGATCAGCATCCATTTGAGCGATTTGGGGTTGAATGCCAAAATTGTAAAATATTTTCATCAAAGTTCCATACATGGAATGTGGGGCTACGCAAGATTTTTTATAAAAATACTTTTACGGGCAAAACCTGTGTTGGCAAACATTTCAACAGATGAAAAAGAGGTGAAAATGAAAATATTTATGATCGTAATTGCCAATGCAAAAAAATACGGCACTGGTGCGATTATTAACCCGGAAGGGTTGATTGATGACGGAAAATTTGAGCTGGTTGTGGTTAGAAAAATTTCGATTTTAGAAATGATCAAAATGTTTTTAAACAGCAAGCCATTCAATCCAAAAAATGTACAAATTATTCAAACAACAAAAGCAGTGATCTCCACGAAAAGAAAAACAGATTTTCAAATTGATGGAGAATATGAAGGCAAAACAAATAAAGTAAGTGCGCAGATTATTCCTTCCGCACTGAATATAATCGTTCCGGATTTGTATGATGCTGAAGAAAGCCACGTTTGAAAAAAAAACGCGGGAAAGCAATACCCATTATGATCCCGATAATTATAGAAGCCAAAACATCGCTTGGATAATGAACACCTAAAACCAACCTGGTATAAGCAACAAGAATGGCCCATATCCATACGGGTAAAATATACCATCCGTGTTTCTGAAAAAGAAGCGCAATAGCTGTTGCCAATACAAAAACTTCTGCAGTATGTCCCGAAGGAAATGAAGGCGTTGAAACATTTACCAGGTTATGAATCGAAGGATAAGTAATAAAAGGACGTGTACGCTTTATGATATGTTTTAAACTATCAACAATAGCGGATGTAGAAATAAGAGAAATAAAAATCAACCAGCTTTTTCGCTGCAAGAAAAACTTCTTTTTGATGATGGCATAAAGCAATAAAATAATGGATGCAGCATAAGTGGTTACTGTTGCAATATTGGTGATAAAAATAAAAAAATGATCCAAAGATTCTATCCTGTTGTGATTGATGGCTTCCAAAATATGAAAATCAATTTCCTGCAAAGCATGGAAAAAATGGGAAAGCAGGAGGAGCAAAAAGTTGAGAAAAAACAGTAACGTTCCGTGCATTGTTTAAGTTTAAAAAAATAAAACTATCAACAGATTCTGTTTTAAATCTGAATTTTATTAAAAGAGTTTTAAAAAAAGATTTACCTCTAATAAGCTTTCAGAGAAAAATTGCTACAGAATTACAAAGCACACCTGGACTGAACCAAAAAGAGTAACCCCCGGCCTTCGGCTGCATGTGCTTGGCAGACAACGCAACCTTTTGTGAAAAAGTCCCGATTTAAAATAAAAGTACGACAGTCTACCAAACAGGGAAAATGACCATCCAATTTTTATTGCAATAAGACCCCATATTTTATGGATCAATTTGAATGCGCTACAAAGTAAAATCATAATGAAAAAAGCATTATACCCGAATGATAAAAACAATACCGCCTCTTTATCTTTTTCTGAAGGAAATAATTTGATAAGGATAGATAAGATTCCCGCGGTTTTGAATGCTGATAATTACTTATCACAGATCCTTGATCTTAAAAAATACTCAGAGGTGGCATTGCTTTCATTGCCTTTGGAGTCCGGGATTAACCGGGTAATAAAAAGGTCAATCGACCTGTTTTTGTCAATCATTTTCATTGTCTTTATTCTTTCATGGCTTACGCCCGTCATTGGTATTTTAATCAAATTAGAATCCCCCGGGCCGGTATTTTTTTTGCAAAAAAGAAATAAAAAAAACGGCAGAATTTTTACCTGTATTAAGTTTCGTTCCATGATTGTCAATGTGGAGGCTGACATTGTGCAGGCAAGAGAAAATGATTATCGGATCACCCGTATTGGAAAATTTTTACGAAAATATTACCTGGATGAACTTCCTCAGTTCATCAATGTTTTGCTGGGTGACATGTCGGTAATCGGACCGCGGCCACACATGGTAAGTGACAATATAAAATACGGGGAGCTGATACGGGATTATTCCTTCCGGTCTAATGTAAACCCGGGTATTACAGGACTCGCACAAATATCCGGTTATAACGGGCCTGTTGCCGATATTGAAAAAATGAGAACGCGAGTCAAAATAGACAATTTTTACATCAGGCATTGGTCATTGAAGCTGGATGCTTTGATCCTGGTTAGAATGATGGTAAAAGCGATCCGAGCCTTACATGTGTAACTCAATTGCTTTCTGTGCGGCTTTACCCCTTGAATTTACGTCGAGCTTAAAAAGAATTGAGGTGATATGATTGTCGACAGTTTTAGGAGAAATAAAAAGACGGGAAGCAATTTCCTTATTTCTAATTCCTTCTTTGATCAATTGCAAAACATCCATTTCGCGGCCGGTTAGTTTTGCAGGATTCTCACTGGTTGTTTGTCTCAATCCGCGGGGAATACCTTTAATTCCGTCATATTTCATTTCCCTCTTTAACTTTTCAAGTACCGGCACAGCGCGCAGTTCCCGGATGATAGCAATCGATTTTCTTTTATCATGTTCGTTTCCATCAAACAAGGCCAGGGCATATTCATAAGGCGAGCCGATCTTTTCCCAATAATCAGCATTCCCATTATTTCCTCTCCCGTTTAACGCTACATCCTTTATTACCTGGGGTAATAGAAACTCTTTACCGGCTTTTTTCAACCAAAAATAAAACCTGCTGCCTTCCTTCCTGAACTTTCCTAATTCTATCATGTGGCTAATAGTTTGTGACAGTAATTCTGTCTCAATCTGAGGTTCGCCTGTCAACCACTCATACTCCAGGAGAGCCATGAATACGGGAATAATCCTTACCAGCTCTACCGTTTCAAATGCCATTGATTTAGCTTCAATCAGTAAAGGAATCGCCCCGTTTTCGCCTCTTCTTATTTTCAGGGTTGCCACGACACACAAAGCAATAATTTTAGTAGGAGCAGAAATGCTTTTATTGCTTAAAACCTTCAGGCCGGTATTTAAAGCTTCTTCCCATTTTCCTGTTTCGGTGTATAATCTTGATTTCCATGCAAGCATATAAAGCTTCATCGAATCCAGGTCCTTTTCTTTGCAGTAGTCTATACCCTCTTCAAGGCTTTTTTTTGCCAGCTCATATTTTTTAATTGTGAGAGCGTTGGTTCCAATGGAACTATAGGCGTTTGCCACAACCTCATGGGAAGAATTTTTTAAAGCAAATTGCAGGCTTTCATGCAAAAAGGCTTCGCCTCTGGATCTTGATGAGTCGTTTAACATGAGGGCAGTTCCCAAAGAATTGAGGACATCAGCAATCGTGCTTTCATCAAAAACTTCCTTTGCGGTTACTATCGCTTTTTTTCCCCAATAAATACATTCAGCGGTTTCATCTGACTGCATTTTCAGGTGCGCCATATTACTGTATGCCATTGCTTTTGCCTTTGAAGATGGCAACTTATCCAATAAGTATATTGCTTCCCTGCCGAAATATTCAGCAAGCTTACGGTTTCCGTCGAACCACCATAGCTTTGAAAGAAACCTGGTACAATTTCCTTTTTTTTCAGCACCCCTTCTGCCTTTATACAGTTCCAAAGCTTTTTGCTGGTGAGCAATCGCTTCCTTTATTTTACCGGTCAGATAACACTCGTAAGCATAAGCCTCATGCAGGGAAGGCAATTCAGCATGATCCATTTCGCCGCAATATTTAATAGCGGTGAAATATAGCTTGCACGCTTCTGTGTGGGCACCAACAGAAGATGCCTGCCGCGCTGCAATGGGAGCATATTTTTTCACGAGCCTGTTTACATGCGCATGTTTGGCGTGATGCACAATTCTTGCAATCTGCCCTGACTCTTCAAATTTTATCAAAAAATGCTGCAGGATGCTTTTATTGAGGGAAACCCTTTTTGATTCCGCCAGGGATGATTCTATTGTTCTGCGGTATAATTCGTGCTTAAAAAAGATAAATCCATCCTTTTTTATCAGGATTCCGCACTCCAGGCTATGCTCAATAGCAGCATGGTAGGAAGGAAACATCTCTTTGAGATATACTATTTCAAAGTAGTTAGGAATTATCGATAACAATTCCCAAATATGTTTTGTGTTTTCCTCATGCCGGTTATAAACGGACAAAATAGAATCTTTAATTTTCTGAGGAACCCCCTGGCTATAGCTGGCCAGTATTTCATGCACATAAAATGGATTGCCTCCGGTAAGCCGGTACACGTCATCACCATTATATCCTCTTTCTTCGGCCAACTGTTCAACGATCTTTTTTGAAAAAGGAGCCAGGGTTAATTGTAGATAGGAATCCGGTGACAATTCACCAGGGAGATTTTTGAGCGCATGTTGTGAGTGAACTTCGTTATCACGAAAGGTGCAAAGAAAAAGGCAATGGGTTTGGGAAATTCGCCTGGTAAAGAACTTTATAAAATCAAGGGTGGCTGCATCGGCCCAATGGATATCTTCAAATAAAATGATTACCGGCCATTCATGATTGGCGATGGTTTGGAAAAACTTCGCAAAAAGGACAGAACGGTCTTCAGTATTCCTGATGTCATCGGGTAGATTGTTACCCATCTGCCATGCGATATCATGTAAGGGAGCCAGGGGACTTGGGGTAAATAAGGCATCACAAGTGCCCGAGTAAATAGCAGATTTACTTCTTATTCTCCTGCAAAACTGCTGCACCAGTGAAGTTTTTCCAATACCCGCTTCGCCGGTGATGAAAACACAACAACCTTCATCACGTGTTCTTTCAAACTGTGATTGAAGTGAAGAAAAATAAGATTCTCTTTCCAGAAGTTCCATATCCAAATTTTTAAAATAGGGAAACTCTATTGCTAAGATAGGGTATTTCCCTTACTACTTTTAGC
>Ga0157371_10006102_pt1 | contig 10021 bp, 2 predicted proteins | sample C45metaG_FD_113462 | JGI IMG/M metagenome (GOLD analysis project Ga0157371, IMG submission 113462) | Corn rhizosphere microbial communities from Kellogg Biological Station, Michigan, USA - C4-5 metaG | ecosystem: Host-associated > Plants > Roots > Rhizosphere > Soil | place: USA: Michigan...
AGCGCGGCCTTTTCCACCTCATCGAGGCGGAACAACCCCCTGGACAGTTTGATCAACGCGGCGCCCTGACTCACATCGCTGGCCAGTGCCTTGGCGTTGTGCACCATGGTCATGACCTCCACGTTACTGAACGACAGCCCGGCGCGGTCACAGCAGGTCGGACGTCCGGCCCACTCGAACATCTGCTCGCGCAGCGCCGCGGATTCCACGGTGTTTGGCGTGATGGCATCGATCACCGCCCACACCCGGGCTTGCAGGTCTGCATGGCCGGCGGTGGCCTCTCGCATGTCCTTGAGCATGGCGAAGAAGCCGTCACTGCCTGGCTGTGCGCGCAGTTGCTCCCACTGGGCCATGCGGGTGCTGATCTGCGTGGGGGACATTGCTTGCATCCAGCGCCGCGCCTGCGCCTGATCGATGGCTTGGGGGCGTGGCGGCGGCAAGAGCCGCAGTGCCGAGGAGACCAGGTTGTCGGGGTGGTCGACCGAGCTCAGGCCCGCCTGTTCAAGCCGCGCCCGGTAGTGGTTCAGCTGCTCTCGCGCCGCCTCGGTCAGCGGGTTACCCGTGAACTCGATGAGGTGAGTGAGCCTGGAGGACTGCGCCAGTTGTTCGTCAGGTGGATTGATGAGGGCCTCGGGGAGGCTGGAGATGCGGTTGCCCGCCAGATTGATCTGTACCAGCGACGGTTGTGCACCAAGCCCGGTCGGGAAGCTCTCAAGTTCGCAATTGCGCATGTTCAACGTACGCATGTCGGTGATGGCACTGAAGTCCGGAGCGACGCGCAAGGGGTTGTAGGCCAGGGTCAACAGGCGAAGCGTTGACCGCTGGGCCAGCACCTGAGCGGTGTGCGCGCTGAGCTGGATCTGGTTGCCGTGCAGCCACAAGCGTGTCAACCCGTTCATCTCATTGAGCGCCGCCGGCAGCTCGCGCAGTTGGTTCTGCGATATATCCAGCCAGCGTACCCCGCGATGACGCAGCAGGAATTGCTCGGGGCTGGTGCTCAACTGCATGTTGTTCAATTTGAGCGAGCCGACGTGGCTGAAGTCCCCATCCAGCTCCGGCAGGCTCTGCAGGTTGAGGCCGCTGAGGTCCAGTTCCAGGCCGATGGGGGTGCCATAGAAGGCCAGTTTGGCCGGCGTTTCCTTGCGCCAACAGGCGATGATCCGATTCTTGGCGAGGTAACGATCATCTCGACCCAGAGCATTCAGCGCACGCTGCTCGGTGCGAACGTAACCGGTGCCGGTGCGGTTGTTGACATTGCCGCCAGCGGAAGCCCAGGTATTGAGCTGCGTGTTGAGCTGGGCGAACTCCCGTTCCAGGCGTTGCAACTCTGCTTCCAGGCCTTCCCCCAGGCCCCAGATAAACTGCCGGGTCTCCAGCGCGTTGCGATTCGGGTACAACGCACGCGCGCGTTCAAGCGGCGGGTTGCTGATGTCAAAAACATCATGGGTCTTGATCAAATCCGGACGCTGATCTCCCAGGCGCCGCCAGTAAGCGTCGAAACGCGAACGGTAGGTGTCGGGGAGCGGGTTGCCTTTCAGGAAGGTGACATTGTTGATCCCGGCAATCGCCTCCAACTGTTCGGGAGGTGGGTCGAGATACAGGTCGGGCACTTCGCGCAGGCGGTTGCCGCGCAGGTTGAGAAATTCCAGGCCGGTTTTGTCCTGCAGGCCGGTCGGCCACTGCTCGATTCCGGTATAGGACAGGTCCAGTCTTTTCAACCCGTGCATGGCGCTGACGTCCGGAGTGCGACCCAGGCGGTTTCCCGAGAGCTCCAGGCTTTCCAACGGGTGCAGCGCGCTGAGTTGCGCGGCGCTGTCCGGGGTCAGGACGATCTTGTTCTGGCTCAGGCGCAACTGGGTCAGCCGGGGCATCCGATCAAGCCCTTCGGGGATTGTCGTGAGTTCGCAATTGACCAGGCTCAGCTTTTCAACCTGGGTGAAATTGTTCAAGAAGGTTTGAGCGTTGGCGCTCCATTGACGGGTGTGCAGTTCCAGTTCGGTCACATGGCTGAAATCTGCCGTGAGCGCGGGCAGGTCCAGCGGCATGCCGCTGATGAATTTAAGCGCAGTGCCGGACTCCCGGCGCCAGCAACGCTTGATGTCCCTGGCGACCGTGCCGGCATAGCCGCCGGCGCGGTCGAACTGGGAGCCCGCCGTACGCGGCTTGTTGGCCTCGACCCAGGTGTTCAGGTCGTCTTCGAGCTGGCGGTATTCGGCTTCGCGCCGGGTCAGTTTTGACCGTACATCACTGCCCAGTGACTCAATGAAGGTGTCGACTTGCGCGTCGCTGAAAGACGGATAGAGCTTGCGTACCCGCTGGGCTGAGCTGCTGAGCCGGGCCTTGAGTTTCTCGAAGCCGCGCCCTCCACCGAGCAGGCGCATCGTGGGGTCGTAGGCAGGTTTACGCACCGGGTGTTCCAGCAACAATGCACGCAACGCTTCGCGGGGCAAGGGCTGGGACTGGATGGCGGCGCGCAATTGCGCGGCGTCGGCCAGCTTCATGTCGATACGCTCGCCGGGTGACAACGCGTTGACAATGGCGTCGTACACATCCGTGGAAGGGTTGCCTTCGAACTGCCCGTCACTGAGCTGCACCAGGGTTTTAACCGGCGTGCTGTCCACCTCGCCGATGGCATCGAGCAACAGGTCCTCGGCATCCCCAGGCATACGCTGGCGCAACTCCACGCGGGTCCCGCGGCGCCAGCCTGGCAGGGTTTCCAGGGTGCGCAGGGCCAGGCGCTGGCTATCGAGGTCGAACGGTGTGTTCAGGTGCAGGTTTTCATAGGCCCGGGATACCCGGGTTTCCTGTTCGGCCCACTGCGCCAGCTCGGCGAGCGTGTCCGGCAGGCGCGCGCTGGCGCGAAAGGCCTCTAATTGCTGGGCACTGAGTGCGCTGAGCAGTTGCTCGGCGATGCGCGTCGGCAAGGTGGGAAAGGCGTCCTGCACACGCTGCACATCGGCGTCGGTGCTGGCCGTCAGTTGGCGGTAACGTTCCTGCACATACGAGGGCTTGATCGATTCGACAAACTCACCCAGTTGCCGGCGCAGCTTGGCGGCCCGCATGGGCAGAGTGTCCTGGGGCGAGCCTGGTATGTCGACCAGGTCGGGGTCGGTGCCTTGCAGGGTACCCAGCACCTCGCGCAAGCCTTCGCCGCGCTCCAACTGCTGCTCCGTGAGCAGGACCGTGCGCCTGCGCTGGGACGGCAGGGAGGGCGCGTCATCCCAGAGTACGCGACCCTCGACGTCGATCACTCGCAGCGGCGGGGAGCCGGACAGCAGGCCGCGACGCTTCATCAGGTCCAGTTGAGCCCCCAGGTCAGCCTTGGGAAACACGAAGGGGTCAGTGCTTTTGAGCTGCTGGATGAATGTACTGACCTGCTGGTGGATTTTGAAGCGCTGCAACGAATCGGCCAGCAGCAGCGGCGTGGTGTCGCTGTTCATATGGGTTTCGCGCGAGGCATCGGCGGTGACGCCACTGGCGTGTTGGGCGTTGAGCAATTGCTCGGTGTCCAGCGGCGCGGTGGTATGGCCCAGGCGCCTGAGCGCCGTAGTGTCGTCCCAGTCCAGGGGATGCTCGCCCTCGTGACGCCATGCTCCTTCGTGGTTTTGCGTGAGCCTGGGTGAGTACGCCTCTGGGCGTGTCGGGTGCGCAATGCGGTATTCGGCGTTTTGCGCGTCATGCGTTACCCGGTAGGGGTGGCCTTCCAGCGGCAGAATCGTTTGCCCCTCGTGGCGGTACAGCCCCTGTGCATCCGGTTGGGCATCCGGTGCCAGATTGACCCCCGCCCGGTAAGGGGCCAGGTCGGGTTTCCACAGGCGGGTCTTGCCATCGGTGGACATCACCGGCAACGTCGCTTCGACGACCGGCTCGGCAGGTACCGGGATCAATTTGGCAAAGCCTCTTCCCGCCCCCACCATGGCCGCCAGCATCACCAGGTTTTGCGCCACATCAATCAGGTGTGCCTTGGCCGCTTTGCGATCACCTTCCGACCATTCCCTGACCCCTTCGAAGGTGTCCAGCAACAGCTGGGTACTCATCACCGCCATCATGGCTTCCCCCAGTGCCGGTATGAACATGGACACGCCTGTAAACAGCAGCATGCCGATATTGAGCAGCTGGGCCAGCTTGCGTGAGCGTACGCGTGCGTCCACGTCGGCGGTGGGCACCGCGTGTGCGCGGGCGTCGGCGTAGAGTCTGGCGCGATATTGTTCGTAGAGGTAGGTCCACAGGTCGAGGTTCTCACCCCAGAACCATCCACCGTGTGCCGGCGACGTAATCACCGGGTCCAGGTAAGGGTCCGGATTGGGCACTTGCCGGGGCGGCGCAGGCGGTGGCATTGGGTGGACCGTGCTGAACATGTAGAACGGGTCGATCCCCCGGCGTATTTGATCGATCAGGGCCTGATAGGGCGCGAGGTCCTGGAGGATGGTGGTGTCCGGGGCGTTCTGGGTGAACTGGCTGAAATAGTCCGCGCGCTCCGCATAGTCGACGAACTGGCTGAAGAAGCGCTGGTAGACGGTTGGCCCATCCTGCGCTGACGGCGGTGTGTCAGGGGAGGTGAACCGTTGCTTGAACAGGGGCTTTAGCTGGCCCAGGGTATAGCGCTTGAGCGGGGCCTGCGGATCGCCGGGAACGTACAGCAGCAACTCGCTCCCGTTATGAAGTTCGCCACTGACCAGGAACACCACCACACCGGTGAGTCGATGTTGTGCCAGGCTCAGGTCGCGCAACCAGATGCGCTTGCCGTTGAGCACCGGCTCCTTTTCTCCGGCGATCACCGACAAGACCATGCGGTAGTCGGCCTCGGTGATGTCATTTTTCAAGAGGGCCTGCTCAGCCGCCGCGCGCAGGGCGCACTTGTGCGCGGCAGTGAAGCGTTCCTGCAGGACGGCCTGCGCCACCGCGTTATCGGGCTCCAGGAAACCCTTGAGGTAAGCCTGGTATTTGGCGCCGATATCCAGCGAACGACATAGCCCGGTGAATTGCTCCACGGTCAAGGTCGTGGTGATGGGGTTATAGCAGTCGCCGCTCGCCGCCAGGACCACGAACCCCGAAGACGAATGAAACGCGCCGGCTTCACATTCCGACGCTTCGAAGTTGTGCAAAGCCGCTTGCAGCAGCGGCAGCTTGAGTGCTTAGAACCAACCGGCGGGAATGTAGTACTCGCTGATAGACACGGTTTTTCGTAGCCGGATGAAGGTCTTGTCGACATCCAGTTCGACGTTGAACCGATCTTTCAAGGCGTTGACCAACAAGGGCCGGGCGAAAGTGTCGAGGTCTTGCAGCCTGGACAAGGTAGTGTCCAATTGGCTCTGTGCGGCGAATTGGCTGGCGATGCTGGTTTCAAAGGCGCTGCGTCGGGCCGCCGGGGCGCGCTGATACCAATCGGGCAATTCCGTGGAGGCGGTTTTGAGCGCATCCCTTTGTGACGCGGTGGCCTTTTTCAGCCAATCGGGTACAGCGTTTTCGAGCAAGGCGTGGTGCTGGCTGTCTGACACGGGGGGCGGTGTCTGATCCGCCGTGGATAAAACGGGCATGGGTGCACTCCTGCAATGATGAAGTGCGCAGCAGACCATGCCTGTTGGCGTTTGCCGGGGTAGATAGGTCAAGCGATGCCAGAACGTGCAGCCCTGGCACCGGGCGGTCAGGTGATCGGATTGGCTCGCAACTCTGTGCGTGTCAGGGTCTCGATCAGGTTGGCTTCCTGGATGGCAAGCTGGGCTTGCAAGTCCTTGGCCTGTTGGTCGTAGACCTTCTCGGTCAACCGCCCCTCGCTGCGCTGGTCGTACAAGGCCCCCAGGCTTTGATGGAACGGCTGGCTCTGCGCTTCGAACTGCGCCTGGTATTTCTTAGTCAGGTACTCCTGCCAGAAATCCCTGGCGACCAACGCCTGGAATTCAGCCGGTGAATTGTTCAGTGCGAGAATTTTGTCGCGGGTGTCTTGCAAGACCTCTGGTTTAACTTTGCCGCCGGTGTATCGCGCCGTCTGTGGTTGGCCCGGCAAGTCGAGCTGGTCGGCGTCCTTGAGCCCAAAACGGTAGGCCAGGCGGATTTCAACTTCTTCCAGCCGGTTGATCTGTAGGGTTTTCTCCTCGGCCGACAAGGCGGGGTTGTCATTGATTGCTTGGGTACGCCGGGCGATATCGTTCAGCGCGGCTTTTTCCACTTCGTCGAGGCGGAACAACCCCCTGGACAGCTTGATCAGGGTAGCCCCCTGATTCACATCGCCGGCCATCAACTTGGCGTTGTGCACCATGGTCATGACCTCCACGTTGCTGAACGACAACCCGGCGCGGTCACAGCAGGTGGGCCGGCCCGCCCATTCAAATACCTGTGCCCGCAGCGCTTCGGATTCGGCAGTGTTTTGCGTCATGGCGTCGATCACCGCCCAGACTCGGGCCTGCAAGTCTGCATGGCCTTCGGGCAGTTCCTCCAGGCCATTGAGCATCGCGAAGAAACCGTCACTGTGGGGTAGCTCTCGCAGTTGCCACCATTGGTTGTGGCGTTTCGCTAGTTCCTGTTGGGACAGGTCCCTTACCCAGCGTTTTGCCTGTACCAGGTCGGGAACTTGCACCATCAGTGGCAGCCTCTGTTCCACTATTGAGGTAACCATCCGGTTGGGCTGTGCAAGCGAGCTGTGGCCCGCCAGCTCAAGCCGCGTCTGGTAGACATCCACCTGTTGGCGCACCGCCTCGGTCAGCGGGTTGTTACTGAGGCCGGTCACCCGGGTGAGCCGGACGGACTGCGCCAGTTGTTCATCCGTAGGGTTGATGAGCGAGTCGTGAAGGCTGGTGATGCGGTTGCTCGCCAACTCGACCTTTGTCAGTAACGGTTGTGCGCCGAGCCCGCCAGGGAAACTCTCCAGTTGGCAATTCTGCATTACCAGCACCCGTAAGTCGGTAATAGCGCTGAAATCCGGAGCGATGCGCAAGGGGTTGTTGCCCAGGCTCAACAGCCTGAGTGTTGTACGTTGGGCCAGCACTTGCGCAGTTTGCGTAGTGAGCTGAATCTGGTTTTCGTGCAAAAACAGACGGGTCAGCCCGTTCATCTCATCAAGGGCTGTCGGCAGCTCGCGCAATTGGTTTTGCGACAGGTCCAGCCAGCGCACCCCGCGATGGCGCAGCAGGAACTGCTCGGGGCTGGTGCTCAACTGCATGTTGGTCAATTTGAGCGAGCCAACGTGGCTGAAGTCCGCATCCAGTTCCGGCAGGCTCTGCAGGTTCAGGCCGCTGAGGTCCAGTTCCAGGCCGATGGGGGTGCCATCGTGAGCATGTTGCATCGGCGTTTCCTTGCGCCAGCATTGGACGATGCGTTCCTTGGCCAGGTAACGATCATCTTGAGCCAGGGCATTCAACAAACGCTGATGGGTGCGCACATACCCGCTGCCGGTGCGGCTGTTCAGGTTGCCGCCTGCTTAGGCCCAGGTATCGAGTTGCCTATTGAGCCCCTGGAATTCTTGCTCAAGGCGTAGCAACTCTGCTTCGGCGCCGTTCCCCAGCCCCCAGATAAACCGCCGGTTCTCCAGGCGGCTGCGGTTCGGGTACAGCGTGCGCGCACGTTCAAGCAGCGGGTTGCGCATATCGAAGGCGTCAGTGTTCCTGATCAGGTCCGGACGTTGTTGGCTCAGGCGCCTCCAGTAGGCGTCGAAGCGTTCGCGATAGGCGTCGGGAAGCGGGTTGTCGTCGAGCAAGGTGACGCTGTTGATCTTGGCGATGGCCTCCAATTGCTCGGGCGGCGGCTCGAGCAGTACCGCGGGAACTTCGCGAAGCTGGTTGTGGCTCAGGTCGGGAGAGGTCAGGCTGGTTTTGTCCCGTAGGCCCACCGGCCATTGATCAAGCCGGGTAAAGGACAGATTCAGTCGTCTGAGGCTGTACATGAAGCTGAAATCCGGGCACGTACCCAGGCGGTTCCCCGAAAGATCGAGGGTTTCCAACTGTCGCAAAGCGCTCAGACGGGCGGCGCTTTGCGGGGTCAGCACCAGATTGTTCGCATTCAGCTCCAGATGGGTGAGGCGGGGCATTGCCTCGAGCCCTTCGGGCAGTGCTTTGAGGTCGCAGTTTTCCAGCCTCAGCTTTTTGAGTTGGGTGAAGTTGCCCAGAAAGGTTTGAGCATTGCTCGACCAGCGTCGGGTTAACAGTTCAAGCTCGGTGACATGGCTGAAGTCTGCCGTCAGCGCGGGCAGGTCCAGGGGCATGCCGCTGACGATTTTCAGCGAGGTGCCTGTCTCACGGCGCCAGCAGCGCTTGATATCCTTGGCAACCACCGCGCTGTACCCGCCCGTTCGTTCATAGTCGCTGGAAGCCACACGTGGGATGTTGGTTTTGACCCACTGCTTCAAGTCGGCTTTGAGCTGGCTGTACTCGGCTTCCCTCAGGGCCAGCTGGCGGCTTGTATCGCTGCCCAGTGACTCGATGAAGGCGGTGACTTCTGCATCGCTGAAAGACGGGTAAAGCCTGCGCACCCGCTGTGCCGGGCTGTTGAACTGCGCCCTGAGCATGTCGTAGCCGCGCCCGCCCCCCAGCAAGCGCAGGGTGGCGTCGTAAGTGGGTTTGCGCACCGGATGCTCCAACAGCAGGGTGCGCAAGGTGTCGCGGGGCAAGGGCTTGGCCGCGATGACATCGCGCAGTTGGTGGGCGTCGAACAGCTTCAGGTCCTGACGTTCACCGGCTGACAGTGTGTCCAGTATGGCCTGGTACATATCCGTCGAGTCCGGCCCTTTGAATTGCCCGTTTTCCAGTTGGACCAACGTCTTGCCTGGCGTGCTGCCGGCCTCGCCGATCGCGTCGAGCAATGGGCCGTCGGGTGAGTGCAGGCGTAACTCCACGCGGGTGCCCCGTTGCCAGCCCGGCAAGGTCTCCAGGGTGCGCAGGACCAGGCGTTGGCTGTCGAGCTCGGACGGCGTATTCAGGTGCAAGTTTTCATAGGCCCGAGACACGCGGGTTTCCTGCTCGGCCCAGCGTGCCAGTCCAGCCACCGTATCCGGCAGGCGCCCGGTGTTGTGTAACGTGGTCACGTCCTCGGTACTCAGCTCTTTGAGCAATTGCCCCGCGATGCGCGTCGGCAGTTTGGGGAAAGCCTGCTGTACGCGCTGTATGTCGGGATCGTTGCTGGCTGTGAGTGTCTGATAGCGCTCTTCCAGATACGACGGCTTGATGCTCTCGACGAATTCACCCAATGCCTGGCGCAGCCCGGTGGCCCGAGTGTCGAGCGTGTCCTGGGGCTGGCCCGGGATGTCGAGCAGCTGTGGGTCGGTGTCCTGCAGCGTGTACAACACCTCACGCAATCCCTCGCCACGGGCCAAATGTTGCTCCGTGAGATAAACCGCACGCCTGAACGGCGATGAAGGATGGGGTATATCCTCCCACAGGACTTTGCCCTGGGGATCCACAACCCGTAGCGGCGGGGTGCTGGACAGCAGGCCGCGACGCTTCATCAGGTCCAGTTGCAGGCCCAGGTCAGCCTGGCTGTAGACGGCGGGGTCGGCGCTTTTGAGTTGCTGGATGAATGCGCTGACGTCCTGGTTGAGTTTAAAGCGCTGCAACGAATCGGCCAGCAGCAGGGGGGTGGCTTCGCCATTAAAGTGGGCTTCGCGCAAGGCGTTGGCGGAAACGCCGCTGGCCTCTTGTGCCTTGAGCAACTGTTCAGTCTCCAGGCCTTCGGTGGTATGGCCCAGGCGCCTGAGTGCGGTAGCATCGTCCCAGGCCTGCGGGTTTTCACCCTCGTGGAGCCAGGCGCCTTCGTGGTTGTGGGTCAGCGCGGGTGAGTAGGCCTCGGGTCGGGACGGGTGCTGGATGCGATACGCGGCGGTGTCCGGGTCTTTGGTCACCTGATACTGCCGGTCCTCCAGCGTCAGGTACGTCTGCCCTTCGTGTGTGTACAGGCCATGCGCATCGGGCCGGGCATCGGGTGGCAGCTTGACCGGCGTTTCATAGGGTTTCAGGTCGGGTTTCCACAAGCGGGTTTTTCCATTGGGCAGGGTGACGGGTTGCAACCCCTCGACCACCGGTTCGGCCGGTACCGC
>Ga0157371_10006103_pt1 | contig 10020 bp, 8 predicted proteins | sample C45metaG_FD_113462 | JGI IMG/M metagenome (GOLD analysis project Ga0157371, IMG submission 113462) | Corn rhizosphere microbial communities from Kellogg Biological Station, Michigan, USA - C4-5 metaG | ecosystem: Host-associated > Plants > Roots > Rhizosphere > Soil | place: USA: Michigan...
AACATAGAGAAGGTATGGTCACAATCTGCTGCATTATCGATAGTTGCTTGCATCAAGGTACGCGTAGCCGGGTTCAAAGTTGTTTCCCAAAGCTGCTCGGCGTTCATCTCTCCAAGACCTTTATAGCGCTGGATGTGTACACTTTCTTCTTTACCGGCACCTTTTAAACGTTGTACCGCAGCATCACGTTGCTGATCGTTCCAGCAGTACTCCTGCTCTTTTCCTTTCTTAACCAGGTACAACGGCGGCGCTGCGATATACACATAACCCGCCTCAATTAAGGCTTTCATGTATCTGAAGAAGAAAGTCAGGATCAAGGTTGTGATGTGGGAACCATCGATATCCGCATCCGTCATGATCACGATCTTGTGGTAACGCAGCTTCGTTAAGTTCAAAGCCTTATCATCTTCCGGCGTTCCGATGCTCACACCAAGTGCGGTGAACATGTTCTTGATCTCGTCGTTCTCGTAGATCTTGTGCTCCATGGCTTTCTCCACATTCAGGATCTTTCCTTTTAGTGGCAGGATAGCCTGGAAATTACGATCACGCCCTTGTTTCGCAGTACCACCCGCGGAGTCTCCCTCCACCAGGTACAGCTCACATTTTACCGGATCGCTATCTGAACAATCGGCCAGTTTTCCCGGTAATCCGGAACCACCCATGACCGACTTACGCTGTACCATTTCACGGGCTTTACGTGCAGCAGCACGCGCTGTAGCAGCAAGAAGTACCTTGTTGATGATCAGCTTGGCCTCCCTAGGATTTTCTTCCAGGTAATTGTTTAAAGCCTCACCAACGGCCACATCAACCGCACCCATCACCTCGGAGTTGCCCAATTTGGTTTTGGTCTGTCCTTCAAATTGCGGCTCCGCAACCTTAACCGAAACCACGGCCGTTAACCCCTCACGGAAGTCGTCACCCGTAATCTCAATCTTAACGTTCTTAAGTAAGCCGGATTTATCTGCATAGGCTTTCAGCGTACGGGTCAATCCGCGTCTGAAACCAGCGATGTGTGTACCACCTTCGTGGGTATTGATGTTGTTCACATAAGAGTGAACGTTCTCAGAATAGCTGTCGTTGTATTGCAAGGCCAGTTCAACCGGGATACCATTTTTCATACCTTCCACGTAGATCGGCTCGGCGATCAGGGAAGGGCGGTTACCATCCAGGTATTGAACGAATTCCTTTAATCCGCCAGAAGACAAGAACAATTCAGACACGAAGTTACCTTCGTCATCCAGTTCCCGCTCATCAGTTAGCGTTAAGCTGATCCCTTTGTTCAGGAAAGAAAGCTCCCGTAGACGGGCAGCCAAAGTATCATAACGATATTCTACGGTTTGGGTAAAGATCTCCGGATCTGGCGTAAAGGTGATGATGGTACCACGTTTTTCGGTTTCACCAATCACTTTTACATCGTATTGCGGTTTACCTTTTTCGTATTCTTGTGTCCAGATCTGACCTTCACGGTGAACTTCTGCTCTTAGATGGGTAGAAAGTGCATTCACACAACTCACACCCACACCGTGCAAACCACCAGAAACCTTGTAGGTATCTTTATCAAATTTACCACCGGCGTGAAGCACGGTCATAACGATCTCTAATGCGGATTTCTTTTCTTTTTGCATGATCCCTGTTGGAATACCACGCCCGTTATCTTCAACCCGGATCGAGTTGTCTTTCAAAATGTTAACGGTAATTGTATTGGCATGACCGGCAAGCGCCTCATCAATGGAGTTATCCACGACCTCATAAACCAAATGGTGTAATCCTTTTACACCGGTATCGCCTATATACATCGAAGGGCGCTTACGCACCGCTTCCAAACCTTCTAAAACCTGTATATTATCTGCCGAATAATTTGACTTTGGATCTTTTTCTTCGCTCATAATTTATAGTAAAACAATAAGATTCAAAAATAACCATTTTAAGGCAATTAAAGGCATGTGTGGATAACTATTTGGGTAAAAATGGGCAAAAAAAGGGGTAAAAAACGATCATGTTTAGGATACTAAATTTGAAATTTTATATTTGCTAAAATTTAGCAGTCAGCTTGTACGTTTGTCCGGCAAGCCACCGGGCTATACTGCTGTATATCAACCCGGGATAATTTAAGAAATAACAACATTAATTGGCCTGGACGCAGGATTCCTGTCAGACAATGGCCTTTCATCATTAAAAAACAAATAAACTACAATGAATATCAAATCCTTCCAACTAGGAAAAATCGCGACAGCAGTTGCACTTGTTTCGGTAATGGCTGCTTGTCAGAACAAAGAAAACACAAGCACAACACCTGCAAAAACAACAGAGAGCAGTACTGTAACCGCTAAAGATCAGATCGTTTATGTAAACTCAGATTCGTTACTTACTAAATACGAGTACTTTAAAGATTTAAAAACCAAGTTAGACGGCAAGTCGAAAGCAGCTCAAGCTGATATGGGTGCAAAAACCCAGGCTTTCCAAAGAGAAGTTGCTCAATACCAACAACAACAAAACACCTTGCCTGCAGACCAAAGAGCAGCAACAGAACAACGTCTTGCACGTAAACAACAGGAGCTTCAGGCTTATCAGCAAAATGCAGGTGCAGCTTTGCAAAATGAGCAAGCTACAGAGCAGGAAAAATTGTACGATAAAGTTGCAGATTACCTGAAAACGTATGCAAAAACAAAAGGCTATAAAATGGTGCTAACCTACTCTAAAGGAAACAGTGCAATTCTATTTGCTGATGATTCTTTAGACATTACCAGTGAAGTAATTAAAGGCTTAAACGAATCGTATAAAAGCGATAAAAAATAATCTTAATACATCAGTTTTGAAGATGCCCTATTCTGTAGGGCATTTTTTTTGGAGGGAGGTTTAGTCCGCTTTATGTGCCTCTATCAAACGCGCTCTTTTTAAATTATCACGTTTAACCCTTTGGGGTTTCATTTATTTAAGACACTATGGAAGATCAGAATAATCACGAGAAGTTCATGCGCATAGCGATTGAATTTTCAGAGAAGAATGTACAGGAAAGTTTAGGCGGGCCATTTGGGGCCGTGGTGGTGCGGAACGGCGAAGTTATTGCCGCAAGTGGAAATAAGGTGACGTCAAGCAATGACCCGACGGCACATGCCGAAGTTTCTGCCATCCGTTTAGCTTGCGAGAAATTAAATACCTTCGATTTAAAAGGCTGTGTGATCTACACGAGCTGCGAACCATGCCCGATGTGCCTGAGTGCCATTTACTGGGCCAGGTTGGATCATGTTTACTATGCAAACACCAAGGTTGATGCAGCGGAGATCGGGTTTGATGATAAGTTCATTTATGATGAACTGGATAAGCCGATGGAAGCCCGGGCATTGCCGATCGTGCAGATGATGCGCGACGAGGCATTGAACGCGTTCAGGCTTTGGGATAAGACCGCGGCGAAGGTCGAGTATTAGCCATTGGAAGACCAGAGGTACTATTGAATGTAAAAGCACAGCAGAAATGACTGGCGTTCAAAAGAAAAACGGCATCGGGAAGGGTATTCCGGTGCCGTTTTTCTTTGGATGTTTGCTGTTGTTTAAATGCATGTCTTTTGATGTGCATTCCAGTGTTCGATGAGCTGTGCGCTGCCTAGCTATCGAAGAAATTTTCGGTATGGTCGTCGATTTCCCTGCGGTCCCGTTTGGTTGGGCGACCCGTACCCCGGTCACGTTGCATGGCCGGTGCATGGAACATTGATTTGAAGGCAGTCGTTTCTTCTACCGGTGTGATATCCTTGTATTTTGTTGACGCGATCTTGAATTCCGTGCGGGTATGCGACAGTTCCAACACCTCGATCATTTTCTTTTCGATGCCTTTAGTGACCTGGTAAACATCCCCTATTTTAACAATGACAGAGGGTTTTACGTTCTGACCGTTTTGCTTTACCCGGCCAGCGCGACAAGCCTCTGTGGCCATACTTCTGGTCTTAAAAAGCCGGATGGACCACAAGTATTTATCGATCCTTAATTTTTCTTGTTCAGCCATAAAAATCAAAATTACGCAAGAAAACAGCGTTGGATACATAAATTTGATTTATTTTGTTAAAAAATATAAATAATCATGATAGCAGATTTAAGGAAGTTGATTGAAGCCGCTTGGGAAGATAGAACATTGTTGGAATACAGTGAATACTGCGAAGCGATCGAAACGACGATAATGCAACTGGACAGAGGGGAGCTACGCGTGGCTGAACCTATTTTGAACTCATGGGGTGTTAACGAATGGATAAAAAAGGCGGTGATCCTATATTTCCCAATCCGACAGATGAAGGAAATTGAGGTTGGCCCTTTCGTATTCTATGACAAGATGAAGTTGAAAACCAACTATAAAGAGTTGGGTGTTCGTGTTGTTCCTCACGGGATTGCCAGATTTGGGGCATACCTGGCTAAAGGGGTTATTTTGATGCCCTCGTACGTGAATATCGGTGCCTACATCGATGAAGGCACAATGGTGGATACCTGGGCAACGGTTGGATCTTGCGCGCAGATTGGTAAACATGTACACTTAAGCGGTGGCGTGGGTATCGGTGGCGTTCTGGAGCCTATTCAGGCTTCGCCGGTTATTATTGAAGACAACGTGTTTGTTGGTTCAAGAGCAATTGTTGTGGAAGGCGTTCGCGTGGAGAAAGAAGCTGTATTGGGTGCTAACGTGGTGCTAACGGCATCAACTAAAATTATCGACGTGACCGGAGCCGAGCCGGTTGAGTATAAAGGCGTTGTTCCTGCACGTTCTGTGGTTATCCCAGGTTCGTACACGAAGAAATTCCCTGCAGGCGAGTACCAGGTTCCTTGCGCATTGATCATCGGCAAGCGTAAAGAATCCACAGATAAGAAAACCTCATTGAACGAGGCTTTGAGAGACAATAACGTAGCGGTATAGTATACCTGAACTGGTTCAGCTTGTTTGTAGCGATTTGCTATGCAAGCGGAATCTTTTTTGGTTCATTACCCAAGGCCGCCATGCTTACGCATGGCTCCTTTGCACGTTAACTATGTATAATTCTGCCGAAAGGCAACAAAAAGTTATTTGATGAATATTGGTTTTGATGGAAAACGGGCGGCGAACAATCTCACAGGATTGGGAAACTACAGTCGCTCTTTAATCGCCCATATGGCGACTTACTTTCCTCAGAACCAATATTTCATTTATACGGCCAAGGTTAAGTCGCACAAACAGGTGCAATCCTTTCTGGACCTTCCCGGCATCATCCTGAAACTTGCGGAAACATCTGTTCTGGGGATCAAAGCTGCATTCCTGTGGAGGAGCTACGGGATCGTCAAACAGCTGAAGCGCGATCGCATAGATATTTACCATGGTTTAAGTCAGGAATTACCTTTTGGGATTCCGGATCTGCGTTCTGGAGAATCAAAGCCTGCAAATGAGATCAGGTACCTCGTCACGATTCACGACCTGATCTATCTGCGTTTCCCGGAATACTACCCGATTGTAGACCGGCTGATCTATACCTTTAAAGCGCGACATGCCTGTAAACATGCAGACGGCATTATTGCTATTAGTGAGAACACGAAAAAAGACCTGGTGCAACTTTTAAATGTACCCGCTGATCGCATCAAGGTCATTTACCAAAGCTGTGATGACGCGTTTAAAAAAGCCTTGCCACTGGCCTTTAAAGAAGAGGTTAAGGCTAAATACGGGTTACCAGACAAGTTCCTCCTGAACGTGGGCACGATTGAGCCGCGTAAAAACTTGAAGTTAATTGTACAGGCACTCGCCCTCCTACCCGCTGACACGACCCTGGTGGTGATCGGCCGACCGCATCCGGCCTATGCCGAAGTGGTGAAACAGGAAATTGAGCGCCTGAACCTGAGCTCCCGCATCCTTTTCCTGAAAGATGTTTCATTTTCAGATCTACCAGCCATCTATCAAATGGCCCATGTATTTGTGTATCCATCCTTTTATGAAGGGTTCGGTATTCCCATCCTGGAGGCCTTATACTCCGGTGTCCCTGTGGTTGCCGCAACGGGATCTTGCCTGGAGGAAGCTGGTGGTCCGGAGAGCTTGTACGTGGAACCGAATGATCATAAACAGCTGGCCGACGCGCTGAATCTTGTTCTAAGCGACCAAGACAGGCGTTTTTTGATGATTGAGAAAGGTCTGCAATTTGCAAAGCGCTTTGATCAGGCCCGGATCTCCGCAGAGCTCGAAAGTTATTATAAGGAAATACTTAGCGGGAGTTAAGGAATTTGTGAAAGTGTTAACTCCTAGTATAACCACTGTCTCTTGTAAATCCGCCATTCTCTTAATAAAGCCGCTATTTTCTTTATAAAGACGCTATTTTTGTTAAACCTTTTGTTCTTGATTGCCGCATAGCTTTTTGGATTGCCGCATGTCTCTTTGAATTGCCGCATTTCTATTGAATTGCCGTATGTCTTTTTGCATTGCCGCATAAATTCAATATCTATAAAAAAAAGCTGCACTTTGCACTGCGCTTTAATCAGGCCTGCATTTTCGCAATATTGGAAGCCTAAAAAAAATTCTCAGCCGGGTTTAACAAACCCCCAACTTCCTTCTTGCACAGAACCAATATTTCTTGTTGAACCTTCTATTTCCTCACTGCCGGAGAAAAATTCAATATCTATGAAAAGGCATAGAACTGCGAAGCCGTTCCGCCTTAGAATAGATGTTGAATTTTTCCACTTATACAGTGGGTCATCAAAATAAATCGACTACCCCTCCAATCCATACAATGATTTTAATTATTTAATTTTACGGCATGTTTAAACAAGATCTAGATCAGGCGTTAAAGACCCTACAAAGTGGAGGTGTAATCCTGTATCCTACTGACACCGTTTGGGGGCTGGGCTGTGACGCAACCAATGAGGCTGCCGCAGAAAAGATAAACCAAATTAAAGGAAGAGCTACAGATAAGAGTTTCATCATCCTGTTGGATACAGATTCCAAAATCCAGAGCTATGTTTCTGAAGTACCGGAAGTCGCCTATGATCTGATCGAGTATGCGGAAAATCCCTTAACGGTGATCTTTTCAAATGCAAAAAACCTGGCGCCGAATGTGATCAACCAGGATGGAACCGTTGGGATCCGGGTGATTAATCACGACTTCTGTAAGCAGCTCTTGCAAAGGTTTAGGAAGCCTATTGTATCCACTTCGGCCAACATCTCCGGTCAACCTACCCCACAGTTCTTCGACGAAATATCCGAGGAAGTGAAAGAAAAAGTGGATTATGTGGTGACATTGGAACAGGAATTACGCATACCAAAGAAACCATCAACCATCATTAAACTTGGCCCTACAGGGCAATTTTCCTTTATAAGAAAGTAAGTTTTGCTACTTTTGCAAAACTCTGCCAGACCGCTTCTGTGGCGAAAAGTTGAGATACAACTATGGAAAATCATTTAAGTCATCCTGTCTTTAAACTGTTGGCCGAAACTGCGCAGAAAAACGCGATCGAAGCTTACGTGATTGGGGGCTTTGTGCGCGATCTTTTTTTACACCGCCCGTCGAAGGATATCGACATTGTCGTGCTCGGAAATGGTATTGCCTTTGCGGAGCTTTTAGGCGCACAAATGAAGACCAAAGTCAATGTTTTCAAGAACTTCGGCACAGCCATGTTACGGTACCATGACCTGGAACTTGAGTTTGTAGGTGCAAGGAAAGAATCCTACCGGTCAGATTCCCGGAAACCGATTGTTGAGGATGGCACGATTGAAGACGACCAGCTTAGGCGCGATTTCACGATCAACGCACTGGCGATTTCATTAAACAAAGAAAATTACGGTGCACTTGTGGATCCCTTCCACGGCCTGGATGATTTGGATAATCGGCTCATAAGAACGCCTCAGGATCCGGAGATCACGTTTTCCGACGATCCATTGCGCATGATGCGGGCCATTCGGTTTGCTTCACAGCTTAACTTTACGATCGACCAAAAAGCACTGGATGCAATCACCAAGCAGAAAGCACGGATCAGCATTGTTTCCAAAGAACGGATCACGGACGAACTGAACAAGATTATTCTATCTCCAATTCCCTCGGTTGGTTTCAATTATTTATTCGACACCGGATTGCTGCATCTGATCTTCCCGCAAATGGCGAACCTTTTTGGCGTGGACATCATTAATGGTAAAGGCCATAAGGATAATTTTTATCATACCTTGCAGGTTCTGGATAACATCAGCCTGTATACGAATGACCTTTGGTTGAGATGGGCAGCCATTTTGCACGACATCGCCAAGCCGGCAACAAAGCGGTTTGAGGATGGGCATGGCTGGACCTTTCACGGGCATGAGGATAAGGGTGCCAGGATGGTTCCACAGATCTTCGCCCAACTGAAACTACCTTTGAACGACAAGATGAAGTACGTTCAGAAGCTGGTTCAATTGCACCTGAGGCCAATCGTTCTGGCGCAGGAAGTGGTGACAGACTCCGCCGTTCGCAGGCTCCTATTTGATGCCGGCGAAGACATCGAAAGCCTGATGACACTTTGCAATGCGGATGTGACCACCAAAAACGAATACAAGATTAAAAAATACCGGAACAACTTTGAGCTGGTGAAGCAGAAGCTGAAGGATGTGGAGGAAAGGGATAAGGTACGAAACTGGCAACCCCCGATTACCGGTCAGGATATAATGGATACATTTGGAATCACCGCTGGCAAAGAGGTCGGCTTGATAAAAAATGCAATCCGAGAGGCAATATTAGAGGGCGAAATACCAAATGCCTATGATCAGGCGTTAGAGTTCATGCTCAATAAAGGTCGGGAATTTGGACTGGAGCCTGTAACACACAATAAAACAGAATAAGAGTATAATTTTAATATTTAGAAATAGCGCTAATGGCAGTTTATAGATTTAGAATAAGTTTTGAAGATTTTGATGAAGTTGTGCGAGAAATCGACATCAAGTCAAATCAAACATTTGAGGACTTACATAAAGCAATTCATAAATCAACCGGATACAACCCAGAAAAGCCGTCATCATTCTATGTGAGCACGGATAATTGGATTAAAGGCGATGAAATTGCCTACCTGCCCAATGAACGGAAGATTGCACGCGGCGTTGTGCTGATGGAAAACTCCAAGTTGCTCCGGTTTATAGAAGACCCGCACCAGAAGTTTTATTACATCTATAACTTCGACCGCCCTTTTGATTTCCATGTGGAGCTGATCAAGATCATTCTGGATGCGGATCCGAATGTAGAGTATCCTGCGCTGATCAAGAAGCTTGGAGAGGCACCGAAGATTATTGATAAAAATAATTTCGGTGGCGTTGCGGTATCGAGTAATCCCGTTTCTACGGATTTCGATTTTCTGAATGAGCTGAACTTTGTTCCGGAAGATACCGACGAACTTGAGGCTATGGGCGGCCGCGGGATCAATGAGGAAGAGAAGGACGAAGAAGGGGAAGAAACAGAGGAAAGCGACGACTTCTCGGATAACGATCATTATGGTGACGAGGAATACGATAGTAAGGAAGACTATTAATGGCGCAAGATGCGTTAGATAAAACTTTGATTGTAATCGTCGGTCCGACTGCCATTGGCAAGACGGCACTGGCGATTACAGTTGCTAATGAACTGAACACTGAAATAATCTCCGCTGACTCCCGTCAGTTTTTCAAAGAAATGGAGATTGGAACGGCAAAGCCTTCCAAAGTAGAACTGGAGGCTGCCCTACACCACTTCATCAACTCACATAGCATTAAGGATTTCTTTTCAACCGGCGACTTTGAAGTAAGCGCTTTGAAAGTTATAGAAGATATTTTCTCGAGGAACGACCAGGCGATTATGGTTGGGGGCTCGGGATTGTACATTAATGCGGTTTTGAATGGGTTGGATGAACTTCCACAAACCAACCTGAATATTCGCGAAGCGTTAAACCAGCGTTTGAAGCAGGAAGGATTAACTTCAATTCAGGCTGAGCTTGCAAGGCTGGATCCCGAATACTATGCCGTGGTGGATCAATCTAATCCACAAAGGGTTGTCCGTGGGCTGGAGTTTGTCCTTTCTACCGGTAAAAAACTTTCATCGTT
>Ga0157371_10006104_pt1 | contig 10020 bp, 9 predicted proteins | sample C45metaG_FD_113462 | JGI IMG/M metagenome (GOLD analysis project Ga0157371, IMG submission 113462) | Corn rhizosphere microbial communities from Kellogg Biological Station, Michigan, USA - C4-5 metaG | ecosystem: Host-associated > Plants > Roots > Rhizosphere > Soil | place: USA: Michigan...
ACACAGACCGCACGTTTTTCCCGGATACCGCAATCCGCAGGAACCAATGAACAGTCAGACGGCAAACATGGCGCTGAAACGTATGGGCTTCAAAGATATCCTTGTTGCGCATGGTATGAGATCGATTGCTTCAACTGTTCTCAATGAGAAAGGGTTTCAGCCTGACGTGATTGAAGCAGCACTGGCACACATTGATACTAATGAGGTCAGGAGAGCTTACAACCGTTCTCAATATCTGGAGCAACGAAGAGATATGATGGCGTGGTGGGGTAAGCATGTTGAACTGTCAGCAAGTGGCAACTACAGCTTTTCATCAGGATTGGAAAATGATTCAGTAAATGATTATTATGATTTAAAAGTCTGAAAACTATTTGCACCTACTATCATACTCAACCACAAAAATCGCAACTCTACTTTATTATCTAAAGATCCTAACTAAGCCTAATAATTTCAAAAGGAAATAGCCTAATGATTTATCAGTGTTACTCATGCAGCAAGACATCTTTCGAAATTATTTGTCCATGGTGTTCTGGCGGAGTACCAGCTGCAACGAATTCATGGGGCACAAAAACGCCTCTCCCTGTAACCTCAGAACAAATGATTCCTCTTAATCCTTCTTTTTATCCAGAGTTTCAATATCAGTCAAAAGGAATCATAAAAGACTTATTCGGAAAAAAGAAAGAGCAATCCCAACTCAATAGTCTCCTGCAAAATGTCCTGGATAAATATGCAACATTTAAGGATCCCTACTTCACTAATTTCATCTACACCACAAAATTTTCACATGATAAGCGGTCAGAAAGTGATTTATCGGAAGACAAAAGCACTTATTCTGATTTTGTATTATTCCGTGAGGTTCTTGTTCGAAAGGGATTTAATGAATTAGAAGAGCTGCCAATGCTTTTGGACAAGCTTTTACTTACTACATCTTTCAATGCTGTATATAACGGGTTTGCGAAAGAGATCAAAAGACATATCAAACCTACATTAACAGAATCTTTGAAATCATGGATTGAAGAGGCAGGAACAACTTTTAGATCTGATTTATCATTGTTTCTATACTTTGTCTGGAGCAATAGAATAGCTTTCTCTGCATTAGAATTCAATGAGAACGCACAAAACACTCCTGGCACACCATTGATCTCAATAGATAATATTAGGAATTATATATCAATCTGTGAAACTATATATTTTGACATACTGGTTGAAAGATTGGCTATACGCCTTGAACATTTCAACCCCGATAAATATGTTAATATGTACTCAGTTGATTCAATGAATGGTTTTGAATTTGAAGACTTCTTAGTCAAGATATTCCGCACTCTTGGGTATGATGTTAAAGAAACCAAAAGAACCCAAGATCAAGGTGCAGATCTATTTGTCACTCGTTTCGATAAAAACATTGTTATCCAGGCAAAAAACTATTCTGGCTCAGTTGGTAATTCAGCAGTACAACAAGCTATCTCCGCTAAAGCATTTTACTCATGTGACGAAGCAATGGTTATTACAAATTCATATTTCACTAATTCGGCAAAAGAACTTGCTGAATCCGCAAATGTACGTTTGATTGACAGAAATGAATTACAGAAATACCTTGAGGATTATAACCAAAAAATAATAGAAGAATTTAAATGATTTTAAATCTTCAAATATTAAAAAATCGTTACTGTTAATTATGCATTGTGTTCTGATTTAAATCACGAAGATAGATTGCCTAGATCAATAACATTTAAATTTAGACGTGCGAGAATAAAATGAATAGAGTTAATCAGATAGTTAGCATTCTTAGTAAAATGGAATCACATACTCCATTTGCGTTGATAAAATCCAAGAAAAAAACCTCAATAAAAATACAAAACTACTCTTTGCTGGGATGCCTTCTATGTCTTCTGCTGTTGGGGGCACTAATTATTCTATGTATAACTTTTAATATTGATAAAAAGAGCGTAGAAATTTACGCTTTATTGCTACTTATAATGAATCATATCTTTGGAATTATATGCTTATCAACACCTATAGTCGCTGATATGAAATTCTTCTTTAATATGCGAAAGGAAGTATTAAACGACTTTCAAATAGAAATCAATCACGATGAGAAAAATGTTGAACAACTCGATCACTATTCTATTCCCGAGTTGGAATATGCAACATATTGGTTAAATCTTAAAATTGAACGATTTAAAGCACGTATATCAGATTTCTTTGGTACTAAAACTGCCATTATATCTATTTTAGGATTATCATACTCTGCTGTACAGTCTCTGGGTGGATTTGAAAGAATAGGCAATATTTTATTTAAAGGATTATTCGACTCTGATGTCGCTAATATAATTTCGATATTAGGTTTGTTTTTTCTTCTTGGGATTTCCCTTGGAGCCATTGTAATGAAAAAGATTATCAATCATTTTGAATACTTAAAAAACATTCTAGCACTGGCAAAACAGCGAAAAAAAGAGTTCTCCTAAAAAAATACATCGGTCAGAATAGTGAACTATTATATCTTTAAGCCTCAATTAAAATTTAATACTAGGCGAAAATCTAAGATAACTTTAACAAACTCTCACTCATGTGCATTAACAAACAGCCAATTCCAATGCCGCTATCATTCGAATGGGTTCGGAGGTGAGCTTGTAGCCCACGGTATGCGCTCAATAGCGAGGACAGCCGCAGAAGAATCCGGCAAGTTTAGAATTGAAGTTCTCGAAGCAGCACTTGCTCACTCCAAGAAAGACGAAATTGTACCTGCGTATACTCGCGCAGATTATCTCACAACGAGATGCACTTATGCACTTATGCAGTGATGTAGTGATGTAGTGATGTAGTGATGTAGTGATGTAGTGATTATGTGCAATCTCAAAGTTTAAAGAGGTTAATGAATTAAATCCCCTTCACAAATCATGTATTAACATTATTAGAAATGTAACGTATTAAAATTAATAGATATTTTTCTTAAAATCCAAAAATTAAGCATAGTTACAATACTTTTTCCTCCCCTCCTTCAAAAAAGCTTTGAATTTTCCTATTTTCATGAGTAAAGTTAATGTTTAAAGGGAATCGCTAAAAGGAGCACAATGTGGCAAACGTCACCAACTCATTGAAAAATAGAGGAATTTCTTTTTTCGGAAAAAATGCAGTCAACATTAATACTAATAAAATTATCATTAAAGAAGAAACTATCTATGGAAGACCTTATACAATTCTAGTATTGCCATTACTTAACAGTAAAAAGGCATATAAATTAGTATTAAAAGAGGGTAGCGAAGTTATTCTAGGTCAAAAAAATGATTTTAAGAAAAAGTTAATGAATTCAATTTTATGGAGAATATTTACTCCTTTTATTATTTTTTGTGCTTTGAGCTTACTTTCCTTTTATTTTTCAGATCTTAGTATAGTTGTTATGTTGCTTTTTCCTGTAGTATTTGGATTTATGACCTATGCAATGAGTTATATTGAACTGAAGGATTATCTAAAAAAAATCGCTGATACAGTATCTTTTTTTAGCGGCACAGTTACGGCTTGTCTTGCAATAATAAAATTTGATGTTGCCACCGAAAGCCCAGCCTCAACTATACACAGTCCTTTTATTAATGGCATATTAATATTTTTTTTAGTTTTCTTTGCTTTTTTTGCAAGCATCAAATTCTTCATCTCTGCTGATGAAACATTTAAAGCAAGAAAAATTTACTTATCACAATTTTCAGCACCTAAAAAAAGAAAAACTTTTCTCAGAAATATGAAAACTAAATACCTTAGACTTCAAAGAAAGGTACGTACCTTGATGACTTGGAAAATTTAATACACTTTAAAAAAAACAATTTCTTCAAACTTTTGGTAAAGTGGAACGAAGCAATAAATTATAAAAAAAGGAAAAAGCATAACTGTAGCAGCAAGTAAACAAGATGCAATTATACTGATAAGAGATACGCTTTTATTATATCCAGCAAGACCCGAAACAAAAAAAGAGAGATAAACAATAAAAAAAATCAATCTATAAAATTCACTTTTAATAAAAATAAAAAAAATTTTCATAAATTCTCCTATTGAAGAGCACCTAAGCTTTATTGATAATCAATTATTTAATAAAATGATTGATTAATAGATAACATCAAATTTAAAACTGTCAACAAAAAATAAGAAAATAGTACAATTGTATTTATAGTCACAAAAAACAAAGCAAAATGGGGACTGCAATGCTTTAAAAATTTATTATTCAAACCCTTCATTACATTAAAAATATGCTCTCTTTTATTGGTGACCTTCATACACTTTGAATAAAATTATGCCAAACCGTAAAAGTGCCCCTATAAAAAAATTTTTGACACGTTAATAAAAACTTGGTTAGCCAACCCAATATTAAGGAAATATTAAAAGTAAAATCGGCAGACTTTTTATTACCCCGTAAATATTAAAAGCATCTACGCCATTACATCAAATTAATAGTTATATCTTATCGGAGGCCATTTAAATACTCTGTAGATTTCAACCTAAACGCATTTAAACCATACATGAGTCGGGTTTCTTTATTTCTTTGAAGCTATTTTTAACAACTATAACCTGAGAGATTCCGGACATTTTGAATCAATGAATTGCCGTATATTTTTCAATACAATAAGCTATAGTTAATATCAATTTTTATTTCATGGAAAAGATTTAGAGTTAAAAATTCATGAATTTCATTGGTTGTCTAAATGTTTACAGATATGCTTTATTGCTGTTCGTGCCGTCCTTAGAGAACACCATACATAAGCAAACAGGGAAAATATCGCACTCTATTCTATGGTTTACTGGCTATAAATTACTACTATATGATATTTATCAAATAATCTTTTGATAAAGTTCCTGTAATCTCATGACAATAACCTATAAACAATCCTTTGAAATCATCATTACTTAGATAAATATAGTTGACCGAGATTAGCGTTGAGTTTATTCTATATTTTCTTTTACACTTTAATATTCATTGAAGGATATTCAAAATGAGCCAGCTTTTAGATCTTACCTTTGAAGTAATAAAAAAGAATGTTATAGCTCAAAACAGTGCGGGTTGTAAGACTAACGGTACTAGTACTTGCTGTTCAACATACTGCACAGCAAAAAATTGTCGGGGTATTGAAAACGGGTCGGAAACTGAATCTGGAATGGATGCTTGGGATCAATACTTACAAATGAATGCAGGTGTATTACAATACTAATCACTCCAGCCCATTTTGCAGTCATAAATGGGCTGAACTTTTAACCACACTTAAATCAATACATTATGTTAAATAAAAAATTTTATTTACAACACACAGTGGATGTATACGTTACTGAACTGAAAGATGAAAAAGTTAGAATTACTTTTCATAGAATGACTACTCGTGAAAAAGTAGAAATCGTTACATCGAAAACAATTGCTGAATTTTTAGCTTTGTTAGATGGAAGAAAATCAGTCCAAGAAATACTAACTATGTTAGGGGCATTCGAACAATATTCAGCTAAAAATCTAATTGAATTTCTTTTAGGTCAACATTTGATTACTGAAGATAATGAAAACGTTGATGCAAAGTCTCGGTATGCTCGGCAAATTGCCTACCTTGATGATATGATATTTGACAGGAAAGGGCATGAAACACAAGAAATATTAGAGTCGAAAAAAGTCGCAATAATAGGTTGCGGAGCCGTTACGGGGAATATAGCAGAAAACTTAGCAAGAGCTGGCATCCTAAATTTCATTCTTGTCGACTTTAAAAATTTCAAAAAGTCTAATTTAAGCAGGCATATTTTTTCAAGAGTCTCAGATATAGGTAAAAATAAAGCTGAGGTCTTAGCCAATTATTTAAAGAAAATAGACTCAAGAATTAAAATAGAATTTTACCATGAAAAACTTTTACCTAATTCCAATTTATCTAAATGGATTGATCAGGACGTTAATCTTGTAATTAATGGTTGCGATGAACCTTATATAGGTCACACATCTGTAAAGTTAGGACGATTTCTTCAAAAGAAAAATATTGCTTTATACGTTTCGGGCGGATTTGATGCTCACCTGATGAGTTCTGGAGAGTTAGTCTATCCTCCCAATACCCCCTGTATAGATTGCATTCAAAAGACATTCAGTAATGCATTAAGTGACTGGAAACCAATATATAGCAGGACAGATAATATTGAACCTTTAGTGAGCGACTTTAACAATAAAAATGATATACTTACGGAATATGTCATCGGTGGTCCTGGTGGCATAGCTTCGATGAGCGGGTACTCAGCATTTTTAAGCACTTTCAAAATAATTCACTTCTTGTCGGAAGACTCTCAATATAATTATTCAACCATCCGTTATGAATATCTTCCAAATAGCGGTGACCTAACAAGCTTTATATTATCAAAGCAAGGTGATTGTAATGTGTGTAATAGATAAGCTAAGATTACGAGAAAGCATTGGGATAATATCTCATGAATCCGGCATAGATTTCTTTAAATCAAATACTCGTGAAAATCTTTCATTAAAAATTAATTTCCCTGACATTGTTAATCTTTTAAATCAGTTTGATGGTAAGACATCCATTGAAAAAATTTCAGAAAAGCATGGGTTTATTGATGTAAAACAATTGAATAAATTAGCTTCCTATTTGAAAGAACAGTTTATTCTCATTCAACAAGACATGCCTTACCCTATCGAACTATTGGAAAGTGATTACCGCCTAATTAATTTACTAGAGGATTATTTCCATTCTACAAGTGACGTTGTTAAAGCAGTAGAGAGGCTAAAAAATTCGACAGTAATGATCATTGGATTAGGTGCCGTAGGTAGTATCATTTCTGCTTATTTAGCTAAAAATCATGTAAGTAATTTAATATTGGTTGATAGTGACATCGTTGACTTGAGCAACCTTCATCGACAATATTACTTTGAAAGTCATGTTGGTTTAGATAAAGCCACGGTTTTGAAAAAAGAATTAAAAGATATTAACCCAGACATTAATACTATTATTATTTCGAAGTTTTTAACTTCCGATTTTTTTGAAGTAACTCAATTACCAAATAACATAGATTTGATAATAAACTGTTCTGATGAGCCAAGTGTTGATGCAACAAGTAGAATTATCGCTAAATATGCCATGAATCATAATATCCCGCATATTGTTGGTGGTGGTTATAATTTGCATCTTACATTAATTGGCCAGACTATAATTCCATTCCAAAGTGCTTGCTTCGATTGTTTTAAAACAGCTTTAAATTCAATTAACGACGATGATTTGAAAAACGTAAAAGCTTTAAATAGAAATAATCGCAAGCTTGGTTCTTTCTCACCTCTATCTGGAATAGCAGCAAGCTTAGCTTCTCTAGATGCATTCAAGATTCTTATCAACAGATATGATATGTTACAGCAAACGAACAAAAGGATAGAATTCAATTCAATAGATTTTAGTATGCAGATTATGGATATAACTAGAAATCCTAAATGTGAATGGTGCGGAGAGTGATCTAATGAATAGTATCCGACTTAATGGCGTGTCTACACATAATTTAAAAAATATAGATATTGAAATATATAAAAACAAAATAACAGCAATTTATGGTCGGTCAGGAGCTGGGAAAAGTTCACTCGCATTTTCTAGCCTATATAAACTATGTAGTGATGAATTTGACGCATTAGAGAATGGTTATGGAGAAAATCACGAATACGAAATAGAAAGTTACGCTGGTATTATACCGGCAATAGCCATTGCGCAATCGAATAATAATAACAACCCTAGATCTACTTTGTATTCATATTTGAACATTCCGCAAACATTATCGTTTCTTGCAAAGAAAAACAGTAAACATATTCCAAACTTCAAATTCCTAAAAATTAACAAGCCTGATAATGAGTGCCCTGTTTGCAAAGGCCTAGGTGAAATATCCTCTATTAATTCAAATGCAATTATTAATGAAAATCTAAGTATTGAAGAAAAACCCTTTTCTATTTGGAGGACAGGGACTTTTTCAGGTTTATATCATAATTTGTTACTATCTTATTGCCAACTTGAAAATATTAACATATCAATCCCTTACAAGAATCTTTCTGAAACTGTAAAGAGAAAAATTCTCTATGGTGTATCGGAATCGAGATTAGCTTTTAAATTTAAATATAAAGGTTCAACAAGACAAAGGCGAGCATATTATGAAGGTGTGATGATCTTTGCTCAAAGATTGGTAGGCCAAAAATCACTTGTAAATTCAACTATAAAAAATACCTGTACAGAATGTCACGGATCAAGAGTTAATCTTAACTATTATAGTAAAAATAACATCCGTGTTCTTGGATTTGATATGCTGGAGTTTATGACGCTCTCTTTTTCAGACATCTTAGAGAGAATATCTAGCATTCCTGAAACTGATGAAATCAAAAAGATCCTTCAATCAATCTGTGAAATGGACTTAGGGTACCTTAATTTTTCACGTTCAATTCCTAGTTTATCAGGCGGCGAATTACAAAAGCTTAGATTTAGTCGATTACTCATTTCAAACATATCTGGCATTTTATTAGTCATAGATGAAATATCAGCTCAAATAAACAGGGAAGACTTCCCCAAAATATATGAAAAAATTATTAAACTTTCTTTAAATAACACTATTGTTTTAATCGAACATTCATCGTATTTCATTGATAATGCAGATTACAAAATACATATAGGAATCGAAGCAGGTGATAAAGGTGGGTACATTTGCCCGAGTGAAGACATTTCACCAATTAAAATGGACTTGAAGAGGCGCAAAACAAATGATTTTATTGAATTTAAGGCAATAACTAGAAATAATGTCATTAATCAGGAATTTAAAATCCCAAGAGGTTGCTTAACTGTCCTAACTGGCCCATCTGGTTCTGGAAAATCATCCATTGCAAAAGTGATAGAAGAAAATGAAAATGCTATTTATGTTTCACAGAAGACCTCAAACTTCAGCGGACGTTCTGTTTTAGCGTCTACGATAAAAATAAATACTCTTATAGCTGAATATTACTCCAAAGAGACAAATTTGGAACCAAAAAATTTTTTACTTTCAAAAGAAGCTGGTTGTAAATCCTGCGATGGCACAGGGATCATCAGGTATGAAAGAGGATATGATAAAGACATTTATTTGACTTGCCCAACTTGTGAAGGCAGTTTGTTTGATAAAAAAAGCGAAGGTGTTGAATTAAAAGTAAACGGTTTGAATATTGTTGAGTTTTACAATAAAGAAATAAAAGAGTTAGATTCATTATTGGAAAAGTCCGACATACCGTTTCATAAAAACATTGAAACCATGGTTTCTCTAGGCTTAGGACACTTGAAATTAAATCGCAAAACTCAAACATTATCTGGTGGTGAATTACGTAGGATAAAACTTTGCGAGCATCTGTCCAGAAAAAAAGAAACAAAAAAAATACTTATTGTAGATGAGCCTGTAGCTGGATTAGATCCGGAAACTGCAAGCAAAGTTGCTGAATACATTTATAAAAAAACTCCATTATTTAATTCAGTTATTATTATTGAGCATAGACAAGAAATTATTGACCTCGCTGATTACGAGATCAAAATTGGCCCCTCCGCTGGCATATTAGGCGGGAAGATTTTATCACAAAATTATTTAGAATGAAGTGCCTGATTATATTAAGTAAATCCTTTAGAAAGCAAGGGCTAACTCAGCGAAGCTGAGTAGCCTTGCTTTTTCTGCTCTTCGATTGCAAAAGGTAGGTCAACCCCAAACCGTTGACATAACTCAGCTATCGGATATAAATGGATTAGGCATAAGGATTATGCTTATATTTAGAAAAGGAGTTCCTATGAATAAAATATATCACCCTCCCCTCGCAAAGAATCTACGTATTCATTGCGTCAGCGTCAGACTCAATAACTCAGAGCTAAATATTTTAGATCAAGAACGTAAGCAATACGCTAAGGGCGAATGGCTTCGCATGTGCCTTTTAAAAACTCAACCTCCTGTCGTTCCAGAGATCAACAGAGCGGCATGGAAAATATTTGGCGAGATAAATCACAGGCTCAATGAGATTGTTAACCACCT
>Ga0157371_10006106_pt1 | contig 10018 bp, 5 predicted proteins | sample C45metaG_FD_113462 | JGI IMG/M metagenome (GOLD analysis project Ga0157371, IMG submission 113462) | Corn rhizosphere microbial communities from Kellogg Biological Station, Michigan, USA - C4-5 metaG | ecosystem: Host-associated > Plants > Roots > Rhizosphere > Soil | place: USA: Michigan...
GTTTTTAACATCTGCCTTTTGTGGTATGTTAATCACATCGGAGTTTTGTTTCTTACACGCTGTTAGCAATATGCTTATCGCTAAAGTTAGCTGCATTAAATTTCTCAAAGCCGGAGGCTGTTTTAAATACTGTTTTTTCATTGTTTTTTGAGGTTTGATATATTGATTGTTAGATATTTAAAGTATTTACAAATAGGTTGGGAAGTATTATTTCAGATTAATTTTTCAAAACATATAGGAATTATTGAAAATATTCTATCGTTTATTGCGATAAGAACAGTTGCTGTAGGTGCGACGAAACTTTAACCTGCCTTTAAGCTGGTGAATGTTTGATAATCAATGTTAAAAAAGGGAGATGTACTTTTTGTGCAGTACATGAATCAGCAGGCGGTTAGGTTGCCGCCTGCTGATTGTGAATTTAGAAAGCGTTAAACTCTGCCACCTGCGTATAGGAGGCATTGTACGCTGAATTAATGATGGCCTTGATATACCGGGCGTTTTTAAACCCGTTGGGCAAAAACTGCTTTTGCAGGTCTTTATTATTCAATAGGTTGAATGTTCCTGCATCTGTCCATGTAGTGTTATCAAGGCTTACCTGGATATTGACTTCGTTGGGTTTACCACTACCATCTCCCTGTCGGCCTACAAATGATACGCCATGGAGCGTTTTAACTTCCTTCATATCAATGATGATATAATGCGGCGGCCCTGGCGAAGCGCCCGACCATTGGGTATGCCAAAATGTGGAGCTATTGCCATCCAGAGCAAAAATAGCCTTTCCGTTATTAGGCCCTTCACCGTTGGCCTCCTGTGATGAAAAGCCTATAATATCCCAGTTGCTGCGATCATAATTGGAATAATCATTGAAATCGGGCTGGGCTTTTACGAGGTAGAATGTGGTCCGCAAAGCCTCCCGCACCTTTACCGGGTTGCCTGTAATACCAACAGGAAGAACATAAGTTTTTAAGGCGTCCATAGCGCCCGGCCCGGTAGTTTTCACACTAATAGTTAATGGTGTTGTACTGACCTTCCCTTTTGGTATAACTGCCGAATTTGCCGAAAGGATATAGCTGCCGTCAGGCAGTAGCGGGTAGCTGGTTTTATTGGCTACGTTAAAACTATCGGCCAGCGCTTTATTCACCTCAAAATTTACGGAGATGTCGCTGCCCGGATAACCTTGCCCCCCGTAATTGGCACCGTAAACAAGGGTTTGCGCGCTATCTGTTATTTTGAGGATTTTCACAACAGGGCCGTTAACGGCCTCAGGCATATATATCTGGTTATAGCTATTTATCGGCTGGTAAGGTAAAATCACATTGTCCTTACAGCCCGACAAAACTGCTCCTTGAAAGAGGGAAATCAAACCCATGATCGTGAAAAAATGTTTATTTTTCATACTTTTTTTGCTGAATGATTAATGAATTAGTTACCACCCGGGGTTTTGGACGATGAGTTTTGAACGGTCCATTTCATATTGGCTTATCGGAAACCAATAGGATGCCGGCGATCTGAACAAGTGGTTGCTCACAACGGTACGTTTATAAAAGTCATCCCCATCTTTATTCATGTTCATGCCATGTACATCGCCCATAACCTGCGCGGCAATTTTCCAGCGGCGGATATCAAACCATCTGATCGATTCGAAAGCCAGCTCAACCCTCCGCTCCTGCCGGATTCGTGTGCGCATATCTGCCTGACTTGGAGGGATGGGTAAATTGGCACTGGCGCCATATTGCGGCACACCCGCCCGCTCTCTGATCAGGTTTAAATATTTTACTATATCGGCATCGCCGGGGCTATATTCGTTTAAGGCCTCAGCATAATTTAAATAAACCTCGCCCAGCCTGAACAAGGCCAATGGACGAGCCTGCTGCGCACCATTACCGCCCGAACCCGCGTTAGTTTGCGTGCCTACGTTTTTACGTACCAGGTAACCGGTTTTAGTGAAATCAGTAGGGTGGCCGTTTTTGCTGTTAGGCCCGCTCACAAAAAAGCTGATAGGTGCTGCCGATTGCATATTGCCTCCCTGGAAAACAGCGTTATTGTAGGTTACTGAAGCATAAAACCTTGGTTCGCGGTTAATATACATGTTATAAACCTGCACGCCGTTTACATTGGTATAGCCGCTTTCGGAGTATAGTGAAGATTCGGTGATGGGTTTGCCGTCCTTCATAAAGTAGGCATCAACCTGTTCTTGTGTTACACCGATACCATCCCAGCCGCCCGCCTGGCGCGGCATACAGTGAGTATCCCAGGTAGGCAGGCTGTTTGATTTACGGTTGAAGATCTGTTCCGAATTCCATTGCTGTAAGAAAATACCCTGGTATGATTTTACAGGATCGCCACTGCCATCTTTATATAGTTGATATAGTCCCAAATCGATAACGGCTTTAGCAGCATCGGCAGCTTTTTTCCATTTCTGCAAATCATAGATTTGATTGATTAAAGGTTTGCCATCTGATCCTTTAAAGGAGGCATAATCTGTATTGCCGTTATACAGCGGACTTGCAGCATAAAGCAACATCCTGGCTTTTACTGCCAAAGCCATCCCAATTGTTGCCCGCCCAGCCTGTACATCGCTGGCCTGCCCGTTATTAGATGCAACCCGTGGCAGCACCGCGGCAGCTTTATCCAGCTCACTGCTTACGTAGTTCACGCAGTCATCATAAGGGCTGCGGGGCAGTTGCATGGCATCGGCTGTAGCATCGGCAGGGATTTCTTTTTCTCCAACCAAAACCACGGGGCCATACTGGCGCATCAGCAGAAAATAAAAATAGGCACGTAAAAAGCGGGCTTCTGCCTTGTACTGATCGATCAATTGCTGCCCGTTTAAAGCCAGGATCTCGGCATTGCCATCAATATGGTTTAGAAAGTAAGTAGCCGCACGTATACCATTGTAATAATACCCCCACCTGTCAAATATGGCATTGCTGGGACCGATGTTACCGATATTCAGATCGTAAATGGAGTATTTGGACCATGTGATGTCCACTTCATCAGCGTTGCCGAGCCATGGATTCTGCGTCCATTGTTCGGATAAGTCGTCAACGTAACTGTAAATATTTGCAAGATATTGCTCGGATGGGCCCTTCTTTTGAAATACCTGTTCGATGGTGATCCTATCATTAGGCACCTGGTCCAGGTATTTTTTACAGCTGCTGCTGAAGATCAGTGTTACCATTAGTAATACAGCGCCGCATTTTATGATCGTATTTTTCATATTTAATATCTATTGTATGACCAATTATTTAAATGTGCATTTGATGCCCATGTTGTAAGTTTTAAGCAGAGGGTACTGTGCTCCCCGGCCGTCGCCAAGCTCCACATCCCAAAGTTTAAAGCCACTTACCGTCCATAAGTTATAACCAATGAAATAAACACTAAGGTTTGACATACCCGCCGAGCGCAACCATTTGGCACCCGCAAAATCATAGCTTAACTGCAGGGTTTGTAGGCGCATGAACGCGCCGTTTTTAACCCACCAGGTACTGTTGGCATAGTTCATATTATCATTACCATAAGTTAGGCGCGGGTAAAAAGGACGCGGATTGGTATTGTCAGGCGTCCATCTGTTGGTGATCTGAGCGAGGAGGTTTCCTCGTTCTCCCCCCTGGCTAAAAGGCTGAAGGCCATCGCCGTTTAGCGACACATCAACATTGCTGATACCTTTAAACCAGCCTGCGATTGAGAAGCCTTTGTAGCTGATGGTCGGGCCGAAGCCGTAAACAATCTCCGGGATGCTGCCATAGCCGATAGGCCCCTGGTCAAAATTATCGATCTTACCATCTCCGTTAAGGTCTTTGTATTTGATATCGCCGGGCTTGTTTGTGCCCGTTTGATATGGGCTGTTGGCTACGTCGGCATCACTTTGAAACAAGCCAAGATCGGTATAACCAAAACGCTGACCTAATTTACGCCCGATGCGCTGCTGCCAGGGGTAAGGCCATGGGGCATTTGCATCGTTAATTACTTTGGCTCTGTTCCAGGTGAAGTTACCTCTGAAGGCGGCCACCCAGTTGTTGCCGATACGCTTATTGATATCCAGGGTAGCGTCAACGCCACGGTTATGCACTTCGCCAAGGTTGGCGTAGGGTAAAGTGCGTATCCCGGCATAGCTCGGCACATCGCCGCGCTGCCTGAATATGCCGGTTCGGTTTTCCTGGAAAACATCTGCTGTTAATGAGATCGCATTATCGAGCATTTTCAGTTCAATTCCCAGGTTTTGCTTTTTAGCCTTTTCCCAGGTCACGCTCACGGCATAATCGCCAATATCGAGCCCGTTCAAACTTTGATTTGTACCATTTTGGCCGTATGAATAATTGCCATTTCCGCCGCCAACGGTCGAGATATAAGCAAATCGGCGACCGCCGATGTTGCTGTTACCCACCACGCCATACGAATACCTCAACTTCAAAAACTGGACGGTATTGGCGATTGGTTTAAAAAACGATTCTTCCGAAATCACCCATCCTAACCCAAACGATGGAAAAAAACCAAAGCGATGATCGGGGGCAAAGGTTTCCGACCCGTTGTAGCCAAAGTTGGCTTCGGCAAGGTATTTATTATTGTACGCATAGGTGCCTCTGCCTGCAATCCCCATATAACGGTAAGGAATTGAGCTGATAAAGTCATTGGCAAAAGCATCTTCCCTGTCCGATTGATTATAGAGAATAAGCCCCGTCACAGCGTGTTTACCAAAAGTGTTACTGTAGTTTACTGCCGCTTCTGTGTAAAACTGCCGCGTACCTCCATTCGACCTGTTGTAGCCCAAAAAACTGGTACCGATTGAGGTTTTATCGAGCAGCAAATTTCCATTGGCGTCACGACCTGTTGCCTGATATCCATCTACTGTTTTGGTACGGCTAATTGTGTGGCTATTATAGTTGTCAAAAGAGTACATCGCTGTAGCCGAAAGGCCTCTCAGGATTTTACCAAGGTCCTGAGTTACCCGGATGTTGCTCCATAACTGGCTCCTGAACTCATTTACGTAACCGCTTTGTGTGAGCAGGTTGTAGGGATTCAAAACGTCTCCGGTGCGGATTTGTGAGTGCAGACCGTTAGAATAAACCGGTGGGATCACAATAGGAGGCATCACAAATGCAGAACCCCATATGGCGTCGACCGAATTACCCGGGTAATTCCCATTACTGATCCAGCCGGAGGCGCCGAAATCAACTTTGGTAGTTTTGGTAACATTGAGTGTTAAGTTTGAAGTAAAGTTATACCTGTCAAATTTAATGGCTGAATTGTAGTTGGCGAGCTGATCTGTTTTATACAAACCATTCTCGTTGTAATAACCTACGGATAAATAATATTGCGCATTTTCCGAACCGCCGCTAGCGTTGACCCTTGCCCGGCGATTCTGACCAAACTTTTTGAACAACACTTTAAACCAATCTACATTAGGATAAAGGTCGGGGTCGGTTCCGGCTGCCGTCTTCTGAATTCGCTCATCACTGTATTTAGGCAGGGGATCAGTGGGATTACTGTTTTTATAAGCCTCATTGGCCATTTGCATATAGGTAACGCCGTCGGCAAATTCAGGTATACGGGTAAATTGCGTTACCCCCTGATCATACTGCGCATTAATAGTCGCCTTGCCTGGTTTACCTTTTTTTGTTTGTATAATGATTACTCCGTTAGCGCCCCGAACACCGTATACTGCTGTAGCAGAAGCATCCTTCAAAATACTGAAACTGGCTATGTCTTCCGGATCGACGTTAGCAAAATCCCTTTCAACACCGTCAACCAATACAAGAGGGCTGCTACTGGTAAAGGTAGCGATGCCCCGGATATAGATCTCGGCGTTATCATACCCGGGCTGGCCACTTCGCTGAACTCCTATAACTCCGGCAACGCGACCGGCAATCAGATCTGAAAGGTTTGCGACAGGTTGTTTTAGGTCCTCCGCTTTTATAGTACTTATGGCACCAATCAAACTTACCTTTTTTTGCTGGCCATAAGCTACAACCACTACATCATTTAACCCGGTAGCCGTTTCCTTCAAAACAACATTGATCTCATGTTTATTATTTACCGGCACTTCCTGGCTGGCGAACCCAATAAAGGTAAATATCAGTGTACCGCCTCCATCGGGTAATGTTATTGAGTATGAACCATCTTTACGGGTGGATGTACTTGCAGAGCCATCTTTTAATTTTATCGTCACACCAGCAAGTGGAACGCCTTTTTCATCTGTGACTTTACCTGTTACCGTGATGGCGGGGGCCTTATTATCTGCGTTATTATCGGCAGGCCGCGACTTAATAACGATCATATTCTGGATGATCTCATAAGTGAGGGGTTGCTTCTCAAAGCACTGCTCGAGCACCACAGCTAACGGCTCGTTCACAGCGTTGATGCTTACGTGTTTGGCTTCCTTTAGCATTTTGTTATCGTACACAAACTCAACACCGCTTTGCCGGTGCAGTTGCTTAAACACATCTAAAAGTGAAACATCTTTTACCTTTAAACTGATGTTTTGCGAATAGGTGGCCGCGCTTACATGGAGTAAGGCAACCAGCAATAAAACAAACGTGAGTTTCATTATCAGCAAAATTTTGAACAGGACACGCCGGTCCCAGTTGCACGGGAATGCAATGAAAAATTTATACATTTGGTTAGGGTTAGTAAATAATTGGTTGTAAGAAAATAATCGGTTGTTAACCCTTATGCCGAAAGGTATTTGACCGGGAGCGCTCCGACCTGCTCCCGGTCTCTTTCTGTATAAGGATATCATGAGATTTTAGTAGCCGTTAATCCATCACGGTGATCCTCCTTCCTGTAATTTTGAAATGAACTGATCCTGTTGCCTCCAATGCTTTAAGAATTATATCGATATTTTTATGCCGTGATATCGTACCGCCGAAACTGTGTTGATTTTTAAGGCTTTTTTTGTTTTCAAACGCCACTTCCACATTGTACCAGCGGCCTATTTTTTGCATGGTGCTTTCTACGCTTTCGTTATCAAACACAAAATAACCATCCTTCCATGCCACTACATCGTCTGTATTTACCGTTGCAATTGTAAAACCCGTGTCATTGAATATACCCTGTTGCCCTGGCAACAGAAAGGTATTATTATGTGCTGATTGTAACTTCACCGAACCTTCCAAAAGGGTTGTTTTTACTTCTTTATCTTCCGGATATCCCATTACGTTAAAGTGCGTACCTAACACCTGCACGTCCATGCCGTTAACCGATACTTTAAAGGGCATTTTCCGGTTTTTGGTAACCTCAAAATACGCCTCACCGCTGAGCACGACCCGGCGTTCCTTCCCAGCAAATGCTACGGGATACTTGATAGAGGAAGCTGAATTAAGCCAAACCTTTGTGCCGTCGGACAGGATGGTTCGATAGGTACCCCCGCGCGGCACGGTCAACGAATTACTATCTGGAACAATGGTATTTTTAATATTATTATTTTCATTATTGTTTTTAGTATATAAAAGTATACTATCGCTTATTTTTTTAATAATAACCCCTTTAACCCCACTTATTTGCCCGTTTTTTGTATTGTTAAGGATGATGGATTGCCCGTTGGATAAGGTAAGATAAGCCTGGTTTTTACCCGGTAAAATATTATTGACCGATTGGTTATTCCGTGTTTTTTGTTCCCAATAATGCCATGAAAAAAGCCCTGCCGAGAGCAGGAAAATTATGCTGGCGGCGTACTTTAGCCAGACATTTGGCCGCTTTTTAGTGATCTCAATCGGCTTGTTAAAATCCAACTCCGACTGCATTTTAGCTATGATTTTGGCTTTGATCCCCTCCTCATTTCCAAGTGCTTTATCCCATTCATTGTCCATGAGTTTTATTTCGGAGTAGTGGCTCTCCAAAAGCTTTTTTTCTTCGTCCGTGCATTGCCCGGAAAGGAACTTTTCGTAAAGTGAAATAAAATCCTGTTTCGACATTTTTGTTTTATATAAGTATAGTACCCGGTTCACCGAAAAGCTCACATACTTTTTTTTATTTTTTTAATTTTATTGTGCGGTTTTGACATTTTTTTTGATTATTTTTATAATACCAGTTATAATGTTAAAACATTCAAAAACAGATCTTGAACTATGGCAATCTGTACGCCATGATGATCAAACAGCATTCGATTTGTTGTTTGATCGTTATTGGATTAGCTTATACAAAACTGCTCATTATTACCTGGACGATGATGATGTTTGTGCCGAAGCTGTTAACGATGTTTTTGTAAGTATCTGGAACCGGAGAAAAGAATTGGTAATAGCTTCTTTCTCCAATTTTATGCAAACCTCTGTTCGCTTCCAGATCTACAAACGTCGGAAAGCGGTTAAGCTTGAAATTGTTTTTAAAGAGGATATTGTTATTGAAGGAACGCATGAAAATAACGACGGCGAAACCCGGATCAGGCAATCCGAAATTGACTATCTGCTCAGCAACCATTTAGATCAACTACCAAAACGCTGCCGAAAAATCTTTGAACTGAGCCGGTTTGATAACCTCTCCAATTCAGAAATTGCCGATAGCCTCAATATCTCAAAACGCACTGTCGAAAATCAATTAGCTTTAGCTGTAAAACACCTTAAGAGTTGCTTAAAGCATATCTATCTTTTGGTGTTTTTTTATTTTATGTGATTGCAGGCGATATCGTTCCTGCTACAGCTCGCTTCAGACGGATGACTATTGTTCCTGCTTTTGACATGGCGGCCAGGGACCGTTGGATAGTTGCCGCTCGGCTGGAGCCAGGCGACAACTAAAAAAGGCAGTCCGAAGAATGTGACTTCGGACTGCGAATAGGGAGACTTCCGCGTGACGCGGGTAATCTTAATTCTTCACGATTTTATAAATACTACCATTAGCATTTTCCGGCCCGGTATCCGAATTAGTCAATACATAAACTTCACCAGCCAGATCTTCGCCAAAACCGATGATCTTCAAATTAGCCGGGATATTTTGAAATGTAATTTTGCCGCGTTGCCATTGGCTACCTTTTTTTTGCAGATAAAACATCTTGCCTACCCAATCGGCAAATACATATTTGCTTTTTAATACAGGTACTTGTTTGCCATTATATACATACCCCCCTATTACCGAAACACCTTCGGTATGGCTATATTCAGCTATGGGCATCGTAATCCCTTTGATGTCGCAGCCGGTAGCTGGGTTATAACAATGAGTCCCTTCTGTGAGGCGCCAGCCATAATTCGCCCCTTTTGTTACAATGTCAACTTCTTCCCAAAGATCCTGGCCAACATCTCCCGCAAATAATTGTCCCGATGCTTTATCGAACGAAAAACGGTAGGGGTTACGGAAGCCATAAGCCCATATTTCAGGCCGTGCATCTTTTTTTCCAACGAAAGGATTGGTCTTAGGAATATTATAGGTTGCATTTGTATTCACATCAACGCGCAAAATTTTACCAAGCAGGTTGCTTAAATTCTGCCCGTTGCCGATCTCGCCATGTTTATCGCCCTGACCGCCGCCATCCCCAAAAGATATATATAAATAACCGTCACGGCCAAATTGAATACAGCCGCCATCGTGGTTCCCATCAGGTTTATCCTGTTCAAGGATAATACGGCCGCTGTTTGGATCGAGGCCATTTGAATTAGATGACAGCTTATACTCGGCTATCACGTCTTTGTGGTTGAACTTACCCGTAGTGTTAGTGCTATAAAAAACGTAGAATTTTTTATTTGATCTAAATTGTGGGTGCAGGCAAATGCCTAACAAACCGCGCTCTTCATAACCTTTATTTACTTTTAGCATTTTGCTTCGCAGATCAAGTAAGGGTTCATCAAGCAATTTACCGCTTTTAATTACCCGGATCTTGCCGGGCTGTTCAGTCACCCAGATATCGCCATTACCTGGGAAAGTCAGGGCCGTTGGCGATTGTAAATTGGAACTGATCGGTTGAACCTTCACCGTAATAAGCGGTGGTTCGGCTATATTTAGTTTAGTGTCAGGAAAAGCATACGATGAGCAAATAATCATCAATGCACACATGACCATAATGCCCCAAAGGGCGATACCTTTTTTATTATTA
>Ga0157371_10006108_pt1 | contig 10016 bp, 6 predicted proteins | sample C45metaG_FD_113462 | JGI IMG/M metagenome (GOLD analysis project Ga0157371, IMG submission 113462) | Corn rhizosphere microbial communities from Kellogg Biological Station, Michigan, USA - C4-5 metaG | ecosystem: Host-associated > Plants > Roots > Rhizosphere > Soil | place: USA: Michigan...
ATTACACTGCCCCAGAGTTCCACTATTTTAGTTGGCTCAGGATCAGATGCCGATGGCACAGTTTCCGGCTATCAATGGAGCCAGGTATCGGGTCCTTCTCAACTGACCTTTAATAATGCTGCTTCGGCCATGTGCACGATCAGTAATTTCAAAAAAGGTGTTTATGTTTTAAGACTTACGGTTAAGGATAACCAGGGAGCGACAGCCTGGAGCGAAATGACGCTGACGGTGCTTGCTCCGCCGAACCAGCCACCGACAGCAGATGCAGGCCCGAATCAAACGATTACACTTCCCGTCAATTCCGTAAATCTATTGGGTACGGCTTCGGATGCTGACGGAACGGTGGTATCCTATAATTGGACGCAAACTTCAGGACCTACCAAGACGAGCTTTTCATCAGCTTCGCCACTGGCTTTAACGGTGAATAATCTGGAAGAAGGCATCTACGTTTTCCGTCTCACAGTTACGGACAATGACGGTGCGACTACCTGGGACGAGGTTAAGGTGAATGTGATGCCGGATCCGAGAACGGTTTCGACTGCAGCTGTTTACCCGAACCCGGCGACTAATTTGATCAATGTAAAGATTGAGGCACTGACTTTTCAGAACAACAGTATTCTGCGTATCACGAATTCTGCCGGAACTGTCGTATATACCGAGAGTTTCCAAAGAACAGGGTTTACAATGATCAAACAGGTGGATATAACCAAACTCCCCAGTGGCATTTACTTCTTATCAGTGACATCAGACATCAATACAATTACAACTGTTAAGTTCGCTAAACGGTAGAACCGATATCTTTTTCGGTGCCGAACACAGTATTTGAAAAAACCTTCAAATACTGTGTTTTTGTTTTTATTACCGTTATTTTGCTGCCTCAGATGATCTGAACCCTTAATTTACCCTGAGCAAAGCGTGTGTATGTTATTCTGGAAGTCAGTTTTTTGGATTAGTTGCCTACTCGTTTTTTACAATTACGCCGGATACGCTATAATCATCTTTTTATGGAACAAATTGCGGAAACCAAGACATACCATTGCACCGGATGATTATTTCCCCACTGTTTCTTTTATTGTTGCGGCCTACAACGAGGAGGATTGTATAGAGAGAAAGATTCTGAATTCTCTTGAACAAGTCTACCCACGCGAAAAAATTGAATTGATTTTTATTACAGACGGATCTACTGATTGCACGCCGCAAATCATTCAAAGGTATGAGAGTATCAAACTCTTACATTCAGGTGCCAGGAACGGAAAGACCGCGGCACTGAACAGGGCGGTGCAAAGCGCACAGGGCGAGATCTTGATCTTCAGCGATGCTAACACAGTTTTGAATAATGATGCTTGTTTACAAATTGCTAAACATTATTTCAACAAATCGGTAGGAGGTGTTGCCGGCGAAAAGAAAGTTTTGGCGACAAACGATGTCAATGACGCGACCAATAGTGAAGGTTTCTATTGGAAGTATGAATCGTTTCTGAAACGACTCGACTCGGAGTTTCACACTGTCGTGGGAGCGGCCGGTGAACTTTTCTCCGTTCGAAAGAGCTTGTATGAGCCTGTCCCTTCGAAAGTTATACTGGACGACTTCATCATATCAATGAGAATAGCTGAACAGGGTTTCCGGATCATTTATGAACCAAATGCCTTTGCCATGGAGCTACCTTCGTTTTCAATCAGTGATGAAAAAAAGCGTAAGGTGCGGATTTCTGCCGGGGGCTTTCAGTCTATAGCCATGCTTCCCGGTGCTCTTGTGTTTTGGAAACATTTCAAACTATCTTTTTTATATATATCACACCGGGTCCTACGTTGGACAGTGAGTCCTCTTTGTTTAGTCATTGCATTAGCATCCAGCTTTATATTAGCCGTTTTTGGAGGCAACTTGTTTTACCAGGTGTGTTTTGCGGCGCAGATCGTGTTCTATACCAGCGCCTTGTGTTACAGGTTATTTCCTCGCTTAAGCAGGAAAGTGGCATTTATCAAATTATGCTACTATTTCACTTTCATGAATGTGTCGGTATTCCAGGGTTTTTTCAAGTTCATCCAAAACAAGCAATCTGCAGCCTGGGACAAGGCAAAGAGAGGAACAAATTACACACTACCTGAGGTTGAAAACCCTAAGCTAAGCTAACTGTGCCTTGGTTTAATTTTTCGTATATAAGATGCGAAAAAGGCCACAGTAGTTTTACTAAGATTTATAGAGCCAATGTTGTTTCTGAGGATTTGAAAACGTACTTTTAGCACCCTAAAGTTCCTTACTTAATCATGGATTTTTCTTACCTATTCCGCATTCTAATGAAACGAAAGTGGATCGTTATCACGGCCACTTTAATTGCCGGTGTACTCGCTTATTTATTGACAGAAAATCAGCCTAGTAAGTTCCGGTCTACTGCTCAAATTGCCACCGGTTACACCACATACGACCCTGTAAGACTTAACGAAAACTCTGACAATTCTCAACAGGAAACGAAATTCAACAATGCCATCGTAACATTTACTTCTCCGGCCGTTATCAATTTACTGTCCTATAGTCTGATACTGCACGATCTAAGACAACAGCCCTTTACTGTCCTGGATGAAAAAGAAAGTAAAGAGGCCTTCCAACACATATCCAGGGACGCGGCAATCAGGGCATTTCAAAATAAGCTCGATTCCATGCAAATGCTGTCTCCTTCGTTTGACGAAGACAGAAAATTAATAAACGTCCTGGAAGCTTATGGCTATGACTTCGGAACTATCACCAAAAACTTATCGGTAGCAAGGTTTCAACGTTCTGATTATCTGAACATTAGTTACGTATCAAAGGATCCTGGCCTGTCAGCCTATGTGGTAAACAATGCCTATGACCAGTTTATACGGTACTATGGAACCAATCGTAATAAGACGTTGTCGCAGTCAGTGGACACCCTTCGAAAGATCATGGATAAGAAGAAGCAGGTGCTGGATGAAAAGAACCGGATTCTGCAACAAGCTGGTTTGGGATCGTCAGGTGCAAGGTCCAGCAGTGACATAAATATCATCTCAAACCTGGAGAGCCAGCTTTCCAGCGAAAGATCCAAGTTGGCGAGCCTGCAGTCTGATCTTAGAAAAGTAAACCAAAGACTGTCGACGCTGGATAATAATAAACCCGTCCAAAACAATACGGTAAATGACGAAATTATACAACTGAGGAAGGCCAGGGATGCCGCTTACAATGACTATCTGAGAACTAACGACCAGGCGGACTATAAGAAGTACCAGGCATTATACGAGAAGTATCAGCAGCAGGTTCTGTCCATGAGAAGTACTTCGGACAACGGTAAAGACCCTGTTGCCGACAAGGTAGAATTACAGGGTAACAAATCGGATATCGAAATTGATATTCAAAGCACCTCATCCTACATCAATCAACTGGAAGGACAGATCAATAACTTAAAGGCAAGTATTTCTTCGAGTGGATCGAATGATGCGGCTATTGAAAGCTTAAGACAGGACGCGGATTTAGCAAGCAAAGAGTATCTCGAGGCACAATACAAATACAACACAGCTGCGGACCTCGGGGGTCTTTCAATTGTTAACTTCAGGCTTGCCATTCCGGGTCAACCGTCTCTTGCGCCCGAGCCTTCGAAAAGGATGCTTATTGTAGGCCTGGCCGCTTTTGCCGCTTTGTTCACAACCATTGCAATCATCATTTTACTTACTTACCTCGATTCTTCTGTTCGGACACCTTTGATCTTCTCAAAGAATGTCAACCTGAGGTTGATCAGCCTCGTCAATTTCATGAACTTAAGGAACAAAAGCATTAAAGATGTAATTGCGAATACATACACCTCTACTGACTCAGAAGAAACAAACCGAAATAATACTTTCAGAGAGTCACTTCGAAAACTGCGCTATGAAATAGAAATCAGTGGCAAAAAGATTTTCCTTTTCACTAGTACGAAGAAGGCTCAGGGCAAGACGACAATTATCCAGGCTCTTTCCTACAGCATGAGTCTTAGCAAGAAGCGGGTTTTAATTATTGATACGAATTTCTGCAACCCCGACCTGACTGTTCAATTGGACGCCGAACCGATCCTGGAAAAGATCATTCCCCAGAATTTCGATGACAGAAATTTAGTTGAAGAAATTAAGAAGCACTCAAAAGATCTCGGTATCGGGTCTATCTACGCAATTGGTTCTGCAGGTGGTGACTATACACCGTCTGAAATTCTACCAAGAGAAAATCTTCTGCATCATTTGAAAACTCTTACCTCCTATTTTGACTTTATATTCCTTGAGGGTCCTCCACTAAACGACTTCTCAGACAGTAAAGAACTGGTTCAATACGTGGAAGGTGTGATTGCTATATTTTCAGCACAGGACGTCATCAAACAAATCGACAGACAATCCATTTCATTTTTCAAAGAACTAAACGGCAAATTCTCCGGTTCAATCCTTAACATGGTCGATATGAAAAACGTGAACGTTATCTAGTCTCTGCAGTAAATACGCTTTCGAAACCAATTGGAATTTTTCTGAAATATTTAAACTTATTACAAGATGAAATTTTTACATTTAGTAAAAAATACGCCCTTAACTGTGACTTCGAAATTTGTCTTATTAGCCTTTTTGCTTGCATTTATGGTTCGAGTCAATGCTCAGAATATAAATTCAGGGTTTGGCGATACTTCTTCGGCAATCGAAGAAAGGTTAGTACAGTTAGCATGGCAGGGACCGGAAGTTCAAAAAATGGCCCACCAGATCAAGATTGACGAGTACCAGTTGAGAGCGGCACAAAATGTGTGGATGAATTTACTGGCCTTCAATATAAACTATAATGAGTTTACGTTCAATAATACGCAAACTTCCACCTATGTTTATCCAAGATATAACCTGGGAATTACAATACCCTTAGGAACCATCTTTTCACGGACCGCCGTGAAATCCGCGAAGGAAAACATCGAGATTGGAAAGGATAACACGGAATTGATAAAAAGAACCCTGAGGGAACAAGTACTCACCGCCTATAAACAATACCTGGCTTATGGCCAACTGATAGCCATTCAGAGTGCACTGGTGAATGATGTACAAACCCAGGCAGCACAGGTTGAGGAAAAGTTTCGAAGCGGAAGTGTTTCTTTGGATCTGTATACTAATGCTCAGAAGAACGACAATGTTGAAAAAGCCGCCCTTGTTAACTTGAAATTGCAACAAGACATAAAAAAACTAGAACTGGAAAAGCTGATCGGAGTAAAGCTTGATTCGGTTCTAAAAAAATGATTACAAGTTCACCATGATGAGCACTGTGAGAAACTGGATATCTGAGGCTTTCAACACGTCGGTAATTGACAAAAAGAGACATGTCTGGGTGGACTATCTACGGGGAGTCGTCATCATCCTTGTTGTTTATCACCATGCCTTCCTGGGTTTGTTGAAAAGCGGTATTTCAGTTCCAAGATCGATTGTCGACGCGAACATGGCTGCTTACTCTTTCAGAATGCCATTGTTCTTCATCTTCTCTGGTATCTTCACAGGGTTAAGCCTCTCTTATAAATCACTGAATGCGATAGTAAAAAGTAAATTCAGTATCCTACTCTACCCCTATATCATTTGGGCGACGATACAGATTACTTTGCAGATCATCTTCGCTGACTACACAAATGCGGGAGGAGCCTTTAAAGATTACCTGTATATTTTTTACCAACCTAAACAGCTTGCCCATTTTTGGTACTTGCCTGCACTATTTAATGCAACTATAGCCTTCGTCTTTGTTAAGACAAAGCTTAAGCCTGCTGCCGCGACTCATCTTTTGCTTGGCATCACCTTGTTCTTACTGGCACCGTTTGTTAACAGTATCAGTATGATGTCCAACTGGATGAGGTTTTATATATTCCTGGTGATTGGTGATTCGATATCCGTTTACGTATTGAGAAAGGATATACAGGAAAAATTAAAACGACCATGGTACTTTCTGGCCGTGATACCTTTTTTCATTGCTGCCCAGTTTTATTACTTCAACGTAATTGGAGCGCGCTCGCTCGAGAACGATTCGGCCAGTTTCGACATCAATTACCTTGTTTTTGTTTCCAAGGAACTCAGTTTTCTTGCTATCTCCCTTGTGGGATGCACCACTTTCATCTTTCTAGCTTTTTTGATGGAGAAGTGGAATCGTGCAAAATGGCTACGTGTGGTAGGCTATCATTCTCTATATATCTACATAATGCATGTGATCATAGTTGGTTTTGCGAGAGCGATGATGATAAAGTTCCTGGGTATCGATAATTATCTCGTCGTCCTTTTAAGCCTTATCTTTTTCGGTGTCACGATTCCTATTGTATTTTATAACCTCGTGGGCAAGAAATATCTCTGGTTCCTTTTCTCCACCAGGAAATATGTTTCAGACCATCAGCCTCAGCGGAAAGAACCTCCAGTTAGAACTGCCGATCTGAGAATACCACCGCTGCCTTCAACCGTCAATAATATTTGACCTCTACTGAAGAAGGAAGTTCCGGCTCGAATGAATGGAGCCTTTGTTGCAGGAGACCTTTTTGGGCACTATCTATTGCATAAAATGAAACGATGCTGTCGCCACAAATAATATTGTTTTGAATCTTCCAGGTGGCGGCCTTGCTCCATGTTTTGCTTATTGAATCAGGGAACCAACTATCATAAATGATAGAATACTGCACCTTTTCCGCTGCAGTTAGTGAATCGAGGAATGGGGGAGTCCAATAATGTTCCTTCTTGCTCTTGGCCACTTCAATACTTGCCAGGCCCCACAGATCGACAATATGGGCGTCGGTATAATAGCCCACCGCGCCAATATCGTTAAGCGCAACGTTTCCCTTGTTGTAGAATCGATTCGTGAAGCGCGCCATTTGATATTGCTGGTCGAATATGTTCAAACAAGCCTGTACCGTTTTATCGAGGGCAGTCACGCTTCTTAATACGATTGGGAAGAATAGAAAAATAACGAGAACCAACGCCACCAACTTAGAAATGATTGAGTCTAATTTTGGTAAGACAGATCGCCCATACTTGTAGAATAGTACCGGTATGATGACCATCGAGCAGAAAAACAAATAGGCTTCATAGCGGTACAAATACCCCGTAGAGGCAAAAGACAATTGCAGGATTGCTGCTCCAAAAAGGAAAATAAGTATGAAGAAATAAGATGGTGCTAAACGTCTTCTGAACAACAAATAGATCAAAGGGAGAATGATCAACAACCGTTGCGTTGCCAGTGCAGGCAATCCGTTTCGTGCAAAAGTCAACCGCTCAAAAAGTATATCATAAATCATCCTCAGCGGGCCAGGATTGTTGAAACTTCCAGACTTCACTAATACCGAATTAGGCAGAATATAATTTCCGTGAGCTAGCGAAATAAGGCCAAAGACAACCAGCGGGAGAACAGAAACGATACCTAACAGAATAGCGGGGAAAACTCGCCTGTATGCAAGTAAAAGAGTGCAGGCAATGGCAATCAAAAACAGTCCCTCGTACCTTATTGTGCTTCCGAGGACTCCAAACAGCAGGATCTTTAAAGGTATCCTCCTTCCTTCCGGATAGGTGTTTGTTTCTTGTAACCAGTCGGAAAAATAATAGATAAACAGGAAAGAGAATAGACACTGAAGTGTATGCTCCATTCCACTCACGATCATTAAAGGAAGGGGTGTAAAAAAGACAACTAAGAGAAAAATAGCTCCCTGTGCAACCGAATTCACGAGGTGCTTTCTTAACCAAAAGTATAAAGACAACAGTATGCCGATGCCAGCCAGGCAATTCACTACAAGCGGCACCAGTGCGCTTTTGGAAAACATGCGAAAGAGGGCTAAAATAACCGTATACAATGGCGACGACGAAGCCGAAGCAAACTGACCAGGATTAATACCCCACGTACCCTTCAAAAGTCGGTCTGCAATCGTAAGATGAATAAATGTGTCGTCGAAAGGATACATGAACACTCCATGCGTATACTTCATCACGTTGCTGATGATGATCGCAACTGGTAGAAAAAGAACGACAAGCCCAAAGGCAATTAACCAACCTATCCCTTCCTTTTGTTGGGGTAAACGAAATCTTCCATCCATTACTGACTTGCTGTAATTCATTAAGCGTTTGAAGCCGGCTTTGCAATACCCTCAGAAAATTCTCTCAACCTTATCACCAGTGCAAATATTGGAAAATAAATTGCCATGTTCGAAATCACGCCCACGGCCTCCTGGGTCATTTCCCCAAGAAAGAAAGAAAAGAAGAAGGCAGCTGCCGCTGCAAACCATGTTTTAAACTGTTTGCTCTTTGCCAGGAAATAACCTCGAAACGTATATTGAAGCATGACGAAATAAAGAATACAGGTTAACAACATCCCTATCCAGCCACTTTCCAATGCCTTATTCAAATAACTACTGTCTGTAGGGAAACCAGCGTTGGGATTAGAAGGATTATATCGCTGCCCCATTCCACCGGTGGTACTAAGACCGCTTCCAACCGGGTGGCTCCAGATAAAGGGCTGAACGCTTCGCCTGTTGGTTTCTCTCACATTATAAGAAGCATCCTGGGTGGCAGAAAAGGTCGACCTGAATCTTAATAAAGTGGCACTGCTGTATATAGGTACGTACATCACAAATAGAAAGGCCAGTACTGCTGCCACAGCCAGGAACCTGCTCGATTTTTTCTGGATGGTAAGAAGCAGGAACAAAACAATACCGCCTGCAAACATCGCATTAGCCGTCCTCGTTCCTGAATAAGACATCCCGAGAACCATAAATACAGCCCCGGCTATGTATATGATCTTATCCCTCATCTTCTTTTCGTTCAATCCTATTAGTATATAAAATAGAGAACATGCGGCCATCACCATACCAAACTCAGTGGGACCGCCTAACAGCGAGAACTTCCTGTACTCTCCCCAAATGGCGATGAGTCCATAACGCAACTCGTCAGCGTTTACCCAGTTGATTTCAGTCTGTAGCAGCCCGTGCCACTGCTGGAAGCAGCCATAAAGTCCAAGCACGAGAGTAAAAGCGAAAAGCGTTTTGATAAACGTTTTGATCCTTGCAACAGAATCGAAGACATTATATGCTATGAATACAATCAGGAAGGATTCAAACACCTTCCGCATTACCTGCATCCAACCGCCGAACGAATGTCCTATAGGATTAAATAGCTCAAAGGTGAGGTACACGACGATGATCGTATACCAGATCACTGGTGGTGACTTAAAAAACCTCCGTAAATCCTCTTTCAGTTTATCGTTCGAAAAGAAGAGTCCAAAGAAGGTTGCAAATACAAGGATGTCAATCCCAACACCTACAGGCAGTTGGTCATTTAATAAAAAACGCGACACCGCAGATGCTCCAAACGTGTAGAGCATGATGATATACAGGCCGGCTGATGCACTGAAAACGCACATGCATAAAACACATATTCCAATCACTGCTGCAAAAACTTCCAGGCCCAAAAGGAAGTTTTGAGATAGTAAGAAGGCAAATAATCCGGCTATTATCACCACCAGCAGGACGCCCACCCAGTTATTAAGCTTTTCGCCAAGGAAAGCTCTATATAAAAACCCCTGGATCGGGTTTGAAGACACAGGCCTGTTCCGCATTTTCGAAGATGTAAGTGTTTAGAAAAAAATAATCTTCACAAAAACAGCTATGAAGAAAATAGCCATAGCTATAAGCAACATTATTTCGTGAAAAGATCTCTTTCTCTCTTCCATAGATTTTCTGTAAAGTGGCAAAGTACTGTATTCTGGTTACGTAGCCAACTGACAAAAATCCCGGCCTATGGCCGGGATCGTCGTTGGTATTTGTTGGTTTTAGTTCTTTATGAACTTAAGCGTCTTTACCTGGCTTCCGTACTGAACAGTAACAGCATAGACTCCTTTCGGATAAACGTCCATATTTAACGGAATGCTACTGCTTCCCTGGGGCAATACTATTTCCTTTTGTTGCAGTACAGCTCCCCTCGTATCGACAACGCGAAGGTTGATCTTCTGCGATTGATTGAGTACCAGGTTTAAAGAACTACTTTGCGCAGAAGGATTGGGATATA
>Ga0157371_10006110_pt1 | contig 10016 bp, 11 predicted proteins | sample C45metaG_FD_113462 | JGI IMG/M metagenome (GOLD analysis project Ga0157371, IMG submission 113462) | Corn rhizosphere microbial communities from Kellogg Biological Station, Michigan, USA - C4-5 metaG | ecosystem: Host-associated > Plants > Roots > Rhizosphere > Soil | place: USA: Michigan...
AGCCGGGCATTTTCTGCAGAAAGTGAGCGTTCCATGCGTCCACATTACGCCGGTTCAGACGCGCAGGCCAGGAGGATTTATCCGTTGCGGATGCTTCCAGTTGATGCCTTCCAGCAGCATCGCCAGCTGGGCCTGCGTGAGGTGCACCCTGCCGTCCCGGTTCACCGGCCAGACAAAGCGGCCCCGCTCCAGGCGTTTGGTGAACAGGCACAGGCCGTCCGCGTCGGCCCAGAGGATTTTCACCGTGTCGCCGCGCCGTCCCCGGAAGATAAACAGGTGACCGCTGAACGGGTCGGCACGCAGCGTGTTCTGCACCTTCGCCGCCAGCCCGTTGAAGCTGCAGCGCATGTCTGTCACGCCGGCAACCAGCCAGATGCGTGCGCCCGCCGGAAAGCTAATCATGGTTCGCCCTCCCGGAGTTCACTGACCAGCGCCCGCAGCAGTTCCGGCGTCACGGGGCCGGTCAGACTCAGGGTGCCGCCCGGCAGCGTCAGCTTACAGCTGATGACGGGGGGCGAATCCGGAGTGCCACCGTTTTGCCTGACCGGAACGGGAAAAGGCTCAACCGTGACGGGTATCATCCCGGCGCGCGTGGCAGGGTCCAGCAGGCCCTGGCGGTGCAGGTTGCGCCAGTTAAACACCAGATTGTCGTTAACGCCGTGTTCACGGGCCAGCTGTGCCACACAGGCGTCCGGCTGCAGGCTGAGCTCCGCCATGCGGATTTTGAACTCCAGCGGCCAGTCCGGACGCCGCTTTTTAACGGGCAGATTCGTTTCCAGATTGAAGGCGTAAAGCTCCTCCTCAAGCCGTTCCGGCGTGTAGTCTTCGGACAGCGGCCAGTTAATACCCGTACGGCGAAAACGCTTGAACATTTTATGCGTAGCGGAAGTGCTGACGTTCAGCTGCTCAGCGATTTCACGGTAGGTCAGGGCGTCGTTAAACCGCAGGCTGAGTGCAGTGGTGATCCAGGGTCGGCTGGTGTAAGGCGTGTTTCTGTCCACGGTAGTGTCCATGTTCGCGAAAGTGTCCATGGTAGGAAACACGGGCAAAAATGGAAGACGGTCTGGATGAGACGCTTACGCACGACCTGTGGCTGGCCACCGGCCTCAGCAGCCGGACGTGGGACTCGCTGGACGGTGATGCGCAGGCGGTGATGGCCGAAATCTGGCGGAAAAAGCACTCTGACTGGGCGGGCCTGAGCGGGACGGGCCTCAGCGAATGCTGGAACCGGATATGCAGTGATGATGACGGTGAAGGCACAGCGGAATTTGACATGCGCCTGCTGCTGCCGACGCGTCTCGACGTGGAAATCAACGGCTTTAACGGGAGACTGCTGGATGATGTGCCGGGCGGTTACGAATTCTACATCGCCCGGTACGGTGTGAAGTGGCCCTGCGGTTACGCGCTGGAGATGAATGACGGCGGGCCGGAGTTTCTGGAGGTGGACTTTGACACCCCCTGGTCTCCCCCGGATGGCCGTGTCTTTGCGGCCCTCAGTGAGCGGTTCGTTTTAGCCATTGAGCACTGGTACGCCGAAAGCGGCTGCGACTTCTGCGGCTACGACGCGTATGCCGACGGCCTGCTGACGGAAAGCATGAGCAGCCCGCTGGAGTGGGGTGAAGAGGATGAGGACGGTTTCGCCTGCGTGACCGGGCCGGACTGGATTGTGAACAACGTCGGGCATTACGGCGGCTGACAGGAGGCGGCGGGGAAACCCGCCGTAAACACCATGAAAAGAGAACTCACCATTGCCGGACTGATGGCCGATCTGGCCCGGTTCGCACCGGACACACCCTGCGTTGCCCATCTCTGGGTGGCGGATGACTTTGAAGACATCGACTCAGACCTGACGCCGGATGAGGTGACGGCGGCCATTCAACTGGCGGATGAAACCTTTGATGCCGACCTGAGCCTCAGCTGGGCATTCATGCGCGAGTGTGCTGAGCAAATCCGGGCGCGGAGGGAGGAAGAATGAATATCTGGCTTGCCAGCTGGCAGACAGACGCAGGCAGCAACTCTCATGACTATCACGCCCTGCTGAAGGGAGCCGACTGTGCGCTCGCAGAGGCAGCCTGTGAGCGCATGGGGACCACATGGTGGCCAGAGGAGGAGCCGGTCAGCTCAGAGGGCTGCTACTGGCAGTTTACGCGCGGGCAGGTCTGGCTGAAGAGTCTTTTCCTGCTCGATGGCCGGCAGGGTAAAACCCTCAGCGACCTGGGCGTCTTCGATGAGTGGACAGTCAGCGGCACGCCGGATGCGCCCGTCATCTGTGATAACGGTGGCAGCCGCTGGGAAGACCACCGGAACTGACCCTTTCACCCCGATGCCGCCCGACCGGCGGCATCACCTTCAGAAAGCCCTGAGTATGTCGCTTCGCTCCGCTTTTTTTGCCGCTTCCCGCCCTCCGGCCGGAAACCGGCAGATGCAAAGTGCCGTGCCCTCACGGTAGCCGGGCCGCTTCGCCTGCAAGGGAAGCTTCGCCGCCATCCTCACCCGTTCCCCGCCGTGCGCGGGACATTCAGTCCGCTCCGGCGGCGCGTGCGGCTTCCGGTGTCGCCCCTGCCTGCTCCGCTTTTCGCCCGTCTTTGTGGTGGTCACGGCACCACAGGGGTGCCCCCTGAAACTGAGGAGCATAACTATGTCCCGATTCATGCGTGGCGACAGCGTACAGATCATGTCCGGCTTTCCGGATAACAGCATTGATTTCATTCTCACCGATCCGCCGTATCTCGTCGGCTTTAAGGACCGGTCCGGCCGTTCGATCGCCAACGACGTTAACGACGAGTGGGTGCTGCCGGCGAGCCGGCAGATGTACCGCGTACTCAAAAACAACAGCCTGGCGGTGAGTTTTTACGGCTGGAACCGCGTGGACATCTTTATGCAGGCCTGGAAGGCGGCGGGCTTCCGCGTCGTCGGGCACCTCGTTTTCACCAAAACCTACGCCTCGAAATCGGCCTTTGTCGGGTATCAGCACGAGAGCGCCTATCTGCTGGCCAAAGGGCGCCCGCCGCTGCCGGCAAACCCGCTGCCCGACGTGATGCCCTGGCAGTACACGGGCAACCGCCACCACCCGACCGAAAAGCCGGTAAGCGTGCTGCGGCCGCTCATCGAAACCTTCACAAAGCCCGGCGATCTGGTCCTGGACCCCTTTGCTGGCTCAGGCTCGACCTGCGTCGCCGCGGATCAGAGCGGGCGCCGCTGGATTGGTATCGAACTGCTGGAGCAGTACCACGCCGCCGGCCTGCGTCGTCTCGGCGAACTGCGCGCCGCCCGGGCTGCCTGATTTTTACCCTTAACCCGACCAGAAGGACAGCACCATGACAGACCAGACAATCAATACGGAACTGACTCAGCTCACCGACGACGTGAACGACCTGGAGGAATCGCTTTACGAGTTTCATTTACGGCTGCGGGACATGGTAAAGCGCAGCCTTTACCGCGGCGCCTCGCCGGCACAGAAAATGGCGGGCGTCCTGATTGAGGACATGGATTTGCAGCTCCTGGAGCTTTACCGGCGGGCCGCCCTGATGCGCAAGCACCTGAACTGATATACCGGAGTGGTCATTTTATGACCACTCTTTTTTATGTCGCGGATACTGCCGCCGCTGCGCTTTTATCCACAGGGTTACGGACCGGATATGCACCCGGGCTGTGGACAACAGGGGATAAGATACCCTCTCGGCCCACAAGGGCACATTAAGAGATAGATGAACTTAAAGCCCGTTCTGAGCGACCAGCGGAAATATGAAATTATTCTGTTGACTGAGAGCGTAATTCAACATCTCAGATGTGTTACTTAACTGGAAAAAGATTACTTTCCCTAGCATGCGTATCAATAAGTGTAGGATTTTATTGCTTTTATCCATGCGGTTAAGTCAATTTTTTTAAGGCCATGTCTATTAGGGTGGCTCATTATTTATATAATTATTCTTAACATTTCAACGTAAAATGCTTCCAAATGTTTCTTGCTGCGTTTAGGATTTATCCTACCTCAGGTGCTTTCACAGGGATTGTTGTGAGAAGAATTTGGTTCGTGCTGGCAGTGACGCCAGTGCACAGTAGTTATAACCCCTGCTAGCGAATTAGCGAAAAGTCAATGTATGAGACGTCCTTCAGCTATTAAGTCATTGCAACAGGGCGCCCTTGATGTAGCACTACCCCATCTTTGAACATGTTCCTCCCGGCTAGATGTTGGCCAAGACAGATTGGGTGCTGCTGCTATTTATGATCCGGGAGTGAGCACATGTTTTTGAACGATCAAGAAACGGCTACAGATCTGCTGTACTACTCTGCTATCGCTAGCACGGTAGTCCGACTGGTAGATGAAACGCCAGAAGCGCCTATTACTATCGGTGTGCATGGTGACTGGGGAGCGGGGAAGTCAAGTGTTTTAAAAATGCTTGAGGCTGCCTGTCAGAAAAAGAATGGAACGCATTGTATCTGGTTTAACGGATGGACGTTTGAGGGTTTCGAAGATGCCAAAACTGTTATCATCGAAACCATTGTCGAAGATCTTGTGGCCGCCCGACCAACGTGTACTAAGGTTGCAGATGCAGCCAAAAAGGTTCTTCGTCGTATAGACTGGCTGAAAATCGCAAGAAAAGCGGGGGGGCTTGCTTTCACTGCATTCACAGGTGTACCCACACTCGATCAGATTAAGGGTGTGTACGAATTAGCAACCAATTTTCTAAGTACTCCGCATGACCAACTTTCTGTTGCAGATCTTAAAGAGTTTGCTGAAAAAGCGGGAGACTTCATCAAAGAGGAAGATGGAGTCAGTAATACGCTGCCTAAACATATTCATGCCTTTCGAGAGGAGTTCAGAGAGCTATTAGAAGCAGCCAAAATTGAAAAACTGGTAGTCATCGTTGACGATTTAGATCGCTGCCTGCCCAAAACTGCGATCGAAACACTTGAAGCTATTCGTCTATTCCTATTCGTTGATAAAACCGCTTTCGTTATAGGTGCAGATGAAGCCATGATCGAATATGCGGTAAAAGAGCATTTTCCCGACCTGCCCCAAAGCTCCGGCCCTGTCAGCTATGCACGAAACTATCTTGAAAAACTCATTCAGGTTCCTTTCCGCATCCCCGCGCTGGGAACTGCAGAAACGCGTATTTATACCACCTTGTTGCTTGTTGAGAATGCCTTAGGTGCTCAAAACGACCAATTTATAGCACTACTTAGGCAAGCCAGGGAAGAAATGAAACGCCCATGGATTAGCCGAGGGCTTGACCGGGAAGCGGTGATTACAGCATTGAACGGACACGTTCCGGAGGTTGTAGAAACCGCGCTGAGGTTCAGCTTACACGTCACCCCGATGCTTAGTTCTGGAACGCATGGTAATCCCAGACAGATCAAACGATTCTTGAATTCAATGATGTTGCGCCAGGCTATTGCTGATGAGCGTGGATTCGGCGGAGATATTAAGCGACCTGTTCTGGCGAAAATTATGCTTGCTGAGCGTTTTTATCCCAACTTATACGGAAAGCTTGTTCATCTTGTATCCAATCATCCGGAGGGTAAACCTGAAGCTCTTTTGCAGTTTGAAACACTGGTCAGAGGAGGGAAGTCGTTACCGCAGAATAGTTCTGATAGCAAAGAAGATATCCCTGAATCTGAAGACGTTCAAAACTGGATGAAGACTGAGTGGGCAATCGGGTGGGCAAAATCGGAGCCTGCACTTTCAGGAGAAGATCTGCGCCCCTACGTGTTTGTCACGCGTGATAAACACAGCACCTTGAGCAATCTTGCAGTATCAAACCACCTAGCGCCTTTGATGGAGAAACTTCTCGGGCCGAAGATAGGTATGGTGAATATCAAACAGGCCTTCGAAAAGCTGAATGCACCTGATGCTGATGAACTCTTCGAAATGCTCAGCGAGAAGCTTTTCCAAGAAGATAGCTTTAACCGAAAACCTAAGGGATTCGAAGGGCTCGAATATCTTGTCGAAACCCAACCCCACTTGCAGCGGCGTTTGATAGATTTTGCGAGACGTATTCCGGTTCAAAAAGCGGGAGGATGGCTCGCGACGCGTGTCGCACAAAGTCTGGTAGATCCAGCTTTAGCGGATGAGTATTCATCATTGATCAATGAATGGGCGATTCAAAACGAAAACCCCGCGCTCTCTAAATCGGCAAAAGCAGCCCTCAAGCTATCGGGATACAAACAGTAATGGGAACTTCAAAAGCTTACGGGGGGCCAGTTAATGGCCTGATACCGGATTTCGTGGAGAATCCACCGCCACCGACTTTGCCGCCAACTGATTCTGCGGATGACAGGACTCCTGATGCGCCAGTCACACCACCGGACTCGAGCGGAGCAGGGCCACTTAGTGCATCAAAGGCAAACTTTACTAGATACTCCCGTTCACGGAACCGAGTTTTGCTGGGCAAGGCTGTTGCCGGATATATCAGGAGTGGAATGGGCGGTGCAGGTAGGGCCAGTCGCCGTATCGGGTCATCGCGCACAGTCGCAGGTGGGCTGCTCGGTCTTATTAGCGACTATCAGCAAGGTGGCGCTGCTCAGGCTCTTGGTCGGTTCGATCTCGTTAACTTGGCTGGGCAGTCTGCATCGAATGCACTGCTTTCTCTTGTCGAGTTTTTATGCCCTCCGGGAGGTTCGGTAGATGAGGGAGTCGCACGGCAGGCAATGCTGGACACGATCGCGGATATGTCTGACGTAGGAGAAGAGAACTTTGATGAACTTACACCAGATCAGCTCAAAGAAGTCTTCATTGGTTTTGTGGTTCACTCCCTTGAAGGAAGGATCATGGCAGATATCGGTAAAAATGGGATCAAGTTGCCAGACGATATCAACGCCATCGTAGGCATCCAAGAGGATCTGCATGATTTTGTGGATGGTGCTACCCGCACCCAACTCCGAGAGGAGCTGAGAGATCTCTCTGGGCTCTCAGGAGAAGCGGTAGAAAGGAAAGTTGAAGAAATTTACACAGTGGCATTTGAATTACTCGCGCGCGAAGGGGAGAGACGGGAATGAGTCACCATACCTTAGTTGCACGGTTGGGTGCTGATGACAACGCTGATTTACAACTCGGTCGTAGAAGTACACATCAGACAGAAATTGACTTTATTGGAGATAATGGGAGGTTGGCATTTGGTCTCGGCCAGGCCCTGAAAGGATTAAGTGAACTTGGTTTAACACCATCTGATACCGCAGTAGATCTTGCGATTACAGCCGCAACTGTGACTGCGGCGGATACTCGCATTTCGCGCTTGCATAACGCCCAAGATCACTGGACACGAGAAATTTCGCTCCATATCCCAGTAGCCTCCCCATCATTGTGGAACAGTCAGGCAGGATTGCTGCGTACCATACTGAATTTTTTGACTGGTGACCGCTGGACACTTTACTTCCATTCACGACCGGCTATCGAGGGCGGGCTCATTCAGACATCTTCTAATGAACGCTCGGTCAACCCTACCTCTATCTGCCTGTTTTCTGGTGGCCTCGACAGCTTCATTGGTGCTATTGATTTAATTTCGAGTGGAGGGAGCCCCCTACTCATTAGTCACTATTGGGATACAACGACCAGTGTTTACCAGAAAAATTGCGCGCAGTTACTGTTGGAACAATATGGACAGTCGTTCAGCCATGTGCGAGCCCGTGTCGGCTTTGAAAAAAATACGATTGAAGGGGAAGAGGGAGAAAACACGCTTCGCGGACGTTCCTTCATGTTTTTCACGCTGGCGACGCTAGCTGCTGATGCTCTCGGAGAGTCTACAACGATAAATGTGCCAGAAAATGGCTTAATCTCCCTCAACGTCCCACTCGATCCGTTGCGTGTTGGTGCGCTAAGCACCCGGACAACACATCCGTTTTATATGGCACGTTTTAATGAGTTACTGTCCAACCTTGGGATAAGTGCGCATCTGGATAATCCCTATGCATTTAAAACCAAAGGTGAGATGGCTTCTCAGTGCAACGACCAAGCTTTTCTTAGGCAATATGCCGGTGACACCATGTCATGTTCGTCCCCACAGAGTACGCGCTGGAACCCCACGTTGAACGATCAGCAATCAACGCACTGCGGCCGATGTGTACCATGCCTCATCAGGCGTGCGTCATTATTTACAGCCTTCGGTTCAGACAGTACGATTTACCGCATCCCTGACCTCAGTAGTCGAGTGCTGGACAGCTCCAGGCCAGAAGGTGAGCATGTACGAGCCTTTCAATTTGCTTTGGAAAAGTTGACGCGATCACCGGGACGGGCAAAATTCGATATCCATAAACCTGGGCCGCTTAGCGATCACACCGACCTGTTAGCCGAGTATGAAGGTGTTTATTTAAGAGGAATGGGTGAGGTTGAGCGCCTTCTGAGCGGCGTAATTACGAGGCCACTTACATGACATCAGTAGGACAGAAATCGCCCCCCCATTGGGTCGATCTTCACTGTCATCTGGATCTCTATCCCGATCATGCTTTATTAATTCGTGAATGCGACCAGTCTCGGGTTGCAACACTAGCGGTAACGACAACACCTAAGGCATGGTTGCGGAATAGAGAGCTAGCAGCTGAATCGACATATGTGCGTATCGGCTTGGGTCTTCATCCTCAATTGGTTGCTGAGCGTGAGCAGGAAATCGTATTACTGGAACACTATCTCCCTTCCGCTCGTTATGTGGGGGAGATAGGGCTTGATGCCGGCCCGCGTTTTTATCGCAGCTTCGAGGCACAGGAAAGGGTTTTTACCCGTATTTTGCAAGCCTGCGCTGAGCAGGGCGATAAGATCCTCAGTATTCATAGCGTCCGCGCCGCAGCAAAGGTGCTGAGTCATCTGGAAAACACCAGACTCACTGAGAATTGCAAGGCTGTCTTACACTGGTTTACTGGGAGTGCCTCCGAGGCAAATCGTGCGGTTGAGCTGGGCTGCTACTTCTCTATTAATGAAGAGATGTTGCGATCGCCTAAACATCGAAAACTAATTTCACAGTTGCCTCTCGAACGCATACTAACGGAGACAGATGGACCATTCGTTTTTCATGAAGAGAAAGCGATACGTCCTAAAGATGTAAAGCGAACAGTTCATGAGATTGCGAAAATCCATAACCTTTCTGATGCTGATACTGCAGTAAGAATTCTTCATAATCTTCGAAACTTGGTCATTGGCTCTGAGAGTAAATTGGGTATGTCCAGTTTATAAAGATGATGAGCTTCTATCCAGCTCATGAGATAGGGCGAGCCGGATTAGTGTGTAATGTTCCGTTAGAATGCCCTTTGTGTGTTTTTTATATAGTTACTTGCAAGCAGATTCTCCACTTATCTGTGGGACATAAATTGTGCCTGAACGTAGCACACCAAAAATGATGTGGATGAGTTTGCGCATTGCCGCACCTACTATAAGCATCCCGGGCTTTCCAGCAAGCCGGAGACGGTGGCCGAATGCTCGTATATCCGGATTGTGTTTCAGTGCAACCAGAGCTGGCATATACATTGCGCTTCGCAGAAATGCATTTCCTGTTTTTGACATCCTTGATTTGCCCTTTACTGAGCTGCCGGACTGATGATGGCGTGGGTTAAGCCCCAGAAAAGCTGCAACTTCCTTAGCCTTAGTGAACTGTTTGTCTGCCATAAAAGACAAAATTACGGCCCCCGTAACGCTCCCGATGCCCGGTATTGAACTTATCAATGCCTCCTTTCTTTTCAGCTCAGCATTACTGCTGATATGTTTTTTAATTTCCTGCCGGATAATTTCAATCTCTTCTTTGAGCTGGATGGTAATCCTCAGGAGTGAAGGCTGAATGCTGGCATCGGCGTTATCAGTGCGGTTAGATTCCATTCGCAGCATGCCTTTCAGCGTATCCATCCGGCGTACCAGAGCCTGTAGTGTCCTGACCGGCTGCGGTACAGGCTGCCACAGCGCCGGAGCAGTTGCCCTGCAGAAACGCGCAATCAGCTTTGAATCACTTTTATCTGTTTTTGTACGAGACAGCTCCGCCATACCATAACCTTTTATGCGCGAGGGGTTTACCACACTGACTTTTATCTTTTTTTCA
>Ga0157371_10006111_pt1 | contig 10012 bp, 10 predicted proteins | sample C45metaG_FD_113462 | JGI IMG/M metagenome (GOLD analysis project Ga0157371, IMG submission 113462) | Corn rhizosphere microbial communities from Kellogg Biological Station, Michigan, USA - C4-5 metaG | ecosystem: Host-associated > Plants > Roots > Rhizosphere > Soil | place: USA: Michigan...
ATAAAAAGGCATTTATTTTTATATTTGTTATTCACAAAAAAAATCCGTTAAAGCGGAAATGAGTTCATATGAAGAAAATAGAATTGGAAATTGTGGCGCTTTCTCATAGTATTACTCAAACTCATTCTTACGCAGTTGTATTAGGAGAAGTAAATGGGTTAAGAAGATTGCCGATAGTAATTGGAGGATTTGAAGCTCAGGCAATTGCAGTGGCACTTGAGCGAATGCAACCAAGCCGGCCACTCACTCACGACCTGATGAAAAACTTTATGATGGCTTTTAATATCGACCTTCATGAAATAATAATTAATGATCTGCAGGAAGGAATTTTTTATTCTAAATTAATTTGTTCTTCGGAAAAAGACACGGTTGAAATTGATTCCCGTACTTCCGATGCGGTCGCTTTGGCTGTAAGATTTGGTTGTCCTATTTATACTTACGATAATATTCTCGACAGTGCTGGAATTCTTATGGAAGAAGACGACAAAAAGAAAAAGGTGGTAGTATCACATGCGGATGAAGGAAGCGATGATCTGCAAAAATTATCTTTAGCAGAATTAGAAACGTTATTAAATGAAGTGCTTGAGCACGAAGATTATATAAAAGCAGCTTCAATAAGAGACGAAATAAACAGGAGAAAAGGAAGCTAATTCTTCTCATCAAAATAAAAAAGCCTGCTTATTTATTTGTTTACTGTTATTTCATTTAAAGCTGTCATTTTTAAATGATTACTTTTCCAAATTGTAAAATTAATCTCGGCCTTAATATTCTGCAAAAGAGAGAAGACGGCTTTCACAATCTCGAAACGGTTTTTTATCCTCTTGCATTCAATGATATTCTGGAAGTAGTAAGTTGTGACACAGAAAGTCGGTTTATCAATACAGGAATTTCTGGGGGAGAAATTGAAAATAATTTGTGTATTAAAGCGTACCATCTTTTAAAAAAAGATTATCCTCGTTTACCCGAAATAAATATGCATTTGCACAAGACTATTCCAGTCGGAGCAGGACTCGCGGGAGGTTCAGCAGACGCTGCATTTACCTTAACTCTACTTAATGAAAAGTTTAATCTTCAAATTCCGCTTCAACAACTTTTCGTGTATGCATCACAGTTAGGAAGTGATTGTCCGTTTTTCTTAATAAATTCTCCTTGCTTTGCAACCGGTGTTGGAGAAAAATTAATGAAAATAAATCTTTCGATGTCTGCCTATAAAATCTTACTGATTAATCCAGGCATTCATATCAGCACGAAAGAAGTATTTAATAAGATTATTCCGGCAATTCCGAAAAAAAGGATAGATGAAATTATTCTTCAACCTATTGAAAGTTGGAAATATGATTTAAAAAACGATTTTGAACCAATTGTTTTTTCAATGTATCCTCAAATAAAAAAACTGAAAGAATCTTTATACGAACAAAATGCAATTTATGCATCGATGACAGGAACCGGAAGCTCTGTTTATGGTATTTTTAGAATAAATGATAATATCGATTTTTCGCACGAAAAAAACCATTTTTATAAGTGGATCTCTCTGGAGCAGTTTTTGTAGATTGATTTTCATTGTATCAATTCCTTATCATATTTTTTATCAATTGCTGTTGCCTTGCAAGCGCTACAGGCCAGGCCGGTTTTGAGTTTGCCAAGACGAGTTCCCAAGATTACAATGTTGATTCATTAAAACTTGTATATGGGAATAAGAAAGAATTTATAAAAGAATATGAGTTACCGTCCTTATTGGCTCTCTCCTATTACCCGGAATTAAAAGATGAATTCATTACATTTAAATTTGGAAGTATTAAAAGTACCGCCATCTCCACCATGACATTCTTTTCTGTTTTTAAAAAAACCAGGAAACATTATGTGATTGTTTTTAACGATAACAAAAAAACAACCGGAGTTCTTTTAAACCAGGCTCCGGTAAATGCACAAGTAGCATTGATTGCACATGAACTGGCTCACCTTACAGATTTTAAGAAACGAGACTTTTTAGGAATGGCTTCATGGGGCATTAATTATTTATCTGTAAAACAGCGCGCTAAAATTGAAAAAAGTGCTGATGAAATGGTAATAAAAAGAGGACTTGGCATAGAATTGTATGGTTGGATAGATTTTGTTTTAAACCAATCCACCGCCACCAAGCAGTACCTCCAAATGAAAACAAAAAGATATTTATCACCCGTTATGGTACTCGCAGAAATGAAAAAAATTAAAAAGAAGTAAAAAAATCCGTTTAGTTTATTTTAATACCTTTGCCATTCAAATTAAGAATTGAGAAAGAACTTTTACATACAACATTTTCTGGCAAAAAACCTGGATTTCCTCGACCACAGGCGATAACCATATTGCCCCTTTCTCCTATTCACCATAATTTTCTTTACTCTTTTATTTAATACTTTTTATGTCAGTTCAATTCACTGCTTCTCAAACCGACTATTTTATCGATCTTGAAAATCAATTTAGCGCTCATAATTATCATCCTCTTCCTGTAGTTTTAAGAGAAGGAAAAGGAGTTTTCGTTTGGGATGTTGAAGGCAAAAAATATTACGATTTTTTGAGTGCTTACTCAGCAGTAAATCAAGGTCATTGTCATCCTAAAATAATTGAAGCCCTCACCGAACAGGCAAAAAAACTGACTCTCACAAGTCGTGCTTTTTATAGCGATCAACTTGCACTTTTCTCTAAATATATAACTCAATATTTTGGTTACGACAAAGTGTTGCCGATGAACACCGGCGCTGAAGCTGTAGAAACAGCGTTGAAAGTTTGCCGGCACTGGGCTTACAGGGTAAAGAAAATCGAAAAAAATAAGGCAAAAATTATAGTCTGCAAGGGCAACTTCCACGGAAGAACAATTGCTATTATTTCTTTTAGTTCTGATCCAGACGCTAAAAGTGATTTTGGACCTTTTAATGCAGGTTTCACAGAGATTCCTTACAATGATCTTCCTGCACTTGCAGAAGCATTAAAAGATGAAAACGTCGCCGGATTTTTGGTAGAACCTATCCAGGGCGAAGCCGGTGTAAATGTTCCAGATGAAGGTTATTTAGCAAAAGCAAAAGAATACTGCGCGGATGCAAATGTCTTATTTATTGCAGATGAAATACAAACAGGTTTAAGCAGGACCGGAAAATTACTTTGTTGTGATCATGAAAATGTAAGGCCGGATATTTTAATTCTTGGGAAGGCATTAAGCGGAGGAACTATGCCGGTGAGCGCGGTTTTGGCGGATGATGAAATAATGTTAACGATCAAGCCGGGTGAACATGGAAGTACGTATGGCGGCAATCCGCTTGCTGCAAGAATTGGCATCGCCGCTTTGGAAGTTTTAAAAGAGGAAAAGCTCGCAGAAAATGCTCAAGTATTAGGAGAGTTATTCAGGCAAGAATTGAAGAAATTAAATTCTACGCACGTTGAATTGGTAAGAGGTAAAGGATTATTGAATGCAATTGTAATTAAAAATAAATCAGAAGATGCAGCCTGGAAGTTGTGTATTGAATTGAAAGAAAATGGATTATTGGCTAAGCCTACGCATGGAGATAAAATAAGATTTGCGCCACCATTGGTTATTTCAAAAGATCAAATTCTTGATAGCATCGGCATTATCGGGAAAAGTCTGAAAGTTCTTGATTAGAAACAGTTCGAAATATTACTTCAGATCATCTGCGCCAAACACTAATGGTAAAAGATTTTCGGCATTTTCTATTACGTACACTTCTCCTTCCATCCCGCTTAAAATGATACGGATAGGATGTTTAGTGCGCTGCTGAAATTCAACAAAAGATTGCCTGCAAATTCCGCATGGACTTACAGGCCGGTTGCTTTCTCCCTTCATATTATTATAGGTAACAGCAATCGTTTCAATCCCGATCCCCGGAAATAAACTGGACGCTGCAGACATCAATGTTCGTTCCGCACAAATACCTGCAGGATAGGCAGCGTTTTCCTGGTTAGTTCCACTCACCGTTTCACCATTCAAAAGTTGAGCAAATGCCCCAACTCTAAAATTAGAATAGGGCGCATAAGCGGTCTCCGTTACTTTTCTGGCTTCTCGCAACAAGTAAGCATCCTTCTCATTCAATTCATCGATAGACTTATAAATCTTAAAATCAAACTTGAAAACCTCGTTTTTCATGGCAACTTATTTCATTCAATTTTGAAATTTACAGCTTGTATTTTGAATTCCAATCAGTTTATGAATAAAAAAAAGCCGCATAGAAATGCGGCGTTTGTTAAGAACCAATCAGGTTCTGTAACCCCCAAAGAAAACGAGTTAAATATTTTTATTTCAATGCCAACATTTTCACTTCACTAAACTGAACATCCCCGTTGGTATTTACATGTTTTAAACGATAATATGAGTCTTTAGCTTTGCCGGTTACTTTATCAAAACAACCAAAACATTCGCACTCAGTTTTTGTCGGGTCGGCACCCAAAACATAAGCCACAGTTTTAAAGTTTTTCCCATCGCTACTTTTTTCAACTTCAAAGTAATTGGTTTCTGATGTTTTATCTGTTGACCATTCAATTAGAACCTTATTTTGCTCTTTAACCACCTCAAATTTTGTGATCTTAATTTGCCCTGAAGCATCCTTTTGAGCCTTTACGTTAAAAGATAAAAAAAGAAAAAGAACAACAGTCAGACCGTTTCTAACTAATAATAAATTTGTTTTCATTGTATAATTTTTAATTCAGTATTACAATGAATATTAGAATTCGGCTTTAATAAAATCTGGATTCGCAAAGCATATCTGCTCCTAAACTATCTTGACTCTTCACTCAAATTAATGAAAAATCCCGCGGTTCCTTCTGCTAAATATAGCAAAGAATCATTTTACCCGGTTGTTTTGAAGACCGGTTTAGAAGATTAAAGTAAGAAAAAAGAATAGTGAAAAAATTATTCTTGCAGGTAAATTTTAAATCCATTCCTTGAGTTTGAGGTTTAAAAAATTTCAATTTAAATGATCTAGTGATTTTTCAGGGGAAGCGGATTTAGAAGAGAATCGATGGGAGTCGCAATTAAAACTCACAATCACAATGCAAACATAGAGTGCATTTTCTGAATTTGCAATACCGTAAAAATACTATCTATATATTTTTAAATAAAATCTAACAAAAACAAAAATTCCTTCAAAATATCCTTTTTCTATCGCGTTTAAAAAAATAAAAAGTTTAAATAAACGCAAACTTTTAGATAAAATTTAATATAGTTCAAATCATGTAAAGTTTGGCAAAACCTCCAGGCATCTGGGGGAGCGATCGGAATAATTGTCAGTCAACTAGCTTACTACCACTTCAACTTACTTTCTTAAAATCAGGAAAAGCAAAAATAATATCGAAAGGTATTAAAAAAAGGCCTTCTATTAATTTTAGTTGAATTTAATAATACTATAACCTTTGCTATTAACTATTAATGAATATTTTATAAATGTTTAAGTGACATAATTACGTATTAGACGATATGTGGGATTAATAGATGGAATTATTGCCTTCCAACTGAAAATAATTTACAATTTAAATTTATTACAATGCCAATTAAGTAACTAATTATTAATTAATTATTACAATATATAGTAGACTAAAAACTTTAGTTAATATTTTTGAGAAAGAATTTTTGTTAATGCTAATTGCTTTAGCAGTTACAATCATACCTTTGTACGGTAAGTTTTTTAAATCTAAAAAATGAGGAAAAAATTAATGTATGTTGCCGCCGTACTTTTTGTCTTTATGTCATGCTCCTCTCCTAAAAGTTTAGAATACCGGGATTACCACAACTTCTCAATTGATAAGCTCGGATTTAACAGTTCTTCTGTTAGCATGGATATTCGATATTATAATCCTAACAATTTCCGAATGCAACTTCGAAATACGGATCTTGATATTTTTATTAATGGAAAATTATTTGGCCACAGTTCCAGCGATACTTTAATTCAAATACCCCGTAAGGATACTTTTGACTTGCCGGTGAGATTTAATGTGAATATGCAAACTGTATATCAGAATGCTTTGAATACTTTACTTGGGAAAGAAGTTTTGCTACGTGTATCAGGGAAAATAAAAGTGGGAAAGGCTAGTGTATTTATGTACTTCCCTGTAAATTATGAATCAAAAGAGACATTTTCTTTGTTCTAAAATTACCGCAAAGTTTTGCGCGAAAACGGGAATTATAAAATTCCTATCAAATAAGGATTAAATAAGGAAGGTTTTTCTATCGCCGCTTTCTTTTCAATTGCAGGCTTACAATCCTTATTGAAATTTAATAAAGAGAAGATTAGGAGTTGGAATCCCAATTGGCAGGATCCTTTCGCCACATAAGAAGCTCTTTTTGATCACTTTCTGAAATTGATTTTTTAGCAATAGCGAGTTCAATCAGCGAATCATAATCTGTGAGTGATTTTAAGGTAAGTTCATATTTTTCAAACGCACCTTTGGCTTCCTCAAATCCATAATTAAAAATAGAAACCATGCCTTCTACTTCCAAACCTACGTTTTTTAAAACGTCAACCACCTGCAAACTACTTTTGCCGGTAGATACCAGGTCTTCAATTACCACTACCTTTTTTCCAGGTTCATAGAATCCTTCGATCTGGTTACCCAATCCATGTTCTTTAGGTTTTGGTCTTACGTATATATATGGAAGTTTTAGTTGATCAGCAGCCATTGCGCCCCATGGAATTCCTGCCGTTGCCACGCCGGCAATTATTTCTGCCGTTTCAAAACTTTGAAAAATCACGTTACACATTTCTGATTTAATAAAATCTCTTATAAATGGAAAAGAAAGAACTTTCCTGTTATCACAATAGATGGGACTTTTCCATCCGCTCGCCCAGGTAAATGGTTTATCAATACTTAATTTTATTGCATTAATTTGTAGAAGTTTCTCAGCAATTGCTTTTTTATCAGTCATGCTGCGAAGATAATGAACAGGTATGAGCTATATTACAATTTACTTTGAAGATAAGCCGGTTTTCCTGTGTGATGAAATAACCAGTGAGATCAATGAATACCGTCATCATCCGGATGCGGTGTATGTTGATGAATTATCAACCGCTGCTATTAACTCTCTCCTACATGAAATAAAAAAACCTCAGTTTCATGCAGGAATTATTTACAACAAAGATTTCAAGAATCTAAAAGCTCAATTTTTTAAACATTTTCATTTGGTAATAGCCGCCGGCGGATTGGTAAAAAATGAAAAGGAAGAAATACTAATGATTTTTCGCCGGGGAAAATGGGATCTGCCAAAAGGGAAAATGGACGAAGGCGAAACATTAGAGGATTGTGCAAAAAGAGAAGTTGAAGAAGAAACGGGTTTACAAAAAACTAAAATAATCAAACCTCTCAAAATTACTTACCATACTTATATTCAATTTGGAAAACATAATTTAAAAGAAACCCATTGGTATTTGATGAAAGCACAGAGTGGTGAAAAGTTAGTTCCGCAATCAGAGGAAGAAATTGCAGAGATTATTTGGGTAAAAAAAGAAGATTTACAGCAATACCTATCCAACACTTTTCCTACAATTGAAATGGTTTTAAAGGAAGCATAATAAAAACGGCTGAAGAAAAATCACAATTATTTGTTCGTTTACTGATTTCTTAAATCTCGCTAAAGTTCTCAACTTCTTTTGACAAAATAGAAAATTCCAGGTATTCCATTTTTCTAAAATGCCACTCTTCTTCAAATCCGGCACTTAAAAACACCTCCTTATGCAAAGGATTAATATAAACTACATAAACTTTTCTTTGATTTTCTTTTAAGGAAGAAAGAATATTTCTTACCACTTTCAACATTACCACTTCATCAAAAGGATTGAAAAAAAAGAAACAGTTTTCATCCTTTTCAATTTTATATTTAGTCGCGTCGGAACAAATAACATTGAAAACGGTCGCGGGAAAAACAGGAGCGATCTTTTCGATATTTGCTTCTGCTTCAACACACAGGTTTTTTGAAAAATCTATTCCTGTTATTTTTTTAAAACCAAAATAGGCAGCCAAAACTAAAACTCTTCCTTTTCCACATCCAAAATCAATGATATTGCGATTTACTTTTTCATCTTTTAGAAAAGTGAAAGCTTTTTCAACAAGGTAATAACTGCTTGCCTGGTAAATTGAAGCGTGGATTAAATTTTCGCTGTCAATTTTTTCGTCATTTAACCTGTTGATCTTTACAGTCTGCAAATGATATTTTTTTTCACCCTTCATTTCGTGATATACTGTAAAGGCGGCTAGTTTTACATTCCAGTTTTTGGCAATAAAATAAAAGTATTTAAAGTAATATAGAAACTTCATTTTACTCGCTTATGCATTCTTTGAAAGCCTGAAGTCTATTACTTTTATCTGAAGATTAGTTTCACCATTCCATTCATTTTCATCGATTGTAAAGGCAATGTCAATCGGCTTATTTAATTGCAATAAATAAAATTTTTCAGAAAGATTAAAACCTATTCCGGTTAAAGTGATATTCTGATTTTTAACAACAAAGCGAATATGATTTTCTTTCACAATTTTAGACCATTCGGTGCTGATGACATTTTTGGTAATGAAAACAGGTCTGAGATTGCCAGGGCCATAAGGTTCCATCTGCTCAAGTATTTTAAAAAACTTTTTATTTACATTTTTAAAAGTAATTTCAGCATCAATAATTAATTCAGGAATCAGTAATATCGGATCAATAGTTGTTGCCACTACCTCTTCAAATTTTTTGCTGAAAGCTTCCACATTTTCAGGAAATAAAGACATTCCTGCTGCTGCAAAATGACCGCCATAGCCTATCAAATGTTCACGGCACGCATGAATTGCTTCATAAAGATTGAAACCGGGAACACTCCTGGCACTTCCGCCAACAACACTTTCTCCAAGTGTGAGAACGACTGTTGGACGAAAATAAGTTTCGATCAACCTGCTTGCAACAATTCCAACTACGCCCTTATGCCAATGGGATTGAAAAAGTACAGTCGTCTTTCTCGAAATCATTTCAGGATCTTTTTCAATCATCGCCAAAGCTTCTTCTGTAATGCTTGAATCTGCATCTTTCCGGCTACTGTTGTCAGTATGTAACATTTCCGCATATTCTTTCGCTTTTGAAAAATCATCTTCGACAAACAATCTCACTGCTTTTGTAGCATCATCCATTCGACCCGCCGCATTTACCCTGGGAGCAATTATAAAAACTACGTTATTGATTGAAAACTTTTTTTCAACCTGGCTTAATTCGATAAGCGCTTTTATGCCGGCACACGGATTTGTGTTTAATCTTTGTAATCCATAAAATGCAAGAACACGGTTTTCCCCGGTAATAGGAACAATATCAGCTCCAATTGCGGTTACTACAAGGTCAAGATAGCATAAGTATTCTTTTTCGTCTAAGCCTAACCGTTGTGAAAGCGCCATAATCAATTTAAACCCTACGCCACAACCACAAAGTTCTTTATAAGGATACGCACAATCTTTTTGTTTTGGATTTAAAATAGCTATCGCCGGTGGTAGTTGTTCATCAGGCATATGATGATCACACACAATAAAATCAAGTCCTAAGGTGCATGCATACCCGATAAGATCAACAGATTTAATTCCGCAGTCGAGTGAAATAATTAAATCAAAGTTATTTTCTGCGGCAAAATCAATTCCTTGTTTACTTATTCCATAGCCTTCTTTATACCTGTGTGGAATATAAAAATCAATTCTTTCTTCAGTATAAATCTTTTTTAAAAAACGATACATAGTGGCAACTGAAGTAGTTCCGTCTACGTCATAGTCGCCAAACACAAGAATTTTTTGATCGTTATTAATTGCAACCAATATTCGTTCTACAGCCTTTTGCATATCCTTCATTAAAAAAGGATCATGCAAATGAGAAAGTTGAGGCCTGAAGAAATATTTCGCTTTTTCAAACGTATCAATCCCGCGCTCAACGAGAATGTTACACAAAGGGGAACTGATGGATAAAGAATCTTTCAAAGCAGAAACTTTGTTCTTGTCGGCTTCAATTATTTTCCATCTTTTTTCCATGCAG